>OGDF01000052.1_pt1 | contig 156075 bp, 145 predicted proteins | sample 1570141 | NCBI WGS metagenome assembly OGDF01 (sample SAMEA4370581, study PRJEB24528) | human gut metagenome | reverse complement strand
ATCCCTATTTTCAGTTAAGATTGCAAACAAGCTTAGCGAGTTTCGCAATTACCTACTTATTTAAATAATTATATAATTTATTATAATTGAATACAAACAAATTGTAAAGAAATTTCAAAAAGAGGCTGTCCGGTGCATATAATACGCTGCCGTCTGCACTCACGGTGCAGACAACAGCAAAATATACACAAGATAACCTCTTTTGATATATTTCTATATGTAATTTTATAGATTAAAACCGGATTAGTTATTGATGAGTTTGTCTCCCTCATTATTCCAGCTGTAAAGCTTACGGATTTCTTCTCCGACTTTCTCTGACTGATGCTCTGAAGCAAGTTTTCTCATAGCCTTGAAGTGAACCTGACGTCCTGCTGGTGACATATCAAGAAGGAAGTCTTTTGCAAATGTACCATCCTGAATATCTGTAAGAATCTGTTTCATAGCTTTCTTTGTCTCAGCAGTAACAATCTTAGGTCCTGTGATGTAATCACCGTACTCAGCTGTGTTAGAGATAGAGTATCTCATTCCTGCGAAACCTGACTGATAGATAAGGTCTACGATAAGCTTCATCTCATGGATACACTCAAAGTATGCATTTCTTGGATCGTATCCTGCTTCAACAAGTGTCTCAAAACCTGCCTGCATAAGTGCACAAACACCACCGCAAAGTACAGCCTGCTCACCGAAGAGGTCTGTCTCTGTCTCTGTACGGAATGTTGTCTCAAGAACTCCTGCTCTTGCTCCACCGATACCAAGTGAATATGCAAGTGCAATGTCGAGTGCTTTGCCTGTTGCATCCTGCTCTACAGCAACAAGACAAGGTGTTCCTTTTCCTGCCTGATACTCTGAACGTACTGTATGACCCGGTGCCTTAGGTGCTATCATTGTTACGTCTACATCCTTTGGAGGTACGATACATCCAAAATGAATATTGAATCCATGAGCAAACATAAGCATATTTCCAGCTTCAAGATTTGGCTCAATGTCAGCTTTATACATATCTGCCTGCTTCTCATCATTGATAAGAATCATGATAATGTCAGCCTTCTTTGCAGCTTCTGCTGCTGTATATACTTTAAAGCCCTGCTTCTCAGCCTTTGCCCAAGATTTTGAACCTTCATAAAGACCGATAATGACATCACAACCTGACTCCTTAAGGTTGAGCGCATGAGCATGACCCTGACTACCATAGCCGATAATGGCGATTGTCTTGCCATCCAATAAAGATAAATTACAATCATCCTGATAAAAAATTCTTGCTTCTGCCATTTTTATTTTCCTCCTGTGAAAAATTAATTATTATATGTGAAGTACAGACCTTTGCCTGTGCTATCGCCAATTTTATATGTCTGCTTAATCAAACTCATCAAGCATAACCTCTGCCCCTCTGCTAAGACCTGCTATACCTGTTCTGACAAGTTCTTTAATTTCATAACCATCAAGAAGTTTAATGAATGCATTAAGCTTTGTCTGATTTCCGGTAAGTTCAATCATCATAGTGTCAACTCCTACATCCACTATCTTACCTCTGAATGTATCTGCTATAGCAATAATCTCCGGTCTGTTTGATGCCTGAACTCCGACTGTTATCAAAACAAGTTCCCTGCATACAGAATGTCCGCTTTTAAGTTCCTTTACACATCTTACATCTTCAAGTTTTGCAAGCTGTTTTTCTATCTGATCCAATATATGGTCATCACCTCTGACTACAACTGTCATTCGTGAATATTTTGGATTCTCTGTCTCTCCAACCGTGAGACTGTCTATATTGTAACCGCGTCTGCTGAACAAGCCCGATATACGGCTAAGCACACCCGATGTGTTGTCAACCAGTATTGATAATACCTTTTTCTTCATAAGTTTCCTCCAAAACCGGATTTTTTCTTTACCACCATGTTTCATTTTAGCAATATGCCTTTAGTTTGTCAATAAAGTTAAAAACAAAAAAACCGCTTTTACACAAACCCGCCTTTTTTTATTTCAAGTGAACCGCTTTTCACTTTATTATTTTTTGCATTAAGCACACTATACTTAATTTTTCCTAATGCACATTTTAACTGCACTATATAGTATGAATAACCGTATTTTTTTACAGGGCTCCAGACAAGTGCAGATTTATTGCTCTTGCTGCTGAATATATATAATCTGTTGTGCGATATATAATAATACTTTATGGAATTATATTTTATAAAGCATTTTCCCTGAACCTTATAAAGACATTTAGCCATATCTGAGTTAATATGTCTGCGCCTGTATATGCCTGATGAATTCATATAAACCCAATTGCCGCCACTATAATCAAAGGCACTTGTAACACTTTTAACATAACTTTTGTCATAGTTGGTATTTTGAGCTGCTGTCTTTTCATATCCATAATGCCCGTTCTTTTTCATATAACTGTCACTTGCAAGAAAATACTTGTGATATACGACCCCATCCTGATTTTTGCCTCTTATACTGTCAACCGGGTCATCCCATGTAACATCTATGTTATACCACTTTGCACCTATTTTCACCAGATTCCAGACATGCTCCATCGAATCCGAATTAACAAAACCGACTGAAAAGCCAAGCTTTTCCATAACCGCAGCATAAGCCAATGAATAGCCCTGACAGTTTCCTTTGTGTTTTACTAAAACACCGTATTCCGTAAGTCTGCTGTTGTTGGAACTTTTATTTTCATATGAAGTATTTTTTACAATATAATCATGAACAAATAAAGCCTTATCAACACTGTTCATTCCGGACTTTATCTGCGAAGTTATCTTTTTTATCTCTTTGTTAATTTTATTTGATGCCTTTTTTATCGCACTCTCATTTACATTTCCGCTTGAATTTTTGTATTCTGATGCGTACCCAAGCTGTATATTCACTATTTTTCCATTTAATGTATTGTACTCTAATGAATAACTGTGATTTGTATAAAATAGTGACGGGGTCTTATTTACAACCTCAGTCATTATATCTTTTATACTGCTTTTATCATCATTTATGTAAAATTCAAACGCACTTATATCCAATTCTGTTTTATATTCTTTGTATGCTTTTATCACCTTTGTTTTAAGCTTATCATAATCAGACTGCACTGCTGCCGATGCAGATTCTGCTCCGCACACGGAAACAATGCAGCCTGCAAAAATAAGCCACATAAAAACATATTTTTTTATAAATTTATATAAAAATTTTTTCTCTAAATCCTCATTTATTATGTTTTTTCTGTTTATATCCACACACCTGCCTAGTACAACTAATAATACCGAAAACCATTGATACAGTACACTAGTTATCCGCAACACCAATAAGATGGTTGATAAATTGCTGTGCTGTTCTACCTGAGATTCCGCCATGGCTCAATTCCCATTTGTTCGCCTCAAGTCTGAGTTCGTCTTCCGTAAGTTTAATCTCCGGATACTTCTTCGCAAGATTGATAACAATATCAAAATACTCCTGTTGTGAAGGTCTGTAATAACCGATAGTAACACCAAACCTTGCAACAAGCGAAAGTTTTTCCTGCATGGTATCGGAACGATGAAGCTCATCTTTTGACATATCAGAGCGGTCACTCCATGTCTCTCTTATAAGATGTCGTCTGTTTGAAGTAGCATAAATAAGAATATTGTCAGGCTTTGTCTCAAGACCACCCTCTATAACCGCTTTAAGATATTTGTATTCAATCTCAAATTCCTCAAATGAAAGGTCATCCATATATATAATAAATCTGTAATTTCTGTTTTTAATCTCAGAAATAATTGTCGAGAGGTCTTTAAATTCATGCTTGTAGACTTCTATCATGCGAAGCCCCTGACTGTAATATTTATTTAAAATTGCCTTAATGCTTGTAGATTTGCCTGTACCCGCATCACCAAAAAGGAGTACGTTATTCGCCTTCTTTCCCTTGACAAACGCTTCTGTATTTTCAATAAGCTTCTGTTTCTGAGACTCATATCCGATAAGGTCATCAAGCGACATATTGCCCGTTGTCGTGATAGGCTCCAAAATCTCACCTGTCTGCCTTGCAGTCTCATTGTGATTTACCCTGAATGCCTTGTTTAATCCAAACTTTCCAACACCATAAGTTCTGTAAAAGTCAGTGACAATCTTGTACATTTCAGTCTCATCTTCAGCCTTTTCTATATCACTGCTTAATTTCTGGACTTTCTCACTTACACTCTTGTTGAAAATCTGCTCACTCTTAACGATTGCCTTATAATTTACCACAACGCTGAAACAGTCAATTCCAAGTTCTTTTTCAATAGCAGAAAAATCATAATCAAATAACTGCTTAAAGATTGCAAAGTCACCTTTTGCAAACTCATTTACCGTTCCCTCATTTGCACCTACTTTTTCAGAAACGAGTGTAAACGGATTTTCACTCATCGCAAGTAAAAAAGCAAGATAATTGTGCCACAGATTTTTGTCAAAACCGTAGCGTGTTGATAAATCAAGAAGATTATGTATCTGATCATAAATCTCAGTGATAAGATCTTCTTTCACATACTGGCCTGTTGAAAATCTCTGAAAAATATCAGCAAGCTTAAATAAAATACTGTCTTTTCCTATATTTCTGTATATTACAAGTTTTGATGTCAAACGATACATCAAAAATCGCCTCCATTCTCTACATTCTCTCCGGTGCCTCAAGTCCTAAAAGGTCAATTGCCGTTTCAAGAACTTTTCCAACCAACGCACTAAGTTTTATATATGACTCTCTCTGCTTTTCATTTTCGTTTGTTACTATCTTGTTTTCATGATAGAACTTATTGAATGTGTCTGAAAGTTCATATACAAACTGGCATATCTTGTGTGGTGCATGTTCCTCAAACGCAGCATTAACTGTCTCTGACCATTTTGTGAGTGCAAGCATCACATCTGTTTCAGATTTGCTGTCGGCAGGCTCTATTGCACTATTTTCATCAACTGTTATATTCTGCGCTTTCACTTTTGCAAGAAGTGATTTTGTACGGACAATAGTATATAAGATATATGGTCCTGTATTACCCTCAAATGATGTAAATCTCTCAACATCAAATATATAATCTTTTGATGCCTGATTGCTAAGGTCACCGTATTTGATAGCGGCAAGGCTTATCTTAGCTGCTGCATCATCTATCATATCCTTGTCCATATCCCTGTCTTTCATCTTGTCAAGTACCTGCTCATTTACATCTTCAAGCAGTTTTTCAAGTCTTAAAACTCCGCCGTCACGAGTCTTAAACGGTTTGCCGTCCTTGCCGTTCATAGTACCAAATCCTACAAACTCAAGTTTTACATCTTCACCGATAATTTTTGTCTTTCTCGCACATCTGAATACCTGTTCAAAATAAAGCGACTGTCTTTTATCAACTACATAAATTATCTCATCCGGATCAAACAATTTGCGTCTTTCAACAATAGTTGCAAGGTCTGTTGTATTGTAAAGAGTTGCTCCGTTTGATTTAAGAATCATACATGGAGGAATCTCTTTTGTATCAGTATCTTCTTTTACATCTACAACAAGTGCTCCCTGATCTATATGTGCATATCCGCCATCTTTCATATCCTGAACCATCTGTGGAATATAAGGCTGTGCGTCTGATTCTTTCTTCCATAAATCAAATTCAACATTTAACTTTGTATATATTTTCTTTAAGTCAGCTACAGATACATTTATAATATGCTGCCAAAGCGCAAGATAACCTTTCCTTCCCGACTGAAGTTCTGCCGTCGCAGTCTGTGCTTCTTCTTTATATTCAGGATGTTCTTTTGAATAACCTGATGCGTAAGGATAAATTTCCTCAAGGTCAGACATTGTAAAAGGAGGTTCTGCCGGATATTCTCCGTCAAAATTCTCATCAAAATATACAAGTTCAGGCTTGCGGTGTTTTAATTCTGTAATAATAAGACCAATCTGAAGTCCCCAGTCACCGAGATGCACATCACCGACTACCTTGTGTCCGAGATAACGTGCTGTTCTCTTTATGCTCTCACCGATAACGGCTGAACGAAGATGACCTACATGAAGCGGTTTTGCAACATTTGCTCCGCCGTAATCTATAACTATAGTTTCAGGTTTTTCTGCTTTTTCAAGGCCAAGTGTCTCCGAAACCGCCATTTCATTTATATAATCAGCAAGAAATTTGTCACTTACAGTCATGTTTATAAAACCGGGTGCCTGTGCCACTACCTCCTTAAAGCTGTCACTTCCGTTTAATAATTCAACAACTTCATTTGCCATCTGAATAGGTGCTTTATGATACTCCTTAGCTGCTGCAAGAGCACCATTACACTGATACTGGCAAAGGTCAGGTCTGTTTGAAACACCGACTTTCGCATACTTCTTATCATAACCTGCTTTCTCAAAAGCGGCACTGAGTTCTTCCTGCAATATTTCAATTACTTTCTTCATTAAATTCTATTCCTCCAATCTGTCTATTTCATCAAAAAATCCCGCAAATGTTTTTTTGCAGCATTCAGGATTTAATATTGTCATACCGTCACCCGCAAGTCCTGTAACTGCAAATGACATTGCAACTCTATGGTCATTGTATGTCTCTATCTCAACATTTTTCGGTGTACCCGGATATATTTCCACACCATCTGTCAGTTCATTACATGATATCCCCATTTTAGTAAGTTCGTCAACAATAACTTTTATCCTGTCAGATTCCTGCCCTCTGATATGTGCTATGCCTGTTATTGTCACTTTTGAATCTGCAAAAGGAGCAATAGCGGCAAGCGTAAGTGCCTGATCTGAAAAATCCGACATCTTTACTTCAATTCCTTTAAGCTTGCCATCAGGTCCTTTAAGCCAAAGATTATTTTCTTTACCTTTGTCCCATCTCACTTCACAGCCCATCTTTTCAAGCATACCTATAAATTTCATATCGCCCTGTAATGAATCTTTTCTCATTCGCTTTACCATTGCACGTTTACCCGTCGCTGCCGCAAGTGCATAAAAATAACATGCCGCCGATACATCCGGCTCTATATTATAATTCAGTGCGGTATATTTCATTCCTCTGACTCTGTAACAGTCACCGGCAAGCTTTTCAATCCCTGTATGACCAAATTGCTTCATCATCTGCTCCGTCATCTCGACATATGACCTCGCCTGTCTTGTCCCTGTCATTTTTATGGTAACATCATCAAAAGCTATCGGAAGCACCAATAACAATGCACTGAGAAACTGACTGCTCCTGTCTATATTCAAATCAACCTGTTTAGGCTCAATTACTTTATCTGCTATAACACCATTCAGATTCATTTCAGATTTTTTTGCCGAATTTATATCTGAATTTCTTCCATATAATATGCCCTTTACTTTCATAGGAAAAGTATATTCATCTTCGAGCCATGTAAATTCCGCTCCAAGACTTTCAAGTGCCACAAGAAGTTCCCTCATCGGTCTTTTTCTCATCTGGTCTGACGATTCAAGTATATATTCTCCATCCCCCATAGCCGTAAATGCTGTAAGAAATCTTGCAGCGGTACCCGCACTCCCAACATATATCTTTGCATTTTTATTTGGGATTTTTCCGCCGTGTCCCTCAATTACAACACTGCATTTTTTTTCATCAGCCTGTGCAGTAAATCCTAATTCTTTAAGTGCATTTAAAAAATGAACTGAATCTTCACTGAACGCAGCTCCCTCCAGCCTTGAAGTTCCGTCTGCCATAGCCGCAAGCAAAAGAGCTCTGTTTGTAATACTCTTTGACCCCGGAACCTCAGCTACTATATCATCCTTCAAATATTTTTTAACTTTGTACTCGGTCATCATTTTATTCCTTAATCAATCTTATTATTTTTGATGCAAGGTTCAAAATACCTTTTGACCCTTGCATCATTATTTTCGCACCATAAGCGAAAAAACAAGCTACATAATAGTGTACGATACGATTATAAATTAGTCAAACAATAGTACACAATTTTTCAACTACTTTTTCTATATTATTTTCTTCAACTCCCAGATAATTCATCACAAACATATGCTCAGATTTATTTTCCTCCAAACGATAAAAACCTGACAGAGGCGACATTTTTATTCCCAGTTTGTTTGCTCTTTTCACAAATTCCTCGTCAGTGTATTTTGTTTTTATCTCCATAAGAAACTGCAGTCCTGCGTCCTCCTCATGTACTGTTACATATTTGTTTAATTTGCTTTTCTTTATTGCAGTCAAAAACTTCTTTTTCTTTTCAGTGTAATATTTTCTCATTCTGTTTATATGTTTTTCAAAACAGCCTTCATCTATAAACTTTGCAAGCGTGTATTGTTCAAAATTAGATACCGTGCAGGAATAAAAAAACAATGTCCTGTAAAACTTTTCAAGCAGCTTTTCAGGCAGTACCATGTAACTTATCCTGACTGTTGAAGAAAGTGTTTTCGTAAATGTATTTATATAGATTACTTTTTCTGATACATCAATACTTTGAAGTGCAGGTATCGGCTGACCGTTCAGTCTAAGCTCACTGTCATAATCATCTTCTATTATGTATCTTTTTTCATCCTGATTCGCCCATCCAAGCAGTTCATATCTCCTGCTTATCGGCATAACTATCCCTGTCGGAAAGTGGTGTGACGGTGTAATGTGAAGAATATCAATCTTTTTTTCACTTACCTGCGACGGTATAACACCATATTCATCCATTCCTATATAATCCTGTTTTACACCATGACACCTGTATATCTTTGAAATTTTATCATATCCCGGATCTTCAACTCCGTATTTTTTATCCATTCCAAGAAGCTGTATTATAAGTCCGTAAAGATACTCTGTTCCAGCGCCGATTATTATCTGCTTAGGCGCAACAATCATCCCCCTAAACTCCTTAAGATGCTTTGCAATCGCTCTTCTAAGTTCCATAGCCCCTCCGCTTGGAGGATTTGTCATAAGCGCATTCTGCTGTTCAGATAATACTTCCCTTATAAGTTTTGTCCATATCGTAAAAGGAAACATATCTGAAATCATTTTATTCTTTGTAAAATCAGCTATATATTTCCCCTCTGAACCGTCATACGAAACAGAAAATTCCTCATCAATTCTGTCACGCATTTTTTCCTTTACAATCTCAATCTGTCTGGCACTGTTTTTCATATTGTCAGACATACCTCTATCCTGTCTTTTCACTTCATAGTCACTATCCCAGTCATAAGTATCTTTAATGTCAGATACATAATATCCTTTTTTTGCAATTGAATAAATGTATCCTTCTGCAATCAACTGGGCATATGCATTCTCAACTGTAATGACACTTATACCCAGATTTTTTGCAAGACTTCTTTTTGATGGAAGTTTCTCATTTTTACCTAAAACTCCCTTTTTTATGTCATTTTTAATACACTTGTACAGGTGTTCATACAATGAATCTGAACCTATATCCGCAAATGAATATGTAAGCATACCAACTCTCCTCTTTAAACTGACCTTTTTGAATATATTTGTTTTGATGATTTTTTTATATCCAGAAGTTATTATATCATAAATTTGCAATGCAAGAGAGCTTGTTCTCTTGCACAAAATTTATGAACGACAAAATCAACTAGCACGAAGTGCGGCAGATGCAATGCATCTGGATTTTGGAGTTATTATATCATACACATATCAGTTGTAAAGAATATGGAGGAAACACAATGAATAAAAGATACGAACTTAATAAGGAACTCGCACAGATGTTAAAAGGCGGAGTTATAATGGATGTAACTACTCCTGAACAGGCAAAAATCGCACAAGAAGCCGGAGCATGTGCAGTTATGGCACTTGAAAGAATTCCTGCTGACATAAGAGCAGCCGGCGGCGTTTCACGAATGAGCGACCCTAAAATGATAAAAGGTATTCAGGAAGCTGTTTCAATTCCCGTAATGGCTAAGTGTCGTATCGGTCATTTTGCAGAGGCACAGGTACTTGAAGCTATCGAAATTGATTACATAGATGAAAGTGAAGTTTTATCTCCTGCCGATGACGTTTATCATATCAATAAAAGAGATTTCAAAGTTCCTTTTGTATGCGGTGCCAAAGACCTTGGCGAAGCACTTAGACGAATCAATGAAGGTGCTTCTATGATAAGAACAAAAGGTGAACCGGGTACAGGTGATATAGTTCAGGCAGTAAGACATATGCGTATGATGAACAGCGCAATAAGAAAACTTACAAGTCTCCGTGAGGATGAACTTTTTGAAGCAGCAAAACAGTATCAGGTTCCTTATGAACTTGTAGAATATGTACACGAAAACGGTAAACTTCCTGTTGTAAACTTTGCAGCCGGTGGTGTTGCTACTCCTGCTGACGCAGCACTTATGATGCAGCTCGGTGCAGAAGGTGTATTTGTAGGTTCAGGTATATTCAAATCAGGAAATCCTGCTAAAAGAGCTGCTGCCATCGTAAAAGCAGTAACAAACTATACAGACGCAAAACTTATCGCAGAACTTTCTGAGGATTTAGGAGAAGCAATGGTCGGTATCAACGAACAGGAAATTGCACTTCTTATGGCTGAAAGAGGAAAATAGGGAGAAAAAATCATATACTCAAATTTGTCAGGAATTAAAATCTGTGTTGATTGAACAAGATAAAAAACAGAAAAGAGGTAATGCTTCTATGAATATAGGAATTTTAGCTTTACAGGGTGCTTTTATTGAACACGAAAAGCTACTTGATAAACTCGGTGTAGAATACACTGAACTCCGCCGGAAATCTGACCTTGATACAAAGCTTGACGGAATTATTCTTCCCGGTGGCGAAAGCACTGTCCAGGGCAAACTTTTAAGAGAACTTGATATGTTTGACAATATAAAAGAACAAATTGAAGGCGGACTTCCTGTCCTTGCAACATGTGCGGGTATGATTCTTCTTGCAAAAGATATTGAGGACGACGCTACAAAACATCTCGCAACACTTCCTATTACGGTGAAAAGAAACGCTTACGGCAGACAGCTTGGAAGTTTTTATACAGAAAGTGATTATGAGGGACTTGGCGAAATTCCTATGACTTTCATAAGAGCACCTTATGTTGCCGAAGCAAAACCGGAAGTTGATGTAACGGCAGTAGTTAATGATAATATCGTGGGAGTAGAATATAAAAATCAGATTGCCATCTCATTCCATCCGGAACTTGATGAAAGTACAAAAATCCATGAACGATTTTTAAAGATGTGTCACTAGAAACAAAGCATGTTGTAACTGTTTCTGTTTTTTGTATATTGCAAATACTTTTTGCATACCATATAATGTCGTCAGACAAAAGATATCATATATCCATGTCGGATAATACACGCAAACCCCGAAAGTGTGTGAGACTTTCGGGGTTTTCTATTCCTTTTTTGAATAATTTTTAATTATTCCATCTTTGCTCTAAGTTCCTTTATCTTCTGCATAAATACCGGTTTATTTGCAAATGCAAAACTACGCTTGCTATAATTATAATTTATCACATCAAGCATATCGTCCTCCGTCCTTAATATGCAATCATTTATATCTATGTAAATCTTCTCTCCTGAAAGGTCATCTATATCAAAAATATTATCACATATTACGATTTCCTTTACATCGGCTTCTGCTCTTTCACACCAATTTATATCATATCCAAAATTTTGTGCAAGTAATCTTACTCTCTCTGCCATAACAGGATGATTATTTTCATTTATAAAAAAGCTCTGTGCACTCTCAAAAAGTTCTCTAAACGGCGTCTCATTAAAATCAAGTTCAAATATTCTGTTTTCGCCCGCTTTTCCTGTAATGCCATGAATTGCATCATCATATGCAATCATTACGGTTTTTGCCCTGTTATATTCGCCGTTATGAAGCCCCTCATATACTATTTGGAACATTGAATTTAAGAATGTATCTGTCATTCTGTCAAGGTCTTTTTCAGGCGTATATTTCACGAAGAAATTTATCCAGTTTCTCCATGCATAATATGTAGGAAATGTATTAACTGTCTCCCTTTTTGCCCCCATTGCATGAAGTGCCTTTGACGTTCCTACTGATGCCACTTTCATTCCTGCCTTATTGCACAGATAACACCATTCTGTATCATCCCAATAAAGGAAATTCTCCTCCGGCATAAATCCGATTTTATCTATTGTACTTCTTCTTATCATGAGCGAGCATGCCGCCACGCTGTCTACATACAGATAATCAGGCATTGAACCGTCTTCATACATGTCAAGATGAGGTACATCCGTACAAAAATATTCAAAGTCAATCGTCTGTCCAAACTGCTGGATATAGTCAGGTGCTTCCAAATGATATATTTTTGACGCTGCCATACCAACCTCGTCATGCTCTTCAAGAAATTCATAGAGATTTCCTATTGCATTCTCATCAAGCATTGCATCATTATCTACACACATAAGATATTCATATCCCTCTTTATATGCAACACGAAGCCCTGTATTAAAACCACCTGAACCGCCAAGATTTTCTTTATTTACAATAAGCTTTACTTTATCACCATATTTGTCTCTTATAGCATCCGGTGCACCATCTGTTGACGCATTATCAACAACATATAAATCATAATCCGTAAATTTATTTTCAAGAATGCACTGAATACATTCAAGTACTTTGTCAACTTTATTAAAATTGCATATTACTATACCTATTTTCTTCATTGCTTTCCTCCACTTCCATTTTTGTGTTTATTTTTAGTTTCCTCCATTTATACAATTCCACTTATCTAACATTTTGCCATCATCTTCTCCAGTTCATCAAACAACATGCTGTGATATGTCCCTATCCCCTCACCATTTATATCGGCTAAAACTCCTGTGCTCTTCGCTGTTTCTTTCCAAACTTTTCCTGCCGAATAAGCGGCATAAAAATATTTTTCATTAATAATAGAATTTTCATCATCTGCTACATAGCTTACATTTTTTTCCGTTTTCGAGGCAGCATACATGCCTGCCGCACACAATGCACACAAAGCAGACAACATACATCCCGTACCGCTTACTCTTCTCATTCTGCTGTCACCGCCGTCTATCTTCAAAACAATATTTCCATCTGAAATCGTATCAAGCCTGCCACTGATGAAAGCTATTGTATCAAATTTATTTGCAAGGGCTATAGCAGTTTTTTCCTGCTCACTCTCTGTTAACTTTATACTGCTTTCAACTCCATTTGACACGATTTCACTATTTAGTCCCAGTAATACTTTTGCCTCTTCCTGATTGCACCGTATTATATCTGGTGTTACATTTGTAAGTATTTCATTTGCACAATTTTTCCTGTACTTACTTGCCCCAACACCAACAGGGTCAAACACAACCGGATGACCAAGTCTGTTTGCTGTTTTGCCTGCAACAATATATGCGGCTATCTTCTCATCAGACGGAACACCCATATTTAAAAGTGTTGCCGAAGTAATCTGCGTAATTTCATCAACTTCCCTTATGTCCTGTGCCATTATTGCACTGCCGCCTGCTGCAAGTAACATGTTGGCTACATCCTGCATTGTCACAACATTTGTAAGACAATGTACATTCGGTGCTGTATTTTTTATATATCCGATATATTTTTTTACAATGTCATTTTTGACATTGTTATTTGCATATTTTATTTTACTATTTTTCCTATCTATTAACATACAAAATCCTCATTCTCAAATAATCTTTTATGAGATGTAAACCACTTCTACACATCTACACACTTACACCTTTTTAAATCTTGCAAATTTATGTGAAATATAAATTCTGAGGGTGAAAATTTTATCACCACAATGATTTATATTTTTCTACCGCTTTTACCTTTAATTCTCAAAAAACTCTGTCACGCCACTTTTCTTAAGTGCAGCCACAAGTATAAATGCAAGAACACTTCCTGCTACTGTTGATATAAGAAATGGTACAACATACACAAATACACCTATATCAGGAACTCCCATCGCATATTTTGCTACCGGATATGCAGCGATGCCACCAAGAATTCCCGTTCCAAATGCCTCTGCAAAACATGTCGGAAAAACTTTTTTTGTATACTTATAAACAAGTCCGCAGCATAAAGCACCAACCATACTTCCCGGAAATGCTAAGAAGCTTCCAAGTCCTAAAACATTTCTAAGAAGGCTTGCCACGAATGCTATACCTACACTGTAACCCGGTCCCAAAAGGACAGCCGATAAAATGTTTATCATGTGCTGGACAGGTGCGCATTTGCTTGATGCAATAGGCACACTGAGCATACTTCCAACAACCGCAAGCGCAGTAAACACCCCTGCCATAGCCAATTTTCTTGTTGTTTTCGATTTCATTTTATACTCCTTTTTCAAAAAAACACTCCCAAAGCAATACTCTTTCGATTTCTCACTTTGAGAGTGTATCTATTCATTTCTAAATTCTAATCTTCCTAACTTTAATCAAGAAGTATCCCACGCTTTTAGTTCAGCTAATTAAGCCATAAAAGCCTTAACCTTTGCGTAAATTCCCTCACTGTCAAGTCCGTATTTCTTTATAAGTTCTACAGCCGGACCGGACTCTCCGTAAGTATCATTTACACCAATCTTGAGAACCTTTGTAGGAGCTTTCTCGCTGAGACAATCACATACTGCACTTCCAAGTCCACCGATAACTGAGTGTTCCTCTATAGTAACAACTTTTCCTGTCTCTTTTGCTGCTGCAACGATAAGTTCCTCATCAAGAGGTTTAATAGTATGAATATTGATAACTTTTGCATCTATTCCGTCTGCCGCAAGCTTCTCTGCTGCCTCAAGCGTCTCAGAAACTTCAAGTCCTGTCGCAACAAGTGTAACATCCTTTCCTTCACGAAGAACAACACCTTTGCCAAGTTCAAACTTGTAATCCGGTCTGTCGTTTATAACAGGTACGGCAAGTCTTCCGAAACGGATATATACAGGACCTTCATGGTCAAGTGCAGCTTTAACTGCTGCCTTTGCCTCTACATCATCTGAAGGGTTCATTACTACCATTCCCGGTATTGTACGCATAAGTGCTAAATCTTCACAACACTGGTGTGTAGCACCGTCTTCACCTACTGATATACCTGCATGTGTAGCACCAATCTTTACATTGAGTTTTGGATATCCTACTGAGTTGCGTACCTGCTCAAAGGCACGTCCTGCTGCAAACATTGCAAATGAACTTACAAACGGAATTTTTCCTGTTGTTGCAAGTCCTGCTGCAATACCCATCATATTACACTCAGCGATACCACAATCTATATGTCTTTCAGGATAAGCTTTCTTGAAGATACCTGTTTTTGTTGCTGCTGCTAAATCAGCATCAAGTACAACAAGATTTGGATACTGCTCTGCAAGTTCTGTCAAAGCATTACCATAGCTTTCTCTTGTAGCAATTTTCTTTACGTCTGCCATTTTTTCCTCCTATCCGCTTATTTCAAGCTCTCACCGATTTTGTCAAGGTCAGCCATTGCCTGTGCGTACTGCTCATCATTTGGAGCTGTACCATGCCAGCTTGCATTATTCTCCATGAAAGATACACCTTTACCTTTCACACTCTTCATAACGATAGCTGTAGGCATTCCTTTAGTTTCTCTTGCCTTCTTGAATGCATCTGCAATCTGCTCAAAATCGTGTGCATCAATCTCAATAACATTGAAATTGAATGCCTTAAACTTATCTGTAATAGGATATGGTGAACAAACATCCTCAATCTTTCCATCAATCTGGAGACCGTTGTTGTCAACGATAACAACAAGATTGTCAAGTTTTCTTGCTCCAGCAAACATAGCTGCCTCCCAAACCTGACCTTCCTGAATCTCACCATCACCAAGAAGTGTATATACTCTGTATGAAGCATTGTCAAGTTTAGCAGAAAGTGCCATACCTACTGCTGCCGATACACCCTGTCCGAGTGAACCGCTTGACATATCTACTCCAGGAATGTGCTTCATATCAGGATGTCCCTGAAGATAAGAACCAACATGACGAAGAGTCTTTAAATCCTCAACCGGGAAATATCCTCTCTGTGCAAGTGTTGAATATAATCCCGGTGCGATATGACCTTTTGATAATACAAAACGATCTCTGTCTGCTTTTTTAGGATCCTTAGGGTCAATATTCATCTCCTCAAAGTATAAATATGTTAAGAGATCTGCTGCAGATAAAGAGCCGCCCGGATGTCCGGATTTTGCGCTGTGCACTGCTGTAACAATACCTTTGCGGACTTCATTTGCAGTTTTCTTTAAAGCTAAAATATCCATGATATCTTCCTTTCTGATTTTATTATTTTTACTTTCAAATTCCAATTTTTTTGTTCGCTATGCTGTCAAAAAACTTTTCTCAGCCTCTACTCTCCAAAGACAGCTATGTAGTCCTTCTGGAATTTCTCGATTCCCTTGTCTGTAAGCGGATGTTTTGTCATCTGCTCAATTACGTTGTAAGGAACTGTTGCTATATCGGCACCTGCAAGTGCACAATCTGTTACATGAATTGGATTACGAACACTTGCTGCGATAATTTCTGTCTTAATTTCAGGATAGTTTGCAAAAATATCTGCAATACTCTGAATAAGATCAATTCCCGGTGTTGAAATATCATCAAGACGTCCAAGGAATGGTGAAACATAAGCTGCACCTGCTCTTGCTGCAAGAAGTGCCTGATTTGCCGAGAAAATAAGTGTTACATTACATTTGATTCCTTCGCTTGAAAGAACTTTTGTTGCCTTAAGTCCTTCTACTGTCATAGGAATTTTAACAATCATGTTCTTATGAAGTTTAGCGATTTCTCTTCCTTCTTCAATCATTCCCTCTGCATCAACTGTTGTCGCCTTAACTTCTCCGCTTATAGGACCGTCAACGATTTCTGCAATTTCCTTTAAAACTTCTTCCTGGCTCTTTCCGCCCTCTTTTGCAATAAGTGATGGGTTTGTTGTTACACCACAGATAACACCCATATCATTTGCTTTTTTAATGTCCTCAATCTTTGCTGTGTCTACGAAAAATTTCATACTCTTACTTCCTCCTTAAAAATATAGTTAGTTAAATAAACATTAAAATATTATACAAAACTCTAAATAGATTTGTTAATGTGATTATACAACTTTTCAGGTAACAGGTCAACGATTTTAGCTCTTAATAAAACCAAAAATTCTTCCAGTCATTTTTGTAAACTCTGTAAGCACCATCACTTGTTTTAAAGCTCTTTATAAGCTTTCCTGTCGCATCTGTTTCCATAAATTTGTTTTTGCTGCTGCAACAATATATGTACAGATTTTTGTCTTTAATTATGTTTCCATAATCAGATGTTTTTTCAAAAGCTTTTTTGGCAGTAACACGATAATTTTTTGCACTCTCATTTACTTTAAACTGATAGTAATATGAATTGTTGTTTGCTCTTTTCGCATATTTTCCTGAATTGTTGTTTAACATCGTGATAACATTACCTGACGAATTGCAAGTAAGCGCATTCTGATTATACTGTGACCTGAACGGATCAGGCTTTTTCTTTCCCTCATTGAGTATAGCATCTATGCTGTCAGGTTCCTCTGTTGCCTCAGCATCTGCCTGTTCTTCTTCCTCTTTTGAGTATTTTTTCAATACCTTTTTCTTAAGTTTTTTACATTTTTTCCATATCTCTTTATCTGCAATAATATAATCAAGTTTCGGAATAATACTTCCAACATTACTTACCTTAAAAATACTTGACAGAGATTTTGAACCTATTATAAGTTTGTTTGTTCCGCATACCTGAACGGAATTTATATCAATCCAGTTTGTCTTTTTGCCGGATTTATTATATATTTCTGAAAGCAATGAATCAAAGTCAAGCTTTAGACTTACATTGCCCGTTTCCAATTCAAGTCCCATTATCTTGCTGTTTCTCGTAGCCTTTCTTCCAAGTGCGGTAGCTATGAAATAAATATTTCCAAAACCGTCGTATGCAAATTCTCCATCCTGCCTGTATCCGTTTACCGAATAAACTTTAGTAACCTGTCCAAGCGAATTTACCATTGCAAATTTATTGTCTGCACACGGATAAACAATGCCGTCATATATCACCTGCATGTTCTTTGCCATATGACCGTCAAGCGGCATCTCACTTCTTAACACGCCTGAATTGTCATACATCGCAATTGCATATTTTTTTATTTTCCTGTTTACGGTCTTTTTTATTATTTTAGTTGTCTTTTTTCCGTTTTTGTTTATCTTCTTTGTAATAACTTTAACAGACTTTTTGTTCACGGTTCTTCCTTTTCCAAAGACCGTATAAAGACCGTTGCTTATCTCCTGCTTGCTTCTTCCGTTTATAACAGAAAGTCTTGTCTGCATGCCTGTGCTGCTCTTAGGAATATCTACACTGTACACCAGCTGTTTTGATAACTTGTCCTGTTTATTATACAATTTCAGTGTTATATAATTTTTCATTCCGGGTACAAGACCTATAAGCTGATATTCATGTTCCGTTGCAATATTTCCTGAACCGTCTGCTATCAATGTTCTTGTAAAATCTGGAATTTTCTTATCTTTAACTGAAATTGTATATTTACAATAACAATTTCCGTCTGTATTAAAATATACATACATCGAACAATAATTTGTACCGTATGGGTTGTATGCCCACAGTGCATCATCCGGAGTATATTCTTTTACTTTCTTTTTTATGTTTGTAAGCGTCTCTTCCGCTCTCGCCGACTTTGCCTGATTATAAACATCTTTTGGTGATTTATAATTTATGGTAACAACATTTTTTCTTTTACCTGAAAGATATAAATTTTTAATATCTATCGGATTCACATTATCTATAGCTTTTCCGCTTTGATTTTCAAGAAGATCCTTTTCTTCCTCAATCTTCGCTTTATCCTCACTGCTCAATTTGTCTGAAATACCACTCATCTTCCATACAAATATCCCCATCGCCGCAAGCATTACAACACTTGTAAGTAATGCCGTTATCAGTTTTTTCTTCATCACAATCCTCATTTCCTTGAAAATAATATAAATAATATTTTTCTATCTATCTTCAACCAATTCTTTTAATTTGTTATATATATCCGGATAATTTCTCTTTATATTCACAGGATTCAAATCTTTGTCAAGCAGACAATGCTCACTTCTGCCTGTTGTAACCAGTTCTCCGTCCCTATTATAAATCTCATATTCTACAGTCAGCTTCATTCCATTATATTTTGCGACCCTTGAATTCACATAAAAATCCTCACTGAAATGAAGCGGCTTAATGTACTTACATTCAACGCCTAGAACAGGCATAATCAATCCCATATCTTCAATCTTTTTATAATTCAGTCCGATTTTATCGAGAAAGTCTATCCTTGCTTCTTCAAAAAATCTGATATAATTCGAGTGATGAACTATCCCCATCTTGTCTGTTTCATAATAATTTACCTGACGCTTATACGCCAAACCCTTTTCATCCATAACCATATGCCTCCAAAAATAATGGTTGCTTTGCCTTTTGTAATAGGCTATACTTATTCACACCTAATTATAATTATAACTTATTAAATGCTGCTTTGCAACAGCAAAGGCATACATTATAAATTGAGAAAAGAGGAAATCAGTATGAATCTAATTACGGCAGAACATCTTACTCATTCATATACGGAAAGACTTTTGCTTGATGATACTTCATTTAGTTTGAATGAAAATGAAAAGGTCGGTATTATCGGTATTAACGGCACAGGCAAATCAACCTTACTAAAAATTCTAGCCGGAACAGTCGAACCCGACAACGGAAAAATTATTATGGGAAGAAATTTACGAATAGGTTATCTTTCACAAAAACCTGAGTTTTCTCAAAATATCTCTGCTCTTGAAGCAGCGCTTCCACTCCAAAAAGATATTTCAGACTCTCCTGCAAATTATGAACCTCAGGCAAAAAACATGATGAACAAACTTGGGTTTAAAAATCACAGCCAGCCTATAAATGAACTTTCGGGCGGTCAGAGAAAAAGAATTGCTCTCATCCGTACACTTCTCACTCCGGCTGACATTCTTATTCTCGACGAACCGACAAACCATCTTGACAGTGCAATGAATGAATGGCTTGAAGACTATTTGAAAAAATACCGCGGAGCTCTCATAATGATTACTCATGACAGATCTTTTCTTGACAGTGTCGTAAACAGAATCGTTGAGATTGATAAGGGTAAATTATACAGCTACGATTGTAATTATCTGGGATTTTTGGAAAGAAAAGCTCAAAGAGAAGAAATTGCAAACGCAACAGAGCGAAAGAGACAGAGTTTACTCCGCACTGAAATTGCGTGGATGATGCGTGGTGCCAGAGCACGTTCCACAAAACAAAAAGCACATATACAAAGATACGAGACTCTCCGTGATATGAAATCTCCTGTTACAGACAGTACTATTGAAATAAGCTCTGCATCGTCAAGACTCGGCAAAACGACAATCGAACTTGAAAACATTTCAAAATCATTTGATGGAATACCTGTTATCAATGACTTTACATATTTCTTTTTAAGAAATGACAGAGTGGGTATTATCGGACCAAATGGCTGCGGCAAATCAACTCTGATGAACATAATAACAGGAAAAACAAAGCCTGATTCAGGTCAGGTTACGATAGGACAAACCGTAAAAATAGGTTATTTCTCACAGGAAAACGAAGCCATGGATGACTCTTTGAGAGTTATTGATTATGTAAGAGAGGGCGGTGAATTTATCCATACGAAAGACGGCACCATATCCGCTTCCGTAATGTTGGAGAGATTTTTATTTCCACCAGACCAGCAATACTCAATTGTCGGTAAACTTTCAGGCGGTGAAAAAAGACGTCTTTATCTTCTGAGAATACTTATGGAAGCACCGAATATCCTTATTCTCGACGAGCCGACAAACGACCTTGACATTGCCACTCTCACACGACTGGAAGATTATCTTGATTCGTTTGACGGCATTGTTATAACGGTTTCCCATGACCGCTATTTCCTTGACAGGGTTGTATCAAGAATATTCTGTTTTGAAAACAGTACCATAAATCAATATGAGGGCGGCTACACAGACTATCTGAACCACACAACCCACAAACTTGATGTTACCGATGCAGGTTTAGCTTTATCAGAAAGCACTGACAACAACTGTAGTGAAAATCCCGAAAACAATTCGGGCAAATCAAAAGTGACAAAAGACAACTGGAAAGACGGTCAGGTTAAAAAGAAAAAAATGTCTTACAAGGAAGAAAAAGAGTTTGAGACTATAGAAGCAGACATTGCTGCCCTTGAACAGGAGATTAAGGAAACCGACAATGCCATGTTAAAAGCCGCAAATGACTTTGTAAAACTTGGAGAGTTATCATTAAAAAAAGAGGAGCTCTCACAAAAACTTGACTACAAAATGGACAGGTGGATGTACCTCGAAGAACTTGCCGCAGACATAGCAAATAATTCCTGATTTTACACACTGCCATATGGTGATAAAAGAAAGTATTCCGCCACAAAAATGCGTTGACACTGAACATTTTATATGATAGATTTAATTGTGTTGGTGGTTACATAGACACCATATCAGCCCTATGGCATGCCATTTTGGGCATAAATATTTTTTAAAGTTTTAGGAGGCAGTACAATGAAGGGTACAGTTAAGTGGTTTAACGCAAAAAAAGGTTTTGGTTTCATTTCAGACGAGACAGGTAAGGATGTATTCGTACATTATTCAGCACTTCAGATGGATGGTTTCAAAGTTCTTGACGAAGGTGAAGAAGTGGAATTTGACGTTGTAAACGGAGAAAAAGGACCACAGGCTTCAAATGTTGTAAAGGTTGGCTAATTTACCTTTACATTTGTTATAATCGAAGCATGGATTCATTCTTATTTTTATAGATATATTTTTATTTTAATTTTTTTGATTTTTTGACAAGATTATAATAAAGCATTAATTAAGGGACATCATTTTATTGATGTCCCTATTCTTATATATTTATGTTTTATAAATATCATGATTATAAATTATATAAACATTTTTTGATTTTATATAGTCACACATTCTTATACCTATTTAAGTCTCATTCTGTACACAACAGGCTTGTCGCTCTTTACAAACGGTGCTTTTATTATCATTCTGTCATCTTCTCTGATAAACTCCGGCTGTTCATCATAACCGAGTGCCTTAAATTCCTCAATAATGCCATGAAAATCTTTGCTGTTTTCTCCCATGCTCTTAACGATTATATCTTCACCATTCTGCTTCATAGGTATTATGTAAATGCAATCTGCCTTACATGTAAATCGTATATCCTCAGATGTGAAATCTTTTCTTCCCTCTTCTGAGAACATTCCTTCTACAACTTCCGTACTTCCCTCTTCCTGAACTCTCCAAGGATGTGTACCGTAGATTGCCTCTCCATTTACATCCATCCACTCTCCGATTTCTTCCATTATATTTATCTCTTCGTCGCATATCGTACCGTCAGCTTTTGGTCCGACATTTAACAAAAGACAGCCATTCTTGCTGACAATATCAACCAAATCCTGAAGTATGTCACTTGATTTCTTAAATCTGTTCTGCTCAGTATAACACCATGAATTAAATGCCATAGATGTGTCTGCCTGCCAGTAAAATGGTTTTGCCTCCGAGAAATGACCTCGCTCCATGTCGAGTATTCCCGTTCCAAGCATCATGGCATCATGTTTATATGATATGCCAACTTTCATGCCCCACTCATTGGCACGGTTATAATAATATGCCGCAAATTTCTTTAAATATTCCTTTACGGAATCGTGCTGTATCCACCAGTCAAAATAAACCATTGACGGCTTATATTTTTCAACAAGTTCACAGTTTCTTGCAAGCCAGTCCTCAAGAAATTCCTTCGGAGGTGCAGGACTGAAAAGATCCTGATTGTCAGGTTCGGGCATTGCCGGCCAATAGAAATCACCGAGTTTCATAGGCTGCTTTATATCACTCTCAAACTCACAGCCATGTCCCATAAAGAAAGCATGCTCAACACGATGATTAGACTCACAAAAAACAAGACCCTCATCCTGAATTGCTTCTTTGAGTTCACCGAGTACATCTCTTTTCATGGCTTTTTTTACGCTTGTCCACTCACTTATCTCACTGTCATACATCTGAAATCCGTCGTGGTGCTCAGCTACAGGCATAACATATTTTGCCCCCGCTTTTTTAAACAATTTAACCCACTCTTTCGGATTAAATTTCGGTGCAGTAAACATCGGTATAAAATCCTTATATCCAAATTTAGTATGCTCGCCAAAAGTCTCTCTGTGATGTTTCCATTCTTCCATGTCCTGAATGTACATATTTCTTGAATACCATTCATTGTTGAAAGCCGGAACACTAAACAATCCCCAATGGATAAATATCCCAAACTTGGCATCTCTGAACCACTTCGGTGCTTCGTACTCAGACAAAGATACCCAGTCCGGCTTATACGGTCCTTTTTCAATCACTTCGTCTACAATCTTTAAATATTTTTCCTGTACTGTCATTCAGAAACCTCCATACTCTATATTATTGATGTTGAGGTCAAAAAGTATTTTGACCCTTGTAGCATATTATTTATTCTCTTCCTTAACTCTTATCAGATTCATAACATCCGGTGTTTTACTGAGAAGTATTTTCACAAGTTCTCCCGGATGAGGACAGCTCTCAACTTTTTCACCCTTTTCATTTTTCATGTCAAGAACTTTAACCGTCACATTCTCTCCCGATGGCTTCATTATCTCTATCTCATCACCCACGCAGAATTTATTTTTCTGTTCTATAAGTGCATAACCTTCCTCATCAACTTCCCTGATAATTCCAAGGAAAACATATCCTCTCACATATGTGTTGTTGTCATAAATCTGTGTCTCATGAGTAGTCGGTCCATAGAAAAATCCCGTTGTGAACTGTCTGTACGTACACTTTGAGATTTCTTCCATATAATAATCTTTTTTTGACTCATAAAGCTTTGGTGACTCGAAATAATCATCAATCGCCTGACGATAAGTTCTTGCCACATCTGCCACATAAAGTGCCGTTTTCATTCGACCCTCTATCTTAAAGCTGTCTATACCCGCATCTACAAGGTCAGGTATATGCTCTATCATACACAAATCCTTTGAATTGAAAATGTATGTTCCTCTCTCATTTTCTTCGATAGGAAGATACTCACCCGGTCTGCTTTCCTCAACAATATGATACTTCCATCTGCATGGATGTGTACATGCTCCAAGATTTGCATCTCTTCCCGTAAAATAATTGCTGAGCAGACATCTGCCGGAATATGAAATACACATTGCACCGTGTACAAATGTCTCTATCTCAAGGTCATCAGGAATATTCGCTCTTATGTCCTTAATCTCAGCAACCGAGAGTTCTCTCGCTGAAACAACTCTTTTTGCCCCCTGTCTCTGCCAGAAAAGATATGTTGCATAATTTACATTATTTGCCTGTGTACTTACATGAATTTCAATTTCAGGACATACTTCTTTTGCTATTGTAAACACACCTGGATCAGATATTATCAGCGCATCCGGCTTAATCTCTTTTAATTCCTCAAAATATTTTCTGACGCCCTCAAGATCCCTGTTGTGTGCTGTAATATTCGCAGTTACAAATACTCTCTTTCCATATTTGTGTGCAAACTCTATTCCTTTTTTAATATCTTCATTTGAAAAGTTTTTTGCTTTCGCTCTAAGTCCATATAACTCCCCACCGATATAAACTGCGTCTGCACCATACATAACGGCAACTTTCAAAACATCAAGACTACTTGCAGGCACAAGTAATTCCGGTTTTCCATTTGCTAACATAATTTCCTCCTATTTTATCTCTTTGCATTGTTATTTTAAATTTTTCATTTCTTTTTCTGATTTCTAATCGTTATTACTGATACTACCAGGTACAACCTGTGACAATGCCGCACCGTCTCCGACCGGCAGCACAACAGTTTTAAACCTTTCAGAATGAGTCAGGAAATATAAATATTCTCTCATTCTGCCATGAATTGTCCTGTCACGCTTTGTTATCGCATATCTTGACTGTATAATATCCCCATCCTGTAAAACATTATCAGTCACCAAAAGACCGTCCTCGGCAAGCATTTCAAGAACAGGTTCCAAAAAATTAAGATACTGCCCCTTGGCTGCATCCATAAAAATAAAATCATATTTATTCCCTGCCGCCGCAAGCTCTTTTAAAACATCTGCCGCATCACCTTCAAAAAGATTTATTCTTTCTGTCTTTTCATATCTGGCAAAATTTTCTTTAGCACATTTTATGCGTATCGGAACTTTCTCTATTGTATCTATAATCGTATTATCTGATACATATTCACTCATCAACATACTTGAAAAACCGACTGCAGTACCTATCTCTAATACCGCCTTCGGTTTTTTTACTGTCAAAAGGAATGAAATAAGCGACTGCATGGGACGTCTTATTATAGGTACACCGTCTGCCAAAGCCTCTTTCTCAACCTCTTTTAAATATTCAGGTATGCTCCAGGATATTGAATCAATATATGTTGACAACCTCTCATCAATAATCAAAACAAATACCTCTCTTTTCAATCGCTTTTTGTAAGCATATCAAGTATTTCTTCATAATCCATACTTGTATTTAATATATAATCTCCCGGTTTCAATTTCATTTCATCTCTGTCAATAAGCATGGTTCTTATATAAAATGAATATCTGTTTACAATCAATCCGTCATCATATAATTCTTTTGCCACCTTGTGCATTGACTCATCTTTTGAAATTGAAAACCGTATATCAGTTCCCGGTGCTTTTTCTACAACAACCGGACCATAAATTTCATAACAAATACCATAACACATTTTGCATGCATGAAACATCATAAAAATAATTAAAACAGATACTAAAACATTGACCAGAAGAAGAATACCTCTGCGGAAAAAATTTAACGCCTGTCCTGCACTTCGGGAACCACTCATATCTATCCCTCCAGAAAATCAGTTTCAATACTGATTTCCTCCAAATAACACTCCTGAATTTTTCGTATCATCACACAGTACTGATGTTCAGCCGCAAAATATTCATTTGAAAGACCAATATTCAGTAAGTCAGCAAACTCATTCTGAAGATTGTTATTTTCCTGAATAAAATTCTCATTATCCGAAAGCTGCAGAGCGAGACTTTTTCTTCTGTAATCACATATTCTTCCATATAATTCCGGTTCATTTTTTACTTTTTTCAAAAGTGTCTGATACTGATTATATTCTTTTGTCGATTTTATAACATTTATCAGTGCATTTAATGCATCATCAATTTCTTTCATTATCCCGCTCCCCTCTGTACAGCCATATATAAAACTAAGCCATAATTACTCAACTTCCATGATAATAGGTAAAATCATAGGATTACGTTTCATTTTCTTCCAGAGATAATCACTGAGACTGTCTTTTATTTCAGTCTTTATCTTGCTCCAATCAGAAACCTTATTGTCAAGACATCTTTCAAGAGCTGCATAAACTATACTCTTTGCCTCATCCATAAGGTACTCTGATTCTCTTACATAAACAAATCCCCTTGAAACAATATCAGGGCCTGCAAGAAGCTGGTTAGTATATTTTTCAAGTGTAAGTACAATTATAATAAGACCATTTTCAGAAAGATGCTGTCTGTCTCTAAGTACAATATTTCCTACATCTCCGACTCCAAGACCATCTACCATTATGCCCTGAGCCTGAACCTTGCCGATAAGTGTAGCTCTCTCCTGTGTAAGTTCAAGTACATCACCTGATGACAATACTATTGTATTTTCTTTAGGTATACCCATTCCCTGCGCAAGTTCAGCATGTGCTTTCAAATGCTGATATTCACCATGTACAGGTATCGCATATTTTGGTCTTGTAAGAGAATATATAAGTTTTATCTCTTCCTGAGAAGCATGACCTGATACATGTGTATCCTGCACAATAACTTTTGCACCTTTCTGTGCAAGTTCATTTATGACCTTTGAAACATTTTTTTCATTTCCCGGAATCGGTCTTGAACTGAAGATTACAGTATCGCCCGGTTCTATTGAAACTTTTCTGTGAAGATTTGCAGCCATTCTCGAAAGAGCCGCCATCGCCTCACCCTGACTTCCGGTTGTGATAAGCACAAGTTTTTCAGGCGGATAATTCTTCATCTGTTCCATTTCTATTATTATATTTTTAGGAACGTCCAGATAACCGAGTTCTGTAGCCGTAGTAATAACATTTACCATGCTTCGTCCCTCAATTACAACTTTTCTTCCATACTTTTCTGCTGAATTTATAATCTGCTGCACTCTGTCAACATTTGATGCAAATGTCGCAACAATTATTCTGTGTTTTTCATTGTCGGCAAATATATTGTCAAAAGTTTTGCCAACGGTTCTCTCTGACATTGTATAGCCCGGCTTCATGACATTTGTACTGTCACACATAAGCGCAAGCACACCCTTTTTTCCAAGTTCGGCAAATCTCTGAAGGTCAATAGTCTCTCCGTTTACAGGTGTATAATCAACCTTGAAATCACCTGTGTGAACAACTATGCCTGCCGGTGAATATATCGCAAGTGCTGCCGCATCTGAAATACTATGATTTGTTCTGATAAATTCTATTCTGAAACATCCGAGATTTATTGACTGACCGTATTTCACAACTTTTCTCTTAACCGGTTTTGGAAGTACATGCTCTTTTAATTTATTGTCGATAAGACCCATTGTAAGCTTTGTCGCATAAACAGGTACGTTTATCTCTTTTAATACATATGGCAGTGCACCTATATGATCCTCATGACCATGTGTTATCACGAATCCCTTAACTTTGTCGATATTTTCCTTAAGATAAGTAATGTCCGGTATAACAAGATCTATTCCCAGCATCTCGTCCTCCGGAAATGACAAACCGCAATCTACAACAACTATGCTGTCCTCATATTCAAATGCCGTGATGTTCATTCCTATCTGTTCTAATCCGCCGAGTGGTATAATCTTAAGTCCTTTTCCAAGTGGAGCATCTTCTTTTTTCTTTGTGCTCCTTGCCGCAGTCTTTCTTACTGTTGCTGGCTTGTCAGTTGTTTTTCTTCTCGGTCTCCCCGGTCTTTTTGCAGTTTTTTCTTCTACCGCCGGCTCTTCTATATTTATGTTCTCATTCTGAGAATTTTCTGTCTCTGTTTTCAATTTTTTTCCCTGCCTTTCATTTAGTTTTCAAATTCCACATCGTCCAATAATTCTGCAAAAACTTTTGAGATTGCATTTATTTTCTCATCATCTTCAAGCATCTCATAAAAGCTTTCTTCCGTGTTTTCAGAAACCTCTCTAAGAATATATGCATCCGCTTCATCATCTTCACTGTCAGTAACAAGGAGATAATTTTCCCCTGCTATCTTAGTTTCTTCTACCACAAAAAAAGGAATTTCCTCTCCATTATCCGTTGTAAAATTAACAACTTTAGTTTCCTTATTCTCTTCCATGTTAAATTGTATCCTTTCGCTATAAACAGGCAGAAAGCACTTATTTCCGCTCTAAACTATCTAAGTAACTCTGTAAAATCAATGATGCTGCCATCTTATCTATATACTGCTTTCTTTTTTCTTTACGGATTCCACCTTCTGAAAGCACACTGTCAGCCTGAACTGTTGTGAGACGCTCATCCTGATATATAACCTCAAGTCCGCTTCTTCTCTCTACCATTTCCCCGAACTCTCTTGTCTTTTCGCATAGCTCGCCTTCTTCGTTGTCCAGCTTTTTAGGCAGTCCTATAACCACTTTTTCTACATCATATTCTTTCATCAGAGTCTCAATTCTCGCAAGAGTCTGTCTGAGCTTTGTCGGACGTTCACGCCTTATTGTTTCGACAGGCTGTGCCGTGATAAGCATATCATCACTAATTGCTACACCTACTGTCTTTGCGCCATAATCAAGCCCCATGATTCTCATATTTTCACCCGTTTTTTCTTTCTGTATTTTTATTTAAAATTGTTTTTTATATAGTCCTCTAAAAGAAGTTCAATTATCTCATCACGTTCCACACGTCTGATAAGACTTCTTGCTCCCTTATGACTTGTAATATAAGTCGGATCACCGCTCATAACGTAACCGACTATCTGATTTACAGGATTATATCCTTTCTCTGTAAGAGCTTCATATACTCTCGCTATAACATCTTTAACTTCAATTACCTGATCTTTTTGTACTTTAAAATATTGTGTATTATTTATTTCCTGCATAAAGGCAGTAAACCTCCATTCCTTTTCACGTTCAAAAATATATACATATATACTAATATATCCCATCCAAAAAAACAATATAATTTTTTTTAAAAGTTGTCATTTAACTCTGCAAGAACCACTTCATTATTCACTTTTCCGATAATTTTCACGCTGATTATCTTATTGCATTTGTTTTGTGCATCCTCAATATTTTCAGCACTTACAGCAATTCTTATATATCTCTCATTATATCCTGTTATATATTTTTTCCCGTCTATCTGCGTAATTTCCTCAAATAAAACTTTTTCCTCATTTTTTAATGCCCGTTCTCTAAATTCACTCTCAAGAACTTTTTCTTTTTCTATCAGCCTTTCACTTCTTGCTGATTTTTCACTCTCAGCTATCTGACCGTCCATCTTATCTGCAGCGGTTCCCTGTCTCCTTGAATACTTGAAAACATGAATTTGTGCAAACCGCACTTCGTTGACAAATTTAAGCGTTTCAACAAATTCATCTTCTGTTTCCATCGGAAATCCCACAATAATATCTGTCGTTATTGCCGGATTTTCAAAATATTTTTCAAGTATTTTTACTCCCTCGAGGTACTGTTCAGACGTATAATGCCTGTTCATTCTCTTTAAAACACTGTCACTTCCGCTCTGCAAAGACAGGTGAAAATGAGGACATATCGATGATATTTCCGACAACCTTTTTGCAAATTCATCGGTTATTATTCTTGGTTCAAGCGAACCAAGCCTTATTCTCTCAATCCCTGTGACGCTGTTTATTGCCTCCAATGCTTCAAGTAACGGCTTTCCCTCTTTTTCAAGAAAAGCACCTGACTTTTTGCCATCCACGCCATACGAGGACAGATGAATACCTGTAACAACAATCTCTTTGTATCCCTGTCTTGAAAGTTTTTCAACTTCTGCGGTAATCTCATCAATTGATTTGCTTTTCAACGGTCCTCTCACATACGGAATTATACAATATGTACAAAACTGGTTGCACCCATCCTGTATCTTTATATATGCTCTTGTATGTTCTTCTTCAACGGCTGCCTCTGACATATGAATATGAGCTGTTTCTTCAAACACTGTTTCACTGCTGTTTTGCTGCTGACTTTCCATATCCACGTCATCCATTTTTGTGTCATAGCTGCCGTTCTGAGATAATTTATTTAAAACAAGTTCTACAAGCTTTTCCTTGTCTTTATTGGAGATAAATAAGTCTACACTGTCATCAACCTCGCCTTTAGCTTTTGCCGAATCGACATAACATCCGGCAGCGACAATGACAGCGTCAGGATTTATGCGCTTCGCACGATGAAGCATTTTTCTTGACTTCCTGTCGGCAATGTTAGTTACAGTACATGTGTTTATGATATATGCATCCGCCTTTTCCTCAAATGCAACAACCATATGACCCTTTTTTTCAAAATTTATCTTCATCTTCTCAGTCTCATAAGAATTAACCTTACAGCCTAATGTCAAAAAAGCAACTCGCACTTTTTTCCTCCTTGTTATTATTTAATAAAATTTTACATCGTATCAATTTTTAAAATTTATGCCAAAAAAACACCTCCGATTTTTGTTACATATTACAAAACATTTTAATAATTTATCAATTATTTGCAATCTGATAGTAACTATATACACACTTACGCCATTTTTTTTGGCAACATTGTATATTGACTTTTCATCATTCAATGTCTAGTATTATATGTGAACAAAATATAAGGGAGGTAGTTAGTATGAAAACCGTAAAGATTTCTTTAAACTCTATCGACAAAGTAAAGGCATTTGTAAATGATGTAACTAAATTCAATACAGATTTTGATTTAGTTTCAGGAAGATATGTTATCGATGCAAAATCCATCATGGGAATTTTCAGTCTTGACCTTTCAAAGGCAATTGACTTAAACATTCATGATGATGACAACATGGATGATATCCTCAAAACATTAGCACCTTACATCGTTGAGTAAAAGAGTGTGTCAGTTTGGACACAACAGTTTATACTAAACACCGGGAAGGCTGTGCCTTCTCAAATTTTAAATGCAATTTCAGAGAACACCATAGACATATCGTAAGGTGTTCTCTTTTTTTACGTTTAAACTTCTTAAAGCATTTTTTACTTTATTTTTTTCTGATGCCGGTGTCAAAATATATTTTGACCCTTGCATTATTTTCCTATCTCTATTATCTCAATAGTATCAAGAGCCTCTTTTACCATCTCGTCAATCTTTTCCGTAAGATTTTCTTCTGACTTGTTGATTGCTTTAAGATTTGGTTTTGTGACAGGATGTTTTGCCACGAAAATTGTACAGCAGTCCTCATATGGCTGTATTGATGTCTCATATGTTCCAATTTTTTCAGAAATATCGACTATATCCTGCTTATCAAATGCAATAAGCGGTCTGTAGACAGGTATATCACACACTTCATTTGTAGCTGCAAGGCTCTGCATAGTCTGGCTTGCCACCTGACCTATACTCTCTCCCGTGACAAGACCGAGACAGCCATTCTCTTTTGCAAGATGCTGTGCTATTCTCATCATGTATCTTCTCATAATGATAGTCAATTCTTCATGAGGGCACTGTTCGTAAATATACATCTGAATATCTGTAAAATTGACAACATGAAGTCTTATCTTGCCTGTATATTTTGAAACAAGCTTTGCAAGGTCAACAACCTTTTGTTTTGCTCTCTCACTTGTGTATGGCGGTGCATGGAAATAAACCGCATCTATCCAGACACCTCTCTTAGAAATCATATAACCTGCAACTGGACTGTCGATTCCACCTGACAAAAGAAGCATTGCCTTTCCTGCTGTTCCAAGCGGCATACCGCCTATACCCTTATAAACCTTTGAGTATACATATGCTTTTTCTCTTATCTCTACCCATATATATACGTCAGGATTATGCACATCTACTGAAAGTTCAGGAAATCTTTCAAGAAGATATCCGCCCATCTCCACACATACTTCCGGTGATGTATAAGGATAATGCTTATCGCTTCTCTTTGATTTTACCTTAAAAGAAAAATCACATTTGGCATACTGCTTTTCTACAAAGTCACCTACTGCTTTTGTTACATTGTCCCAACTCTTATCTTCAATCACTTCCACTGGACTGATTCCAGCAAGACCAAATACTCTCTGTAACGTCTCAATCACTTCATCAAAGTCAAAGTCTCCGTCAGCCTGAACAAATACTCTTCCTGATTCTTTCTCAACAGTAAACTCACCGTCAATCTCAGAAAGTCTTAATCTTATCTGATTGCATAACGCATCTTCAAACTTATAACGGTTCTTTCCCTTAACCCCTATTTCTGCGTATTTTAATAAAAATCCCTGCGCCATTTTTTCCTCCATTTTTTATTTTATCAGGTATTTATTCCGACAGCCTGCCGCACCTTATGTGTGCATAGCAACCCATTTTTGATTATTACCTGTGTTGTTTATTATTGTTTTGTAAAACGTTTCAATATCGGAAGCTGCTTCATCAATACTTCCAATGCATACTCTATCTGCTCTTTTGTCGTCTCAACAGAAAAACTGAATCTGATTGTCGAGTCAAGAAGTTCATCACTGACACCTATTGCTTTTAATGTTCCGCTAAGGTCAGGATGATTTGAAGAACATGCTGAACCCGATGAGACATAAACACCTTTTGAAGCAAGTGCATGAAGTAAAACCTCACTCTTTATTCCATAAAATGACGCACTAACTATATGTGGTGCCGTGTCTTTTATATCAATTCCATCTATGCCATTTATTACAACTCCACACGAACCGTCAGCACATTTATTCTGATTTCCTATATCATACAAACCATCAATAAGCATCTGCTTCAATTCATAAAGTTTCTCTATTTTTTCATTCTGATTATCATATATCATCTTTGCGGCAAGTCCTAATCCTGCTATCGCAGGAACATTTTCAGTTCCCGAACGCATGCCTTTTTGCTGTCCACCACCGAAAATTATAGGTCTTATTTTTGTATTTTCTTTTATATATATATATCCACTTCCCTTAGGTCCGTGTATCTTGTGACCGCTTACCGACATAAGATCAATACCTAACTTCTTTGGTACTATTTTATATTTGCCATATGCCTGAATCGCATCCACATGAAATATTATATTTTTATTTTTACTCTTGATTAGCTCAGATATTTTTTTAATATCTTCTACCGCACCAATCTCATTATTGACAAACATAACAGAAACAATAACAGTATCATCTCTTATTGACTCTTCAAGTTCTTTCATGTCAACATGACCAAGCTTGTCAACTTTCAGATAAGTCACTTCATAACCCATCTCTTCAAGAAAAGCCAGCGGTTCATGTACAGATGCATGCTCTATTCTTGTAGTAATAATGTGTTTTCCGGCTCTTCTGTTTGCTAACACCGTACCGATAAGCGCCATATTATTTGATTCTGTTCCGCCGGACGTAAATATAATTTCCTTAGGCTGGCATTTAAGTGTTGACGCAATATTTTCTTTCGCCTCATTTATATAATTTTCCGCCTGCATTCCTTTTGTATGCTTTGATGACGGATTTCCAAAATCAATCATCATAACCTTTTCAACTTCCCTGCATACTTCATCAAATGCCTGTGTCGTAGCGGCATTATCAAGATAAGCCTCCATTTGTATTCCTCCGTACTTTAAATATCTCTAAATCTTAATCCTGCATCTCAAACATCATAATCGAAACAATTGCCATTCCTGCCGTCTCTGTCCTAAGAATTCTCTTTCCAAGCGATATTGGCTTTATCCCCTTAGATATAGCTTCTTCAACTTCTTCTTTTTCAAAACCGCCCTCCGGTCCTATAAATATTCCAACTGATTTTTTCGTGCAGCTTTCTTTTACTATTTTTCTCGACTCTTCAATTCCGTCCTGTAACTCATATGGTATCATATTGTACTCTAAGCTGCCCGCAATGTCAAATGCCTCTTTAATACTTACAGGATTTGCCACTTTAGGAATAATCCCTCTGCCGCTTTGTTTTGCGGCTGCCTCAGCTATAGCCTGCCACCTCTTTGCCTTTTTGTCACTCTTATTGTCGTCCAACTTCACAACACATCTTTTCATAGCAACAGGAACAATTTCGGACACGCCTAATTCCACAGCTTTCTGTATGATAAATTCCATCTTATCTTTTTTGGGAATTCCCTGAAAAAGCACAATCTTACACGGAAGTTCTGTATCTGAGTCCTGCACTTTTTCAACATCAAGCAAAATCTGCTCAGAAGATAAAGTATTTATTCTTGAAATGTAATCTGTTCCTTCTTTGTCACAGGCAATTATCCAATCACCCTTTTCCAGTCTTAAAACATTTTTTATATGATTTACATCCGTTCCCTCTATATAAATTTTATCAGCCGCAATCTGCTCCTTAGATACATAAAAACGATACATATTTTTTCCTCTCATCTTTAATTTTTCCGACCAGCCATAAACAAATACAAATAAAGTAAATTTATTTTCTGCCACATAAAGATACAGGCATGTCAAAGATTACAATGAGTATCCCAAATACCCTGTCTGCTTATCCATACACGCCTGTATTTTTATTTAAGTCTGATTAATTGTAATTCAAGTTGATACTATATAAGTCCCTCAAACCAACTGTTTGTGTTCGCAAATGTCGTATATGCACCGCTATAGGTGTATGAAGCTGCATGATTATTGTTAAATACAGCACTGTTTGCAATACCATAACTCTCATTTGCCTTTGATGATATTGTATCACTCAAAGAACCTACACCTGTAAATAAAGTCTTTAAAACATTAACATCTGTTTTCTTCAAAGTATCTTCATCAAGTGAAAGTTTATTATCTTTTCCGATGCTGATACCACTCTTTGAAAGCAGAACCGAATTCGCATTTGTGTTATTGACAATACTCACACTTCTTCTTAAAAGACTTGTCGAATCAGCATTTCCACTCGCATCAATATAATTATTATAGGCATCAACAAAATTTTTAACCGCACTTGTAATGGCATCTCTGTCATAGTCACTTTTTCCGTCTTTGTCTGTCTTTTTCTCATATAATGAAGTCTCTGACAACTTAGATAAAGATTGTTTTAATTTAACTGCAGTTGTCTTTATATCCACTAAATTTGCGGTTGAACCTGAAGTTGAAGTCCCATTGCTCTTATTATCTGTTTTTTGCGAAGCATAATATGCAGTTAAAAGCTTCTTGTAACTGCCTGATTTAATCATTGAATAGTCGCCAAGCAAAGTGCTTGTCTCACCAAAAATTGATGACACCGAATTATTTGAGTTTTTACTGCTGCTATCCGCAAAAAACATACTGTTTGCACCACTTATTGAAAAAACTGATGGCATAACAATCACACTCCTTTATCATCATATGCTCATTTCCGGTACATCGTAAATTACATCTTTGATATATTGATTATCAATTATTCATTGTACAAATACATCGTTTTTCAAATATCCTTTCTATAAACAAGGATGTTATTTGTACGATATACCATTTATCTATATTTTATATCGTCTGTTTTCTAATAAATTTTACCTTCTTTTTGATTTTGTACCATATCTTTTTTCAGATGTTACTTTTCTTTTTCCCGATGACTTAACAGTTCCCCTGTTTTTTCTGTTTCCATTTGTGGTATTGTCATTTTTGTTTAATTTGCTAATACTTCCTTTACCGCTTTCACCGTTCTTTCTCTTTCCTGAATTCTTTCCTGAATTCTGCCCTGTCTTGGAACTTTTACCATTTTTAGCATTCTTCTTTTCCCATGCCTCCTCACGCCACTTTTCTTTTCTCGGTCTGATAAGACATTTTTCGTCAAAGCCTATAAGATCCTCTCTTCCTGCTTTTATAAGTGCCTCTTTTACAAGATCATAATTTTTAGGATTCTTATATTGTATAAGTGCTCTCTGCATCGCTTTCTCATGCGGATTTACAGGTGTATACACCTTTTTCATTGTCCTTGGATCAACCCCTGTATAATACATACATGTTGAAATAGTTGACGGTGTCGGATAAAAATCCTGAACCTGTTCGGGCATGTAACCTAAATCCCTTAAATGAACGGCAAGTTCTACGGCTTCTTTAAGTGTTGAACCTGGATGTGATGACATTAGATACGGCACGACAAACTGTTTTTTACCAACCTTTCTGTTTATCCTGTCATACCTTGCCTTAAACGCTTCGTATACTGCATTTTCAGGTTTTCCCATATTTTTAAGGACTTCATCAGAAATATGTTCCGGTGCAACTCTCAACTGTCCGCTGATATGGTATTCACAAAGTTCTTTCAAAAATGTATCATCACTGTCTGCCATTATATAATCAAATCTAAGACCTGAACGCACAAAAACTTTCTTTACTCCGTCAAGCTTCCTGAGCTTGCGCAAAAGTTTAAGATAATCACTGTGGTCAACTTTGAGATTTGGACAGGGTTTTTGAAAAAGACATTGTCTGTTCATACATACCCCATGTTCAACCTGTTTGTCGCATGCTCTTCCTCTAAAATCTGCCGTCGGTCCGCCTACGTCATGTATATACCCTTTAAAATCCGTCTCTTTTATCATCTGTTTTGCTTCTGTAATTATTGATTCATGGCTCCTTGTCTGTAACACTCTGCCCTGATGAAACGTCAAAGCACAAAAGCTGCATCCTCCGAAACATCCTCTATTACTTGTAAGACTGAACTTTATCTCTGACAAAGCAGGTACTCCACCATCTTTTTCATACATAGGATGATATGCCCTCATATACGGAAGTGCATAGACATCATCCATCTCAATCTGTGTGAGCGGTCTTGCCGGCGGATTCTGCACTATATAAAGATAATCATTGTATTTTTCAACAAGTCTGCTGGCAGTAATTGAATCAGTGTTGCAATACTGAATATAAAAACTTTTTGCATATTCAAGTTTATCATTCTGCATTGTCTCATAGTCAGGAAGCATCTTTGCATCATACACACTGTCAAGATTTTTGGCTCTGTAAACCGTACCGTTTACAAAAGTAATATCAGATATGTCAATTCCGCTCTCAAGCGCATCTGCTATCTCGACTACAGAAAGTTCACCCATTCCATATATACATATATCAGCCTGTGAATCAACAAGTATCGAATGTTTTAATTTATCAGACCAATAATCATAGTGTGCAAGTCTTCTAAGACTTGCCTCTATCCCTCCAATGATAATCGGCACCCTTTTATAAACTTTTCTTATAAGATTGCAATACACTATCGTGGCATAATCAGGTCTTTTTCCTATAACACCGCCCGGAGTGTACGCATCAGAACTTCTTCTTTTCTTTGACACAGTATAATGATTTACCATTGAATCCATATTTCCCGCTGAAACAAGAAAACCAAGTCTCGGCATACCAAATACCTGAATACTCTCCTCATCCTTCCAGTCCGGCTGAGCAATAAAACCTATTTTATATCCGTGTGCCTCCAATACCCTTGTAATGATTGCAGCACCAAAAGAAGAATGGTCGACATAAGCATCACCGCATACATATACAAAATCGACCTGTTCCCAGCCACGCTTTATCATATCTTCCCTGCACACAGGCAAAAAGTCTTTTTTCTCGTAACTCATTTATATAAAACCTCATTTCTAAAACACCAAACCATAATAACCGATTACGTTTTGTTGTTGTCCATAACTTTATTTGACTTTATCATCTTTTATGCATTATAATAAACAACATTGTAAAAACAAAGAAAAAATCACAAACACAAAAATTATATCATTATCGAAAGGATTTGCATATGAGAAAATTATTATTTTTTGATGTAGATGGAACTATAGCTGACAGAGTCGGCAAAAAAAATGTAGTTCCCCAGTCAGCAAAAGATGCAATTAAAAACCTTCAGAAAAATGGACATCTCTGTTTCATAAACACCGGTCGTGCCTTGTCAGAAATTGATGTCTATCTTAAAGAATTAAATATGGATGGTTTTATATGCGGATGCGGTACTTATATTTTATATAAAAATGAGATACTCTTTTCTCAAACAATACCATTTGATATTGGCAACGAGCTCATCAAAGACCTTGAAAAATATGATATTGAATGGCTTTTAGAGGGCGAAAAAACACTTTATTACAGAAACAAACCATACACTACACATATAGGCGATTTTAAAAACGAGCAGAAAAAACTATATCCTGATGCATATAAAGAACTTGATCCGGCAATGGCATCAAATCTTGTATTTGATAAATTTTGTATCGGCGTTCATAAAAACAGTGATTTTAAATCTTTCAGTGAAAAATACTCAAAAATATTTACAATAATCGACCGTGGCAACAGCTTTTATGAGATAGTTCCCTCTAATTGCTCTAAAGCTACCGGTATCGAATTTCTTATGGAATATTTTAATGTAGAGAAAAAAGATACTATTGCAATAGGGGACAGCAACAATGATCTGCCAATGCTTGAATTTGCCGGAACAAGCATCGCGATGAAACACAGTCCTAAAACAGTTCTTGATAAATCAGACTATATAACAGATGATGTATTTGGTGATGGTATATATAATGCAATGAAACATTTTAAGCTTATCTAAGATAATAATACTAATAATGTACACATGATAAATTTCTTATAATACTGTATGACTATAGACATACAGTATAATTTCAACAATCAAGTAGGAGAAAATTCCTCTAATGAGGAATTTTCTCCTACTTGATTTCAATAGTTTCCTAACACTCTGACACATCCACTATGTCTGTTATCATCCCGTATATCAGCTACCTGATTTTCTCAAGCACTGCTTTATATATCATTATCAGATATGCATCAATAAAGCAAAATTTATTTTCCAGAAATTCAAGAAGCTTATACAAAAATGCTGCTCCCAGTATTGCTATACTGGCACATGTAACATAATAATCCAATTCAAGCATAAGCAACACAATATTTGCCAATGCATATACAAACAATATTCCCGAAAATTTTCTTATTATTTGCAGTGCATTATATAATGTGACAGATAAATTTTCCAATTTTTCTTTGATAACCGTCTCTGAATCTTTTGAGAGAATTTCATACATATCTTTATAAATCTTCTTATCTTCTATATTTAATCTGACATTTTTCTTATCTCCAATCTCCTCAGAAAAAAGTTTTACATATTTTTCATACCCTTTTTTTCCAAATTCTTTACGTAAACACTTTTTAAAGACGTTCATATTAATTCTCCGTAATATTATTTAATATTTCATATGCCGTATCATATTCAAAATTCTGTATATTGTCATAAACTTTGTTTAATATCTCTTGTCTGTCTGCTGATGCACTTCCCATCATCTTTTCTAACATTTCAATAATATCTATATAGTTGAAATCCTGAATATATTCCTTAAGTTTTTCCACATTCTTCATAAATTCTGAAACAGGCATAACTTCTGAGTTACTCTTATTTTTATCCTGCTCTTTGAAAAAAATACACGCTTTCTCAAGCTGGTCGTGAAATTTTTTTACTTTTTCAAGATACCCATCCATCATCTCATGAACATATGGATTTTCAAATTCTCTCGCAGCAAACTCAAGTCGTTTTGACTGCTCCGCAAGCTCATCTGCACCTATATTTAAAAATATACCTTTCAAACTGTGAAAGTGCAAGGTCATAGTCTCCATCTGTTCAGTGTTTTTTATAACATCTATCATATTATAATTTTCGATTATGTTTCTAACACTGACTGCAAGAACTTTCATATAATTTTCAAGACTTCCTGCCATAAGTGACAATCCCTCTTCATAATTAAGTCCATCCACAGATGAAAGGAACATCGTCTGATCTTCATCTTCCTGTTCTTCACTTTCAGTAACATCAATCTCAAATCCATTTTCGATGAGAGCTGCTTCCAATTCTTCTTTTTTTACAGGTTTTCTGAGAACATCTGTTGCACCCGCCTTATCAAACAATTCCTTTACCTGTGCATCAACTGTAGCCGAAACTCCAAAAAATACCGTGCCATCCGTCTCACTTGTAACAAATTTTATCTGTCTTATGGTTTCAACACCATCCATATCAGGCATGAGATAATCCATAAGCACAAAATCATAACTTTTTGAGCACGTTTTTTCAATTGCTTCCATACCTGATTCCGCAGTGTCAGCGTGAACACCATATCTCTCAACCATTGCTTTAAGAACAAGTGTATTTGCACTATTGTCATCAACAACAAGAACATCTGAACCACTTAGTTTTTTCATAAGTATTCAACAATCCCTTCTGCATTCATAATAAGCTCTATTATTCTTTTTAATCATTAACTGAAAAGCGAAATACTGTTGTTGTACTATACTCTTCTCCTGCCTTCAGAACTGCATTTGGAAAGCCTTCTGTGTTTATTGCATTAGGGAAATTTTGTGTTTCAAAACATGCACCACTGAAATTTCCATAACTCATGCCATCTTTTGCATTTTCAACAGTAAGCGTACCTGCCGTATAAAGCTGCATGCCCGGCTGGTCTGTATAAACTTCTAGCATTCTACCTGTATCTTCACATATAAACTGTGCAGCCTTCGCAACATCACATATTTCATCCCCGTTTAGTACAAAGTTATGATCATACTCAGTAACAGTCTTTTCATCCTTGTCAAAAGCACCAAGTCCATCACGAATCTTTTTGCCCTTTCTAAAATCAAGTGCCGTATTCTCAACACTCTTTATCTCACCTGTAGGAATTAAAATATCATTTACAGGTGTATAATTATCCGCATAAATGGTAACTTCCTGGTCAAGAACATCTTTACACTTATGACCGCCTTTTCCAAGATTAAAATATGAGTGATTTGTAATATTCACAATAGTATCAGCATCTCCCACAGCATAATAATCTATCATAAGTTCATTCTGATCGTTTAATGTATATGTAATCGCAACAGTAAGATTTCCCGGCAATCCCTGTTCTCCATCAGGACTCATTCTTGAAAATGTAATGCTGTCTCCATTTTCTACCGAATCTGTCTCCACATCATACATCATACGATTGTATCTTGTATTTCCACCATGCAGACAATTTGTATTGTCATTCATATCAAGTTTATATTCTTTGCCGTTTAAAGAAAATGATGCATTTGAAACTCTGTTTGCATATCTTCCTATTGGAGCACCAAAGCCTGGCATATTCACCTCATAATCTGAGACTTTATCATAGCCCAAGACAATATCATCAACATTGCCATCCTTATCCGGCATCATAATATTTGTGATAACTCCACCCAAGTCAATAAACGACACCTCTAAACCATTTGTATTCTTTAATGTATATTTCGTAACTTCATTACCTTCTTTTGTAACTCCGAATTTAGACTTTAAAATACTCATACACCGTTCCTCCTAAAAAATATTTGACTTTATTATAACAATATTTGACTTTATTTACAACTTAATAAAAGGTAAGTTTTTGATAATATTTTCATTCCTACAAACACGCCGCTGTCAACTTTTTTATAACCTCTTTGACATACTCTTCCGGTTTTGCCACCTTTTTTGCTATATCAGGTATAGACATATCACATTCTTCATATAATGTCTCGATTTTGCCCTTAATTTTACCTTCAAGTCTCCCCTCATTCTTGGCATTATTTATTGAATTTTCCCACGCTCTGCACATATCTATAACCTCCTCTTTTTCTTCACCGGCAATCTGTGAGCCGGTTATCAGATTTATAAGCTCCACCGCTTCTTTCTCTACATGTTTAAACCTTGGTTTTCCTTTTATCCAGCTGCCATCTTTATCTGACTGATTTTTCAATTCCAAGTACAACATACACCGCCTCGTCATCCATAGCCACAGTCCACAGCATAAGATTGTCTCTCAATTTCTGTATTGCAATATCTGCGTCATTTCCATATGGCAGTAACACTTCAGTATTATCTATCTTTTGCAATTTTTCAGGCTTTATCACCTGTCTGCCATCATAAATATAGAAATTGAAAGCATCTGCTATAACATCTCTATGCGACATATATTGCTTCGTTGCTATATCTACCTTCCCCATAAGCTGCTCCTTTCACACATTATACATACGGTATAACAAAAATGCAATGTTTTACGCCTTTTGCAAACATTTGTTTGTTTTTTCTCTTGTTTGTATAATAACATGTGAATATATGTTCGTCAATAATAAAAAACTGCATTTCAGATTATTGTTCTAAAATGCAGCTTTTTATTATCATTCATTTAAAATATCTTTATTATAAAATTTAGAATTTTTGGCAAGCTCTTTGTCTATATACTCATATCCGTATTGCTCTGCCAAAGTTTCTTTATCAGAATATAAATTCGTTCCCAGCCCGAGTCTGTCGCCATCTATTTTTGTTCCAATAGCAGCAAGCGTAGTCGGGAATAAATCCATACTTGTAAATTTGCGATTCTTATTATTTGATGTATCTACTGCTGAATTTATGAAGCAATTGTATACACGTCTCCCTTTAGAATTATCATAGTGTGAACCCATATACACATTATCCATCGTTGGATGATCTCCCGAAATAATAATCGTCGTGTTCTCATAGAAATCCTGTTTTTGCAGCCATTTCACAAATTTATTCACCTGAGCACTTGCACATGCAAGAACATTCTCGTATTGGTCATCATATTTATCACCGCATAAGTCACACTTATAACCGCCTATGTGATGCGTATCAACAGTAAGCATTGTAAAATTAAACGGCTCATCCTCGTCTGCCATCTTAGTAACTTCCTCTTTTGCATACTCATATAGCTTATTATCTTCAAAGCCCCACCATACACGATAATCTTGAGATATTTTTCCTTCATCCTTTGCTGTCTGATAGTCCCAAAGCTTATAATTACCATGCTGTGAAAAATATAAACCTCTTCCGCCAAAATTTACATCTGAACCAACCATCAGCTCCTGATTATAACCTGCTTTTTGCAAAATCTCTCCAAGTGTAACAGCTCCCGGTAAAAATGATGCATAATTTCCATATGAATTTCCATCTATAGGAAGCAATAACGGTAATCCACTTGTCTGCGATACCATGGCTCCTACCGTCCAAGTTGAACCATATGCCGCATATGAGCCACCTACCATACTATCCTCAGAAAAATTGGTATTATTCTGAGCCAACTTTGTCAATTCCGGAATAAGATTATAATTCATGGCTCCGCCTTCATCCTTTGATATAAATGTTGACTCCATCGATTCCATAAAAATATATATAAGATTTCTCTTTTTTTCGGGAAATGTTACATTTACCGTATCGGGTTTCACATAATTATCTTCAATAAACTTTGAACTTTCCATCTGATTTTTAAGGTATTCGACCATTCCAAGCTGATTCAGACACATACCTCCAATTAACAAAAATGCAATCATTGAACAACCAAAAGAAAAAATATAAGTAAGTCTGTTAAGCAAAAGCTGTTTTACCTTTAATATACATATATTGGCTACAACAAGACATAATACTGTTATTATCAATATGCTTGATTTTGCTTTAAAATACTCTGAAACCATATCCGTGCTCGTACCTTCCATAGGTACTTTAAGATGGAATACTATTTCAGAAAAAGATAACCCATTAAAATTCGCAATCAAAAAATCTTTTATGGTATAAAATATTACAATCATTAAAATCAGAATATTGGAGATTACCAATATAATATATTTGAACACTCCTGATTTTTATAATCTGTTTTTTTCTGCAAAGCTCCTAAAAATTTCTTTTATCCTATTATTTCTTTTAAATATATATTGAGCAAATAATAATACAACTACTATGGAACAAAAAATGATAATAGCTCTAAACATTTTCGTCACTAAATCAGCAGACTTTATTTTATCTTCTACAGCTTTTTTTAGATTAGAAGCTAAATTCTCTGAAAAATAAATGTTTGAATCATCTTGTATATTTGTCAATTTCAGATTTTTTTCATTTATAACTGCATTTGACACGGACAACACATATTTTCTAAGTGCTCCAGAAGAATATACCAAAATATTTTTACCGTTACATTTTACACAAATTTCTTTTATTGCAAAATCATCCTGCTGTTCAGCTACAGGATCTAAGCGAAGCCGATTTATCTTACTAATGGTATCTTCACCTACAATAAACTCTGCCTTTTTGTCAGACACTTCTGCCTTAAAAGAATTTTCTTCCATGTATCCTGAACCGGTATCATAAAACAATTGTGCTACAGATGTTAATTGTTTATCATACTCTACACAAATTGATACTTTAGATTTTGATACTGGAATAAATATTGTAATAATAGCAATAAATAGAGCCAATAATACGGTATATTTTCTAAATTTACTCTCAATAATTGTACTAAAAAAATTTTTTCTATTATTATTTTGTAATTTTAAGTTTGTTTCTTTTGACGCTAATAGTGGTGTCTTTTTCTTACTCATCTTTTGTTTCTCTTTCCTATTTCTTCATAAAAATAATTTTTTATTGTATCTTCCCACCCACTATATTAACGCATTTCTACTATAAATTATTCTAATTTCTTTATAGGGCATACTTTTATACACATACCACATCCAACGCAACTTTCCTCATATATTTCAGGATATAAAAAACCCTCTTCATCTTCTTTCATTTGAATTGCATTCTTTAAGCAAATAGCATAGCATGCTGTACAACCACAACAATCTTCTTTGTAAACAAATAGTTTTGGAACCAATTTATTATTTTCATCTATTTTCATTTCCTTTTCCTTCCAACTATCTAATTATTTTTATATTTAATAACTCTACATACAACTATATTATAGTTTTTTTCTTATTTTTATTATACTGCTCACTTTATTTATTAATCTATCAAATCTCCTAATTTTAAGGTATTTTTCTACCAACTCTTGATATGACATTACTTCCATGTCTTTATAAAATGTATCTCTTAACTTCGGTCTTTTTGAAGATTTGTATTCACATGGATTATCAATTACTGCCTGTTCATAAGTAATTACCTTTATAATCAATTCATCTTTTAATTGCTCAAATAATTTTTCAGCCTTTTTTGTCCTTATAAATATAACCGAAATTCCTCTATCATCATTTAACTCAGGGGCTACTTCATGTACTCCCCATAAATCACCTAATGTAAAATCCGACAGCTTATTTGTTTTACATAAACACTTATAACAAGAAGGGCGCAAACACAAATCTTTAATAAATAAATTCATATACGAATTTTGTTTTTGAGGTGTAAAAATTTTATTTTCTTTAATTCCTGAATCATACCACCCCTGTTCTTTACTTCTAAAATTTAATTCGTTGCATTTTCCTATTTGTCTTTCTCTATCAACTAAGTACTTCATCCATAATTTATTAGATGGTGTTCCATGACAAATTACATCAATACAATATAAATTTTCATATTCCTTATTCAAGTATCCTTTCAAACCATTTATTTGACAAATTGTGCCTGAAAATAAAACATTCAAACCATTATCCAAGTCTCTTTTGACATTAATAAAAGTATTACCTACATAGGCTTGCATATATTTAGATCCCAATATTTTCTCCAAAGACTTTTCATCACTTATACGTTCAAAATTTGCCGAATAGTTATCTTCTGACATACATACACCATAAACAATGCCACCTTTACCAAGTATTTTCAAAGCTATTGCACAAAAAATAGCTCCTGACGAAGATTTTTCTCTTATTTCTTTTTTATAATATCCTGCATATGTTTTCATAAATTTACTTCCTTTTTATTTTTGAAATATATATACGATTAAACATTAATTTTTCCTCATTATTCACAGCAATAATATACTCTGAAATTAAATAAGCAACTAAAAATATCAAACTTTTTATAATAAATTTTACTAATGATACTTTTGGAAGAATATGATTAATTCCTATTCCTATCAATACTGGAATTATTGCAGTAAATATTATCGGCAATACATTTCTCCAAAATTTCAAGACATCTAGCCCTATATACTTTGCATAAATTATATTCATCGTTATTCCATTACCTATAATCAATGAAATTGCTGTTCCTAATGCTGCTCCTGAAGCACCCATTTTATAAATCAATGGTATACTAATTATTATATTTGTAATTGATAACAAAGCATATACAACGGATCTAATTTGATGTTTATTTAAAGCTCTTTGTATATCAACTCCTAATGATTGCATAAGTGGAATTGCTGCTGGTACAATTAAAAAAAGTGTAATATAATATGCTTCTTTGTAAGAATTTCCCACCCAAAGAATAATAAAATCTTTTCCTAATACCAAAAATCCTGTTACAATTGCTAAAATAATATATGCCTGAAGTCGCCCAACCCTTATAAATAATTCATTTAATTTTTCAATTGGATTACTGTCTCTTGCCACTATCAAATTAACTTTAGTAGCCATAACCGATGCTGTCATATCTGAAACCTGAATATAAATTGCATTAATCTGAGAACCTACACTATATATAGCAATTGCAACTGAACCTACTATTCTTCCTAAAAGATATTTGTCTACATTCCAATTAATCTGATCAATAATTGAATTTAAAAAAATAAAAAAAGAAAATAAGGCAATTTCTCTAATTAATTTTGTATCTATTTTTTCAAAAGAAAACCTTGCCCCAATTATTCTTTTAACATACCAAATATCCACACCTCCTGCTATTATTGTAATCATTGTAGTTATACAAACCATTCCTATTGAGCCTTTTCCCATAAACAAAATAATAATAGTTAAAAATGGGTTTGCAATACTCTTCACTAATTCAACTAATTTCTGAAAAACAAATGCTTCTCTAGAACTTATTATAGATGAAAATACACTTATAGGAAAAGTTAATGCCATGTTAATTGCCAAAATAAAAAGTAATATCTTAGAAAGTGAAATCTCATTCGTTTTAAGTTTATTGCCCAGTATTTTTTCTGCATTAACGCTAATTAAACAACCTATTAAAAATGCCAACAAGGCAAAGAATAAAAAAATCAACAAAAAAGTTCCATTTAACTGCTTCTCCTTTTTGCTGTCTCCCTTACACTTGGCATAAAATCTTAAATATGAACCTCCAAATCCAAAATTTAACAGACTTAAATATGAAATAATACTCGCTACTAATTGATACACACCATACTCATTTTGTCCTAAAATTCCAAGCATAATCGGGACATATATCAATTGGGTAGCCATATTAACAAAAAAATTTATATATCCAAGTATAATACCAAGTCCTCGTTGTCTGCTTTTATCTAATATCATCCAATACTCCTTTGCAATAGAGAAATACACTCATTTCTTCTTTTATTAAGAATTTGGTCAACTCTTTGATAATCAATAGTCTTATTAGAATACTCTTCGTTATTGTTAATTACTCGTTCTTCTAATTCTAATAGCGTAAGCAATGTATTCATTCTATCAATATTATAATACGGATCGCTTTGTAAATCACTGCCATTATCAAATACTATAAAATCTTTATGAAATAAAATTGAAAATGCTGTACCATGAAAAGAATCTGTAAATATTTTTTTAGCGTTTAATATTGCTTCTAAAAAATCTGTTGGAGACCATTGTTCTTTATATATCTGCTCTTTTTCAAGAATATTTCCATATTTTATCTCACATTCATTTTCTTGTGCAATATTCTTTAACATTTTTTCTTGATCGTTTGTTAAATTAAATGCATAACACAATATATAATTTTGATTATTAGTCTTTAATTTTAAATTACTTATCCATTCCTCTCCAGATAAAAGCAATGTTGGATCTAAAACCACCTCTGATTCTATGCCAAATAGTTCTGAATATATTTCTTTGCCAGTATTTTCTCTAACGTATAAATAATTTATTTTTTTTATCCATTTTTCAATTTGTGGAAATTCTAAAAATTTTTCTTTTCTCCTTTTATCACAAGTACTAACAGCATATGCTATTCTATTGGTTTTTTCATCACCTATTTGAGCAAGATAATAGAACGGATGGACATTGTATGGATTCCAAATTTGATCACTACCACAAATCAAAAAATCCGGATTTTTTTTCTTTATAAACTTTTTAACCTGTTTATTGGTCCATAATTTTTTTGTCACCTTCATATTTTCAGAAATAAATAAATCAAATTTAGCTTGTACTACTCTTTCAATATTTGTTAATTTTAAATAATCTAACAATTTTATAATAAACGGCTGTGTTACTGTTCTATTTATACCAAAACATATATGAGCTACCTTATAACCTTCATTATTTAAAACTTTCTGTAACGCATATGCCTGTAATGTCTGTCCATAATTTCTTCCATAATTGTACCATGAAAATATATATCCCTTTTTCACAAAAAACTCCTTTCAGAAAGTATTTAACATTTTGTTTCAATCAATATTTTTCAAAATATCTTCTCTCTTAACAAATAAAAAAACTTCTTTGCGTAGCACTCAATCATCATTATTATAATATTCAATTTACTTTTTATGCTAATCGAATCATATTTGAAAAGAGAATATGCCAACGACTCTTCGATTTCTTCACATGCAACATAGTACTTTTTATACTTTTCTTCTCCTAAAACATTTTTTAATTTTTTTCTATACAGAAACATTGTTTTTATAGAAAAAATATTTCTTATTAAAATGCTATTTTTTAATTCATCATTTACTAATTTTATATCAATATCAAGTCCTTGTACATTTAATACAGCCTGTTCCAACTTATTCATGCTATTAAATATACTAAAATCATTCTGTCTATATGCATAAACTATCTTAGGCAAAAAATATAGTTGTCCATAGTTCAAATTATTTATCAATATATTGTTATCATCATAAAAACCTAATTCTAATAAATAAACTTCCCTGTCTTTTCCCCAATTTTTTTTATAAACACACGCTCCAGCATGTAAATAATATGACATTAAATATATTTTTCTATCTACAATTTTATTTGAATATTTCTTAGGCAGCATGATTTTTTTAGTATCAACCATTTCTTTTACATATTTATAACCAAATGCAACAACTGATATATCACAATTTTTTTCATATATCTTAACAGCCTGTTCAACAAAATTAACGTCACAGTAATAATCGTCTCCATCAATTATACAAAACAAATCACCTGACATATTTTTAATTAAATTCAGCCTATTTGCACTTGCTCTTTTAACGGAATCATATTTTTTTCCATACTCTCTATCCATAATAAAAACTTTAATTTTATCAGGATAGATTTTTACAAATTCTTCTATTTTTTCTAATGTCCCATCAGTAGAACCATCATCACCAACTAATATTTCCCAATCAAATTCCTTCTTTATATTCAATATACTATTCATGCTCTCTTCAACATAATCCTGTTGATTATAATATGTAACTAAAAAAGAAACCTTCAAAACAACCTCCTATAATATTATTTTCTCTTTGCAAAATAGGTAAGATTATTACAATACCTACTGCCAAAATCCTCTTTACTTGTTATTAAACCAATATTTAAATAACTTCCTAAATCTTCCGTTGCCGTCCCCCATGACACTTTCTTGTATCCTAATTCTTTCATCTTTTTAATCATACTATAGTACATATATGTCATTGGACTCAACTTATTATAATCTTGTCTTGCGGCAAGGTACTGTGTATGTGCACAATGAACTTTTGGAAAATAAAACATCATCGAACCTGCAATCATCTCATCTCCTAAAAATGTACCATAAAATCCACATTCACTTTTTAATCTATTCTTTTTTAATTCTAATAATTCCTGAAGTGTATGGACTGGTTTTGTATCATACTTAGAAAGATTTTCGCACAAAATATCATAAAATACTTTTATTTCTTCGTCTGCTTCCAGTTCTTTTGTTAAAAGACCTTCTTTAACACAATTATGCACGTTAGTTCTTTTTCCTTGAGCAAAATTTGATAATATATCTTCTTTATAAGTATCTAAATCAATATATGTACTTAATTCCTTAAATTCTTTAAAATCATTATACTGAAATGCGTATTGAAATAAATCTGACTCTACTCTTGAAAATATATCTGAAGTCATTTTTAAATACATCTCATCAAAATTTTCTTTTAAAATAAATTCCTTAAACTCTTTCACCATCTCAATGAGATATTTTGCTCTATAATGTTTCTTATCTATAATTATTCCGCCAAAAGTTGTTCCCTTATGTGAAAAGAAAATCTTCTTGCCATCCTCTTCAATCAAACACGCCGGACAAACTGCTGCGATATTATTCTTTTTATTATAGATTATAATAGATTCATCAACAAACCTGTCTTTTGGATGATAATTCAAAAATCTCCTAGTCTGTAAAAAAGTACCATTTACAGATTTTTCCATTACAAAATCATCCCATATTTCTTCATCCTGCTCATTATACCTTTCAAACCGAAACATTTTGCTACCTCCAACTATTAATCACATCAATCACGTAGTCCACTTCATTATCTGACATTCCATAGTACATCGGAATGCTTAACTCTGTTTTTGATATTTGTTCAGCAATCGAATAAGCTCCTTCATTGTAGCCTAAGTCACTATATGCTCTCTGCATATGAATCGGAATCGGATAATGCTTATTCGTCCCAATACCTTTACTTTTCAAGTATTCTTCAAACCTTTTTCGTTCCTCACACCTTACTGCAAAAATATGAAATACATGTTCACAACTATCATTTATTTTAGGCAGGATAAGCTTTTCGTTTGCAATCCCATCTAAATATTTTTTTGCAATTGCACGTCTGTTTTCATTCCACTTATCCAAATATTTTAACTTAATTCTCAAAAAGCCAGCCTGTATTTCATCTAATCTAGAATTATTTCCCTTATAAATGTGATGATATTTATAATCCGAGCCATAATTTCCCAAAGCACGAACCCTATCAGCAAGTTCTTTATTATTTGTAACCATAGCTCCTGCATCACCGAGTGCTCCTAGATTCTTCCCCGGATAAAAACTAAAGCCTGCCGCATCCCCAAGTGAGCCTGCCTTTTCTCCATATAACTTTGCTCCATGAGCCTGTGCCGAATCTTCCAAAACAAATAAATTATGCCTTTTAGCAATTTCATTTATTTTTCTCATTTCCGCTGTTTGTCCATATAAATGTACCGCCACAATTGCCTTAGTACGGTTATTTATCTTTTCTTCTATCAAGTTTTCGTCTATTAAATAATCTTCTAATCTTGGTTCAACAAATATTGGTTTTGCCCCTGTATATGAAACTGCAAGTGCTGTTGCTATAAAAGTATTGGATGGAACTATAACCTCATCCCCCTCACCTATACCATATGCCTTTAAAGTCAGGAACAGTGCATCTAAGCCATTTCCGGTTCCTACACAGTACTTAACCCCACAATACTCTGCAAATTCACTTTCAAACTTTTCTACCTCTTCCCCTTGTATAAACCAGCCTTTCTCATATATTTTTTTAAATTTTTCTAATACTTCCTGTTTAATTTCTTTATGCATATTTTCAAATGTAACAAATGGTATCTCCATATCTATTTCTCCACTTCTTTCTTAATATAACTTAAATACTCATTATAATCTCTTATGTAATCTGTCTCATCATAATACTCAGATGCTAACACCATAAGCACAGCATCTTCCGAAAAATCATACATTTCCCTCCACATATCATTAGAAATATACAATCCCTCATATGGCTTATCCAACAAAACCTCAGCCGTTTCCGTACCATTATCCAAATGAATTTTACAACTTCCATGTATTGCTATTAATATTTGCTGCAGGCATCTATGTGCATGATACCCTCTTCTTACACCTTTAACAGTATCATACATATAGTATACTCTTTTTATCTCAAAAGGAATATCCTTATTTTCCTCAAGTGCAACAAGTTGTCCCCTGTCATCACCGTGCTGCTGAAATCTATATTTTATTATTTCCATTTCTATTCTAAACCTTCCTAATCCTTCCAACACTCACCATTATCTTTATTTTTATAATCCCCTCTTGCAATGGATATGTAATGTTTAATTAAATATACAATAGCATATGGATCATAAAAAAATCTTATTATTGTTCTTAAATACAAATTTTCTACCTTATATAACTTTGAAAGTTTATTTCTTTTTTTCACATATCTGTTATCGCTATATTTTAATGAAACAAATTCAAAAAATTTCTTCACATCCAACGCAAGCTTCTTTTTAAATGGACTGTTCTTTTTTGTCGAAACACCTTCTGAAGTCTCATACCATATTAAGCATTTATCTAAAAATTCAAAATAATTTCCGTTAAGAGCAGCACTAACCTGAAAAATATCTTCCTCATAAACAACATATTCAGATATCATTTTTAAATTTTCCAAATAATATTTTGTTCTATATGATGTTGATGCCCCTGATATATTATCACTATATAATATAAGATTTCTCAATATTAAATCTTTATTTTTATTTTTGTAAACATTTATATTAAAAGGATGCACATAATCTCTTTTAATTAAAACACCTTTTTTTTCTACATATCCCTGTACTCGGCAAAAACAACTGTCACATTGTTTTATTTCCATAAACTCATAAATATCTTTTAACGCATTCCGTGTATAAAACATATCTCCAGGGCCAAAATCTCTTACATATTTTCCTGAACAATTTTCTAAACCACTTATTAAATTTTTTACTGTTCCTTGATTTTTGTCATGACCAACAAGTTTATATGCACTAAAATTGTTTTCTTCCATATATTCTTCTATCTGAGTGAACTTATTATCTTTTGAACCATCATCAGATATAACTAACTCAAAATCATCAAAGTTCTGATTTATAATAGACTTTAATGTTTTCTTTATATCTTTCCACTCTGAATTATATGTAACTAATAAAACTGACATTTTATAAGTATGCATTTGTTTTCCTTTCATTTATAACAACTTCTTTAAAAACTTTAATACAAAATTATCTAAGCACAAAATTCTTGCTCTAACAATTACACATACACTTAATCTATTTCTAAATGAATCATTTTGGGGATATTTTAATCTGATATTTTTATTATTCCTATATTTCGGATATGATTTGTCTAACCACTCAAATAATTCATTTTTCTTTTCTTTAATATCTTTCCAATCACTCTGTTTTAATGTAAACAATATATACCATACAATATATCTAATAAAATAATATTCTATAAATTCTTTCTTTTCTCCATATACAATCGGTAACCTTTCATTTATTCTTTTTAACAATAATAATGGGTCTATTCCCTTATCTATTTTTCTCTGCTTTGAATTTGAAACCGATTCAGGATTATTTGTCCAAAAATACAATTCCTTTTCACATATCTTAACATTTCCGGCATATGCATACGCCAACATATTAAAATATACATCTTCTCCAATTGCAGATTTTAAAAATGAAATTTTGTTTTTCTTCAAAAAATCCACTTTATAAACATGTGCCCATGGTGCCATAACTATATACTGACTCCATTTTCCCTCTTTCAAATGCTCTCTATATAATTCATTCTTTTCATTATCAACTCTAACATATCCACCAACGACAATATCAACATCTTCGCCAATCAAACTCATATAGCTGCTGCAATAATCTTTTGCATAAATATCATCCTGGTCAATAAAAGTAATATATTCACCCTTAGCAATATCAATAGCATAATTTCTTGTATCTGCTACTCCCGAGTTATTTTTGCATAAATAAATTATATCTTTTCCGCTTTCATTTTTTATCATTTTATTGATTATCTCATCTGAATTATCAGTTGAGCCGTCATTTACAATAATAATTTCCAAATTCGGATAATCTTGCTCAAATATGCTTATCAAGCATCGTTCAATACTCTTAGAACCATTATAAACTGGTAACACAATTGTTAACTTCTTCATTTTATCCCCACAATCTACTACTTTTCCTTATTTTTATTCTTCTCCTCTAACGCATCCCTAACAGCTATTTCCTGCGTCAAATTTTGTATCATATTCTCAATATGAGACACTTTAAATGTTAAATAAAAACTATGTAACATTAAAATAAATATTATAAATAAAAACACAAAATTAACCGGAGATTGTATTCCACATATATCAGCAAAAAAGTTTGCTATTTTTGGAAAAAAACTAATTATAAGTAACAAAAAAGAAAATACAATCCAAAACAGTGAATATTCTATTTTTAATTTCGCCTTTCTAATCCTTCTCAGTACATAAAAGACAACTAAGATTGATGCGATAATTAAAATAATTCTCAATGATACTGACATATTTTACCTCTTTCTAAATAATTGTATTACCATAATAGACATCAACATTCTAAACATATATGAAATGGATTTTGCAAAATTCAGATAGCTTGTTCCTGCAATTCTTTCTTCCATGTCAACCTGTATTTCAGAAATTTTTGCGCCATTTTTTATAAGATATGATATAGTATCAGGTTCCGGTCCATAATTTACCTCTTGTGCATACTCCCTCATACACTTTCTGTCATATAACCTCATCCCAGAAGTAGGATCATTAATCCTTTTTCCTGTTGTAATTTTTATTGCCAATGAAATCATACGACTTCCCATCATTCTTGCCGAGAACGGTTTCTTTTTTTCCACAAATCTTGATCCTATAACAATATCATATCCTTTTTCTATTTCCTCAATCATCGGCTCAATATACTCTGGCAGATGTTGTCCATCAGCATCAAACTGTATAACATAATCATATCCTTTACGATAAGCGTATTTTACTCCCGCCTGAAATCCTCCTGCAAGTCCCAAATTAATAGGTAAATCAATTACTTTATAACCTTTTTTTACACATATATCATACGTTTTATCTTTAGAACCATCATTTACTACAATATAATCATACTGACTATAATTTTTCTCTATATTATCAACAACCCGTTCAATATTTTCAGCTTCATTGTATGCCGGAATTAAAATCAGCAATTTAGCCATCTCATTCTCCTTTAATCACTTGTACTGTTATATTTTTCGCTTTTTGAATATATTTTCGTTAAAATTTTAGCAATAAATTTTGGCCAAAATTTCAAAAACATTTCAAAATCTTCCCCAGTTCTTTTATTGTTATTTATCAATTCTGAAGTAGTGGATTCCTCATGAATTCGATGATACATCAAAATCTTAGGTATATAGACAAATTCACCTTTTTCTTTGGACAATTTCTCCCATGTCTGCCAATCAAGATTACTCCCCAAGCCAACATCAAATAATGGCTGTCCTAATTTGCTCATCACATAAGTTACTGATGGACAACATATTGGATTTCCAAATCCCAAAATTCTTCTCCTTACAAATTTGCTATACCATAAATATCTTATTTTCAACGGCATTAGCATTTTTCTTTTCACTTTTAAAAGTGTAGATTTATCATATTTTTTACTTTTTTTTATCTCACCATAATCAGTAAATAATATAATTGGTTTCCTTGCCTTTTCAATGTTTTTTAGTATATTGACTAAATATTCTGGTTCATATATATCATCCTGATGCGCAATCGTTATATATTCTGTTTTACATTGTGAAATACCAAAATTCCAATCTTGTGCAATGCCGCCTTCACCATAATTTACAAATAATTTTATTCCATATTTATTTGCTATCTTCTTTATATGTTCATTTGGTGTGGAAGTCACCATAATAATATTACTTTTAATTGTCTGCTTTTTTAAAGATTCAACACATTCTTCTAAAAATTCACTTTCTTTATATGCACATATAACAAATGTATGTCTCATACTAACTCCTACTTTACAAAATTAAAATTTCTCAAATTCGAATAAATATCTTTAAAATATTGCGTACACTTATTTGATACATCTTCTGGTCTTATGTTTCTTAATATAACAACACTATATAATTATTTCTTTAAATAATGGATATATCTTGACTTTCCATTTTTGAATTCTTCAGTAAATCCATCATAAAAATCATATTGCAAAATCATTCCAATATCTTTCAACTAAAATACCGTATGTATACATCAACATACATGGATAATATATCAATTGCACTACTAAAATTTTTTTTCTATCAATTTTTATTATATTAGGTATCATGACAACAAATAATGCCATGCAAGGAATAAAATATCTTCCTTGAACTCCAACTATCAGGCTCAAATTTTTGATGTTAGTAACCAATACATCTATTCCTGAAGTGTAGTCCATATTATAATACGACATCGAAAAAGAATACATTCCAAGGAAAATAAAATATGATATTAATAAAATAATAATAACATCAAAAGCAACTACTTTAACTGCTATCTTTTTTTCTAATTTTTTATTTAAATCATTTTCCTGCATTAAAATTACTATAACACCCAAACATATCAAACAAAATGTAATGCTCACCTTACTGTCAAACCACCCAAAATAGCCAATTGAAGATTGAAAATAATATTCAAAAAAATGTTTTATTGTATTATTTAAAAGATTTAAATAATCTTTTCCACTCTTTATTGCAGCTAACAGGCACTTAATATATACATTATTTCTCGCTATATATATACCAAGACCACAAACAGCAATACCAACCATATAAAAAATATATCTAAATTTCCAATAGAATTTTCCCAAATCATACTTTCTAATCTTTAAATCATACTTTTCATACGGAATGGCAAATACTAATAATGAAATAAATATATAAGGTATTTTAGTTACAGCTATACATCCTGTTAATAATATTATAAAAATTAAGTTTTTCCAATTTAACATTCTATCTGCATATATAATGCTCATAATATATGCAAACAGCAAAAAACATAGAGGAAGTAAAAAACAATCATAATTTATCCCCGACGTCTGTTGTAATGTCATAGGCAACAGCATTACAATAGCTAGAACAGACTTTTTCATAGGCATTAAATCTAATGTAATTTTCCCAATGATAGCATAGAAAATAACTGCACCTAATTCCGCTAAAAATAAACACCAAAATATAGGTAATTTTAATACAATTCCTAAAACAAGTCCAATTTCATTTGGTAAATGACGTATTGCACTTATTTTAGGTTTCATTTTTAATGAAAGATTTCTTGAAAAATGTTTTGATGCCTTTTCTTTATATAAATTTACATTTTGTTTTATATTTGCATTACCTTGAATATTGTAAGCATCAATATCATTATAATAAGAATTTATTTCATTTGCATATCCGCTTAATCCCAATTCATCCTCAATGAATAATATATGTGTATATTCATCCGGAATCTGAAATGCAGGAACTAAGCTTGAAAACATCAGACCACCCACTATTGCTATTATAACAAATATATTCGATATTTTTACATTCATTATGTATAAATATATGTTAATTATTTTGCCCTGAAATTTTTGCAAAACCTTTTTTTTGTATAAAATAACACCCACTATACTGTCAAATACAAAAAAAATAATTAAACATATAGCAAATGTACTTTTTATATGTTTACTCTCAACACTATCAATATTAAAAGATTTTAACGAAAAATCAGCATCTACATCCAATCTGATATTATGTATATTTTTTCTATTTATAATAAATTCACACTTACTATCTCCCTTTTTTATTACTTTATACGCAGAATTTTGCTCTGAATAATCTTGTTCCTCTGCCCCATATAATGTTACCGGAACATCTTGCTCAGCCGGAATTTCCAGTTCCAATGATACTTTTTTCACTGCAAAATCAGTAGACCTTAAATATAGTTGTGGATCATTATTTGTTACTATGAATTTGTTTTCAATTACATTATACCCCACTATGTTAATTATAGAATTTTTATCAAAACTATAGTTTTCTTGATTTTCTCTATAACTTATTTTACCTGCTAAAAACACCTCCACAATTATTAAAAAAACAATTTCAATTAATACCAATACACATTTTTTATTTAGCTTTTTTTCAATTAGATTTTTTAATATATTATAATGCATCTTATATTTCTCCCATTTTTTCAACAACTCTTCCTGTATCGCACATTTTACCACTCTTTTTCAAAAATATTTTATACTCACCGTTAGGAATTGCAAATGAATTAATATATACTCTGAAATTGCTAAGATTAATTTTGCCTTCTACTCCAGTTAGTTCATTCATATTTTCTCTATATAACTTTTCTGTATCATAACAATAAACTTTTTCTTTTCCTACTAAATAAAGCATTGTTTTGTCTCTGTTATTGTGTTTTGAATTTTCTACAACGCACCATCCACCTATTATAATGTGCCTGTTAGTCACAACAATGTCATCTATCGAAATTTTTACAGATTCATCTATAACATTGTCAAACATTGCAAAATCCTTTGCCTCAAATCCCGCTTTACATGCTAAGTCAGTAACTTCCACTTCTCCCTCTACTGTACAGTCTCCTCTTCTCATTGTAAGATTTGGATTGTAGAACGGGTCTTTTCCCTGTAAGTCCGGATATGCCGTATATAATCTGCGGCGTTCGTTTACAAGTCTCTTGTATTTTGCTTCATCTAAAACATCACTGCCTCTGCTCAATGACTCATGATGGTAAAGCACCGCATCTGCACGAACTACATTATAATATCCTTTATCTAATAAGTCAAAACAGAATTTCACATCGTTATATGCTACCGCAAAACTCTCATCAAGTCCGCCTGCTTCGAGGTATTTTCTTCGTGTTACCATAAGGCATGCTGCCGTAACTGCACTATAATTGTATTCAATTTTGTTTCTACAGAAGTTGAATATCGTATTATCATCATATCTGCATAATGCGTGACTCGGTCCGCTGTCAAAACTAAATACACCTGTGTGCTGTATAAGTGTACTGTTTGGATATAAAAGCTTTGCTCCAACAGCTCCAATATATGGAAGCATAGCATGTCCCACCATTCGTTCCATCCATTCGCCACTTATTATTTCCATGTCATCATTTAACAAAAGAATAAGTTCTCCATCTGAGTTTTCAACTCCTATATTACACATTTTTGAGAAATTAAACTCCATTGGCATATAAATATATTTTTGACCTTTTTCCTTTATATATTTCTCATACTTCTGTCTGTTTGTATCACTGCTGCCATTATCAACCGTTATTATTTCATAATTTTTATATAATGTTTTCCCGGTAAGTGTGTCTATACATCTTTTATACACCTCAAAATTATCTTTTGATGGAATAACAATACTTACTTTTGGATTTCCAACAGCTTTATAATTTACCCTAAACTGATATATATTTGATACCCATTCAATTTCTGCTTCATATCCCCTTCTCTCAAGTGCCTCTGTTTTTGCCTTTTTAGCAGCTTCTACTATATATCCTTTTGCCTCCGGATTTATAGCTGTTGATTCTTTTCTCTCTCTCCAATGGTAAAGTATCTTAGGTATGTGTCCGATATTTTTTGTTTTCTCTGTAAACCTCAATGTAAAATCATAATCCTGTGCCCCTTCAAATCCTGTTCTGAGCCATCCTATCTCATCACCGATTTTTTTTCTGTATACTCCTAAATGACATGTATACATGAGAGACATCATCGTATCCGGTGACCAATCCGGTTTAAAGTGTGGCTGATGCCTGTGTTTTCCGTCCTCTGACAATTTATCCTCATCACTGTATATAAAATCAATGGTTTTATCTTTATTTAAAAGCTTAACAACTTCATATAATGCATTTACTGCCAAAACATCATCGCAATCCATAAATGCAACATATTCCCCTGTTGCCATTTCTATTGCAGAATTTGTACTTCGTGAAATATGTCCATTTTTGTCTCTATACTTAATTTTTATTTTTGGATTATTCTCAAAAGATTTCAGGCACTTCTTTACTTCCGGCATTGTTGACGCATCATCCGCAAGACAAAGTTCCCAATTATCATATGTCTGATTGACAACCGACATTATACATTCTTTCAGCATTTTCATTGAAACATTGTAAACCGGTACCACAACAGATATTAACGGTTTATACGGTATCTCTTCTTCATTTTTTATATTTAAATCTGTTTCATTTTTTTTCATCCAGCTCTGATATCTTTTTTCATCATCTACAAGATATGCGGCATTTTCTCCAGCTAAACCTATTCCAAATTTTGCTTTAAACTTATACCATGTTACATAAATTCCTTCTTCTTTTGTTATTGTCACTGCTGTTTTTATCTTTTTTAATAATCCCATCTTATTCTGCTCCTCTTATGTCCCTATCTACTGTTACTGTTTTATCTCCCATTGATGCTCAATGTAAAACATTCCCTCTGAAAAATATTCATTTGCAACCGAAAATTTTTCACAATTATTTTTATAATCCAGATTCACTATACCGCCGCTGTTAAAGATTCCAACGTCTACTGTATAATCCCCGCTTATCAATGTAATACCGGGCACAATGTATTTCACAACATGTCTTCCCGGCTCCTGAGGTACTTCAAATTTATCAAGATTTGTATTAGGTCCAAACACATATATCTTTCTATCAAGACTGTAAAATGCCACTCCCACCTGTAAATCTTCCATATGTTCATCATAAACATCATATGTTATCTCAACTTCCAATTTTTCAAAAGATTTAAACATGTTTTTATTTATTGTCACTTTTTGTATTACGGCAAGATAATCTGAACTTTCCGGAACCTTAAATTCTTCATCATTGTCAACCTTTTCAATCTTCCTCTCACCATATTTCATAAAATTATCATAAAGATCGACAACCTGGCTTGCCTCTCCATCTTCTACTACTTCCCCATTTTTTATCCATATTGCTCTTGTGCAAAATCTCTTTATCTGTTCTATCGCATGTGTTACAAACAATATAGTAGTTCCACTTTCCTGAAGCTCACGCATTTTATCAATACATTTTACCTGAAACCTTGTATCTCCTACCGATAATGCTTCATCCACAATCAATATGTCAGGTTCCACATTTATTGAAACAGCAAATGCAAGTCTTGCAAACATACCACTTGAATATGACTTAACAGGCTGATGTATAAATTCTCCAATATCTGCAAAATCTACAATGCCAGGGACACGTTTTTCCATTTCCTCTTCTGTATATCCCATCATGGTTCCATTTAAATAGATGTTTTCAATACCTGTATACTCAGGATTAAATCCCGCACCGAGTTCTAAGAGTGCTGCAATTTTTCCTTTAGTTTTTATCTCCCCTGTTGTCGGAGTCACCACACCGGTTATAAGCTTCAACAATGTAGACTTTCCCGAACCATTTGTTCCGACTATTCCGACTGATTCTCCATGCTTTATACTTAAATTTATATCTCTCAATGCATAATGGTCTTTTGAATATTTTTTCTTCTTTATACTAAATGTTTCACGCAGTCTGTCACTTGACTTGTTATATAAATGATATACTTTTGATAAATCATTTACTTCTACTGAACCTTTTTCCATTTAAAACTGTTCCTTTCTCTAATTACAAAACATCTGCAAAATGAGGTCTTAATTTTTGGAATACATATGCACCTATCATAAATAATATAATAACAAGTCCCCAAAAATATATTGTCCACATAGGTCTCTCCCAAAACCATTTATTAGAAAACATAGAATCCCTATAGCCTTGAACAATGTAATACACCGGATTCAATTTAAGTAATTTTTCAAGCCATGGATAACTCTGTCTTACTATTCCGACATCCCACATAATAGGAGTCATCCACATAAGCACTTGCAATACTATACCAAGTAAATGTCCTAAATCTCTTATAAAAACTATTATTGATGATGTAAAGTAAGACAATGCCCAGCACAGAGCAATAATACATATAAGGCAATATATAAGCTGTAATGTGTGCAAAGTAGGCATATAACCATTAATTGCAAATACTATTACCATAAATATCGTAAAAAACATATTTACAAAAAAAGCTGAAAATATTTTTATTACCGGTAATATTCCAATATTAAATACAACCTTTTTTACCAAAAAGCTATACTCAAGCATACTGTTTGTTGCACCATTCCATGCATCACTGAAAAAAAACCAGGGAACAAGCCCTGCCGTCAGCCACAACACAAACGGATAATCACCAAGCGGTCTGCTTCTAAAACCTACCTGAAATACAAACCAATACAGTAAAATTGTCACTACTGGCTGAACAAAAGCCCAGATTATACCAAGATATGAGCCTGCATATTTTGTTTTAAAATCATTTTTTGCAAGATTAAATATCATCTTGCGGCTTTCTATACTTTCTTTTACCATACAGATTGCTGCCGGTATTTTTTTTGTATCTTTCATAATACTCCTTATTATTTACTTCAATTCAAAATTTTCATATCTCAATGTCAGATGTGGATTATAATATAAATCACCCTTTTCTAATTCCACTTTCCATTTATTTAAAAATAACTCTGTTTCACTTCTAAACCTTTTTTCTTTTGCTTCAGTCGTCTCATATCCTCTGCTTATTGATTCATGGTGGTAAAGCTTTGCATATGGTGTAAACATAACTTTCAAACCCAATTTTCTTACCTGCATGCAATAGTCAATGTCATTGAATGCAACCTGAAATCTTTCGTCAAGTCCTCCGGCTTTCAAGTATGTTTCTTTTTTGGTCATCATGCATGCCGCAGTGACTGCACTTAACTCTTGTGGATATAACATTCTATCATTATATCCTCCTTGCGAAGATTTAAAATGTTTATGCGAATGACCGGCAACGCCGCCAATCCCCAGAATAACTCCTGCATGCTGAACAGTATCATCCGGATAGTAGAGCATACAGCCCACTGCTCCAACTTCAGACAGTTGTGCATATGTAAGCATTTCATCTATCCAACTCTCAGATATTATCTCAACATCATTATTTAATAAAATAATGTATTCTCCATCTACATTTTTCACACCGTAATTATTTATGGCAGAAAAATTAAATCCCTTGTCCCATTCTATTACTTTTATTCCGCTTTGTTTTGATATTTCTTTATAATATTGCTTTATCTCATCACTTTGACTTCCGTTTTCTACTATTACAATGTCATAATTCGTATATTTTGTCTTTTTCCTTATTGAATCTATGCATCTCTTTAAATCATTTTTATGTTCCTTATTCGGAATGATAATAGATACTTTCTCCTTCTTTTTTATCGGATAAAATATATGCCTTTGAAACGTTTCATCATCATAGCTTATCCTGACTTCCATCCCACATCTTTCCATGTGTTCATTTAAAGCTTCTATTTCCAAAACATCCTTTTCAATCTTTTCTTCTCTTGTAATATCGTTATATTTTTTATAATACATCGGCTCCGTTATATGGACAATATATCGGTTTGCCGCATCATCGGATATTAAATTCTTCTGTTCTGTAAACCTTAATACATAATCATAATATTTTGCACTTTTTTTCTTAATATCATATCCGCCAAGTTTCTTGAAGCTTTCTGCATCAACAAAGAAAAAATCACCGATAATATTTTTGGAATAAAATGTCAATAACGAAAAGTCACTCTTATAATTATTTTCAAATGATTTTTTGACATCTTTTTTAAAATGCCATTCATCGAAATAAATTATCAGGTTTTCATCACTTTTATCTATTTGTCTTTCCAGATAAAATAATGTATAGGGATGAAGAATATCTCCTGCACTTATTTCTCCATAATACGAAAACAAACCTTCCTCTAAATAATCACATATCTCACTGTATTGGTTTACAATTTTTATTTTTACCCCTAAATCTTTATCCGCAATTTTTATTAAATCAGCTTTGATTTTTTCAGATACATTTAAGCATACTACTTCACTTACGTCCTTAATGCTTTGATTTGCAATTGAAATTATACTGGCACATATATTTTCAATTTTTTTTTCTTTGCAGGAAATACCTATCAATATTCTTTTATTAAAATTATTTGCTGACTTTCTTTGTCTTTTTATTTCATTGCTGTCAACAATAAATGGCTTTCTATATTTTCTGTTGTATTTTTCAGTTTTCAAAACATCCTTTACATGCAATATTCCATCTTTTTTTATGCCAAAATAAATTTTAAGCATAGAATTTGTCATACTATTAGAGCACAGCCGATATTTAATTTTTGCCTTAATGTTACTCAAAATACAACCTCCAATTATCTGTCTACCACAACAGATACTCCCTGCCAAATTTTTCCATTCCTCTATTTATATATCTGTCATGTCCGTCAAATTTTATATCAGCCGGATATTTTTTTTCATTTTTTGGTATTCTTCTATTTTCAACAGCAGGATAATAAGGTGTAATAATGCTATTCCCACCTTTTTTTTCATTTTCCATACAAATTTCAAACCAGCTTTTGCGTGAAAAAACATCACAACCGTGTATTGAACAACCTTTTTTATCATACCATCTGATAAAAATATCCTTATTCATTGCAAGCATACTTCCATCAAGCAATGATACTGTCTGTCTGAAATGAAGTCTGTTCATATACCCGGAATCATTTACCGATACATTTTTGCAGAGAGGTCTTACATTATCTTTCCACTCAATATTGTAACTCCAGCCTGCATTTTCGTATCTGCCTTTTTCGTTTATCACTGTATTTGATACAACTTGATTTTCCTTAGTTTCAAGACATCTTATAAGTTCTTCAACAAATCCATTATAACCGTCATTTTCATTGAAATGCATTTTGTAACCGCTTCTTGCCAAAATTATAATGTCGTATGCCAATTCATCATCTTTTTTTAATTCTTCTATAAAATTCTTATTTTTTATAACAACAACATCTACTGTATATCTTTCATCTTTGATAATTTTTTCTAACAAACTATCCTTTAAAGCTTCATCCTGTGCATATATCCTGACTCTTTTTTTGCCCGCTATTTTATAATTTACTCTATAAAATGGTCCATGTCCATACTCGGATACAATATCGTCATATTCAATTTCTTTTCTTTTCAAATGACTTTCAACCGCTCTTATTCCTGCATTGATTATGTATGGCTTTGCATTTATACCGGATGCAGACGAAGCCTGATATACCCGCCAATAATAAAGGACTTTCTGAATGTGTACCACTTTATCTGTTTTTTCCAACAATTTAAAAAACAAATCATAATCCTGTGCACCTTCACATTCCTTGCTAAAGCCGCCCACATCTTCAAACATTTCTCTCTTGAAAGCTGCCAAATGACATATAAAATTATTATATCTAAATGTTTCCCAAGAAAAATCCGGTTTAAAGTTTATACTCTGTACTCTGTTCGGTGTCCCGTCAAACGAAAGTTCATCGGTATAAACAAATTCCGCATTTTCTTCTTCTATTGCCTTCACTACATAATACAACGCTGACGGATGAATCAGGTCATCATGGTCAAGTAATGCCATATACTCTCCTGCTGCCATTTTTACCGCTTCATTTGAATTTATTGATATTCCTTGATTTTTCCCAAGATGCTTATATTTAATCCTTACATCTTTGACCGCATATTTTTTTACAGTTTCTTCAACATATTTATATTCATCTTCACTCGCATCAGCCAGACACAACTCCCAGTTAGTATACGTCTGTCGTCTCACTGATTCAATCATATCTTTCAAAAATTCTATAGGTGTATTATATAATGGTACTACAATGCTTATTTTTATAGATTTTGTGCTTTTGTATGCTTCTTCTGCTTTTCTTTGTTCCTCAGATATTTCAAACGGGCAATATTTTTTTCCTTTTATATATTTAATTTCAAATCTGTAATATATCTTTTTTATGGCATAATTTATACCATAATCTTTTATATATCCTTTAATCTTGCCAAATTTTGCCGCTATCCCCATTCTTATCCTCATTTCTTAAAAAATGCACCGTCTAGCACCGCAAAAATTAAATCTCTTAATTGTTCACTGTACTAGTAACTTCCCGATAAAAGTATTATTTGAAATATTATGTTGTCTGTCTTTCTCTGTCTGTATATTCCCGTTTTTTTCAATATAGATGCCCTTTTAGGAATATATTTTACTTTCTTGCTGTATTTTACAAGCTCATATGCCAATCTTATTTTTCTTTTTACCTCATCATTTAAAAACAATGTGTTATCCGGTTCTTTTTTCTTATATAACTTATAAATTCTTATAAACTCAGACAATTGTTTTGTTATATTCTGCCTGTTTCCTCTGAATCTTTTTACTCTGTCTTTAAATTCTTTTACTTTGCTTGTATTGTATCCAACTGTATTTGTCCCATGCTGCCTATAACTGATATATTGATTTTTGTCATAATATACTTTTCCGTAACAGCTTGCTAAAAGATAAAACCACCAGTCATGCATAACTGTAAACTTTGGCGGATATGCTTTTGCCATATCACGCAGTTTCTTATTCATTACTATTGTGCATCCTGTGACTATATTTTCCACTACAGCATTTTCAAAACCTGCTCTCTTTTCTTTCCTTGTCATCTTATTATCAATTTCTTTTAAATTTTCGTCTACAAGCAACGGACTGCAGCAATACAATAACGGCTCCTTTACATCGTAATTTGTCATATTTTTTATCTGTTTTATTCCTGCACTTAATTTTTCTTTATGCCAATAATCATCCTGGTCTGAAAATGCATAATACTCCACTTTTTCGTCAGACTTTTCTATCAATTCAAAAAAGCTTTTTATAACTCCGATGTTTTCGCCCTGATACCAGCTGATTTTATCGGGATATTTTTCTGCATATTCATCAAGAATCTTTTGTGTTCCGTCCTTTGAACCATCATCTCGTATAAAAAGTTTCAGGCTTACACCCATCTGCTCTTTACAATTCTGTGCCAGTATACTGTCTATTTGCTCTCTCAAATAGTCCTTTCCGTTGTATGTGGACATTAGTACCTGTATCACTTTATTCTCCTCCCAATAAATCTGCATATATTTTTCTCATTTGCTTGTCTACAACTTCTATACTATATTTTTTGACGTGTTCCATATTAAACCCGCCCATCTGCCTTCTTCTTTCATTTCTTGGAACAGCACTCTTTCCATACTTTTCCGTAAACATCCTTCTTATTTTAACAGCGTAATCCTCTGAATCGTGACCATTTACAAGGTACCCGCCCTTTGCATGTATAACAAGTTCCCTAACACCTCTTATATCAGAAGCAATTACAGGAAGTCCCACTGCCATTGCTTCCATAACGGCGACAGGCAGCCCTTCCTGAAAAGACGGAAATACAAAGCAATCACATTCATCGAGTACATCCGGTACATCATTTACATAACCGGCAAAAATAACCTGCTTTTCTACTCCAAGTTCTTCTGCCTTCTTTCTCAGCTGCTGTTCCATTGCTCCGGTACCGCATACAAGATATGATATATTCATGTCCTTAAGCAGTGCCATTGCTTCTATGATACATATATGATTTTTTCTCTTGCTAAGCTCTCCTACGCTAACAATTATATCGTCATTATTGCAAATTCCAAATCTTTCGTATATGGTTCTCTTACTTTTTTCTTTTGGATTTTCATCATATTTTTTATATTTTGAAAGATTCATACCTATTCCCATTGTACGCTCAACTTTTCCACGCACCGGAAACCTGGATGCTCTTTTATAGTCTTCCTCGTTTATAAGTATCAATCTGTCCGTATATCTTGCCAAATATCTTTCTATAGGATAATACACCCAGTTCTTTATAGGTGCTCCCTTGTAAAAATGCAGACCATGTGCCGTATATATAACAGGTACATTTCTTCCTGTCTCCTTTCTTACTTTTTGTGCCGCTGCTCGTGCCAGAACACCACTCATAGGCATATGACAATGTATAAAATCATATTTTTCATCAAGCATTAACTTTTTAAGCTGTTTATAGGCAATCTTTACGTTTTTTGAAAAAGGCGAACGCTCAAAATCTATCTGATGACAGATTATCCCCGTTCCTTCCAGTCTGCTATTGTCATTTCCATATACTATAGTATCAAAGTTTGATGCATAATGCACTTCATATCCCATTTCCTGCAATATTTTTACATTATTCATCTCAAACTGCGGCACAAAACCGCTAACTCTTGTAACAAGAAGTGCCTTTTTATTTTCATTGATCATTTTTTACAATTTCCTCAACTATCTTTTCCACTGACTCTGCATTTTCATCCACATTTTTCTCAGCCGTCGTCTGGTTGTCTGCAACACCCTCTGTTGCCTCTTTTTTCAACACTGTTTTAACTGTCATAAGTATAAGTTTTATATCTGTCCATAATGAATAGTTTTCAATATAAAATAAATCCAGTTTTAATTTGTCATACGGTGTTGTATTGTATTTTCCATAAACCTGTGCATAACCGGTAAGCCCCGCTTTTACCCTTGTCCTAAACGGAAATTCCGGCATTTCCTCACAATACTGTTTCATTATCTCCGGTCTCTCGGGTCTTGGTCCCACAAATGACATATCTCCCTTTATTATATTGAACAACTGTGGCAATTCGTCGACACGCGTTGCCCTGATAAATTTCCCTACCGGAGTGATACGCTCATCATTTTCCTTTGCAAGTTTTGCAACACCGTCACCCTCTGCATTTACTATCATACTCCTAAATTTATATATTTCAAACTCTCTCTCATATTTCGTACAACGGATCTGCTTATAAAACACCGGACCTTTGTCGTAAAGTTTTATTGCTGCCGCCGTAAACAGCATAACCGGTGATGCTATAATTGTCATAGGTACAGCTATAATAAGGTCTAATGCTCTCTTAAATAATCTCTGGTCAAAGCTTAATGTATATCCTTTTGAGAGAAGAAACGGTGTATCAAATACATGAATCCTGTCTGCCCCCATAAGTATAATATCTGAAATTTTTGGTATTACATACGCTCTCACTTTGTTTGCATAGCAATATTTCAACATGTCATTTCTTTTTTCTGCCGATATATCACCTATAATTACTGCCTGAAATTTTTTTATTTTCTCTGCTATCTTGTCAATGCCCTCATCTATGTTTATCGCATCATATATTGCATACTTGTCCCTTCTTGCCTCAACTTTATATACAAGGTCAGCCGCCGGTCTGTCTCCATATATCAATAATATCTTCCACGGCTGGAATATTCTGTTGTAAAAATGTATAATCAGAAAATTCCATATTGTTGAAACCAACATTTCTACTGCCATTATACCCACAAGATAAATAGGATTTACAAATCCGAATGCAAGCAGTGATATAATAAAATACATAACTACATTCGACAAAAAAAGACTTAGATACTGTGACAGCATAACTTCAAGCCTTCTGTATTGTCCTATCTTCATGCTTCCATACATCGTTGAAAAGAAAAACAATATCATTGCATACAAGCCGATGATTGCATAATGTCCTCTGCGGTAGAATGTTGTAACAAACATAGTTCCCGCATAATAGTGATACCATGCATATGAAAACACGAGTGCCATCAATACTATATTTATGAGTGACGCAAAAAACAATATAGTTTTTTTGTATGGGTCATAATTTTTCATTTTTATCCTCATTTCTTACAATAACGAATACTTATCTGTCTGACATATCATATCAGGCTTGCGTACATACAGTAAATCAATACTAACCATTTTACTAATTTCTCTATTTAATGTCAACTTTAGTGTTGTTTCTTTCAAAAATGTATGTATAATATATATGTTACTGACTTTCAGCAACAATTTTATTTTAGGGAGGACTATTATGGCATATCAGAATGCTAAAAAAAATCAGGAATCTGCTGAAAAAAAATATCCATTGGGACTTTTACTTCCAATTATTGCTATACTCGGTGTGATTCCGCTTATTACTTATATGTATAAATATTATACAAAACTGGAAAATTTTGAATGGTTTAAGGGTTCGTCACAAACACTTGACTTTTTCCTTCATACAAAGCTTGTCTGGTTCATCATTGCATGTGTCTATATTATTTTTTGTCTTATCTATGTAATCTTTGCAGATGAGCAGAAGGCAGCATGGACTAAACAACTGATACCGCTTGCTATTTATTGTGGTATCACTTTTATATCAGCTCTTGCATCTAAATACAGATCATTTTCTTTTTCCGGAATTTACGAACAGTTTGAACCTGTATGGGCTCTCATGGGTTATTGTCTTACCGCATACTACTGCTTTTTCATTATGCGTTCGGAAGCAGCCGTAAAGCGTATTATGCCATGGTTTGTTGCCGGCATATCAGTCATGACTGCCCTCGGTCTGTCACAGGCATTCAAACATGACTTTTTCCGTACAGACTTAGGTTTTAAGCTTATGACACCGTCAAACTACACCGGAAATAAATTCAAATTCAATTTTGAGGAGGGACGTACATATCTTTCTTTATATAATCCAAACTATGTTGGCTTTTATGTATGTCTTGTGGTTCCAATCCTTGCAGCTCTCATCTTTACATGTAAAAAAGTCTGGGCAAGACTTGGATGTACTTTCCTTATAGTAGCTCTCATGGTAATACTTTTTGCATCACAGTCACGTGCCGGTATTCTTGCACTTATGTTCTCACTTATAGTAATGCTTCTCTGTATGAGAAAGGTGTTTATCAAGAATATTAAAATAGTTATTATTGCGGTGATACTGTTTATAATTGCATTTATCGGGATAAATGTTGCAAATCATGGTATTCTTATCAATCGTTTAAAAACAATGTTCAACAGTGAGGCTGAATCCCATCCGCTCAGTGAGATTACAACAAACAAAGACAACGTTTCAATCGTCTACAACAATAACACTCTTGTTGTTAAATGCTCACAGGATTCAAACGGAAATGATATATTTGAACTTTCTGACAAAGCAGGCAATGAGATTTCTTATTCACTTAACGAAGATAAGTCTGCTTACGTTATAAATGATGAAAGATTTCCTTTTTCATTTACTTCCGTTCGTTCCGATAGCTTCAATGGTTTTCAGGTTACTATTGATGACAAACAGTGGTACTTTACAAACATGATGAAAGACAATGATACAAGTTATTACGGAATGTCAAACGGTGCCATCATGAAATATACCAAACAGGATACTTCAATTCCTTTCCTCGAAAAGCACTACCATTTTGCTAACATGCGTGGTTATATCTGGGCTAGAACAATTCCTCTTTTAAAGAAGTATTTCTTCCTCGGTTCAGGTCCTGATACTTTTATCATTGCATTCCCTAACAATGATGCAGTTGGACTATACAACTCAGGCCATACTAATGAAATCATCACAAAACCTCATTGCATGTTCCTGCAGATAGGTGTCCAGACTGGTGTCATTTCGCTGATTGCATTGCTTGTTTTCTTTATATGGTACCTGGTAAGCAGCTTAAAACTCTACTGGAAACATGATTTTAACGGTTATATGTCCAAAATCGGTGTGAGCATATTCGTTGCAGTTATAGGTTATCTTATAATCGCTCTCACCAACGATTCATGCATCGCAGTAGCTCCTATCTTCTATGCTTTAATCGGTATGGGACTTGGTATCAATTACACTTTAAAAAAAGATAAAGAACAATCTGCTGAAACTGTACAGTCATAAAATGATGCAATGGTCAAAATACCTTTTGACCCCAATATCATAACCTCACAAAAAAATAACACCAATCACTTGATGATGATTGGTGTTATTTTTTTGTGTATATCATAATCTTCGGTGTACGGCCCGGTATACGATATACACAGATATAGCAAATCATGTCCAATATTTTCAAACTCCCGGATGCGTGTACGGCCACTTCTTCAAATCTGAAAATACCTTCGCATGTTTACTTCTTGAGTAAGTATTTTACCTTTTTGCTATCCATTAATAATATCGGATTTTTTTAGAATTTAATTAACAACTTTTATCATTATTTTGCCAATTCGAGCATTTTCTGAAGCGGTTTACATGCCTCATTCATAATATCATCAGAAAGAAGCACTTCCTCTGTCGGATTTTCCATAACTGCTGCCACTTTTTCAAGACTTACCTTCTTCATATTCGGACAGAACTGTCTGTGACCTACCGAATAAAATTTCTTATCAGGATTCTGTTTACTGAGTTTAAAGAAAATTCCCATCTCTGTACAGATAATAAATTTCTTGCATTCACTCTCTGTAGCATAATCAAGTATTCCTGCTGTACTTCCTATATAATCGGCAAGTTCAAGCACGTCCTCCGTGCATTCAGGGTGTGCAAGTACGAGTGCATCAGGATGATGCTCTTTTGCTTCTGCAACAAGTTTTGGGTCAATGCTCTTATGGACATGACAGAAACCGTCGTTAAATATAAATTCTTTTTCAGGAAGCTGCTTTGCAACATATCTTCCAAGATTATTGTCAGGGACAAAGAATATTCTTTTATTATTTATATTCTTTACTACCTTAATTGCGTTTGAGGATGTTACACATACATCTGACACAGCCTTTATCTCTGCTGTCGAGTTTACATAACAGACTACCGCCACATCGTCATACTGCTCTCTAACCTCTTTTATACGGTCTACAGTAACCATATGAGCCATAGGGCAATCTGCTGTCACATCTGCCATATATACATGTTTTTCAGGATTCAAAAGTTTTGCGCTCTCTCCCATAAATGAAACTCCGGCAAATAATATATTTTTTGCCTCTACCTCTGTAGCAACTTTGCTCAGATAAAATGAGTCGCCTACATAGTCTGCTATATCCTGAACAGCACCATCTACATAATAATGTGCCAATATAACAAAATCATTTTCTTTTTTTAATCTCTCAATCTTTTGAATAAGTTCTTCCATTTTTATCTCCATTTCATTTTAGTAATATATCAGGATTCATCGTCTATTGCCTTAATTATTTTCTATACAGCTGCTTATAAGCTGTTCAAGCTGCTCATAAGATTCTACTTCATTTACTTTTCTTCGTATCGATGATGAGTTTTTGTATCCTGCCGTATACCAGCCCACATGCTTTCGCATCTCACGTATTCCAAGATATTCACCTTTATATTCTATCTGTAGTTTTGTATGCCTTAATATCATGGCAGCAACTTCATCAAACGACGGCTTTTCAGAATATTCACCTGTTTCTTCATATTCTTTTATCTGTCTAAACAGCCACGGATTTCCTCTTGCTCCTCTTGCAAGCATAAGTACGTCACAGCCCGTTTCTTTTTTACATCTGACTGCATCCTCCGGTGTGAATATATCACCACTCGCTATAACCGGAATTGTCACCGCTTCTTTTACTTTTTTTATAATCTCCCAGTCTGCTTTTCCCGAATAATACTGTTCCCTTGTCCTACCGTGTACCGCAATCGCACTTGCACCACTTTGTTCCATCAGCTTTGCAAATTCAACAGCATTTATATTGTCATCATTGAAGCCTTTTCTGAATTTCACTGTTACCGGCTTTTTAATTCTGTCTGATATTACTCTTACAATCCTAGATGCAAGTTCCGGATTTTTCATAAGTGCCGAACCCTCACCATTGTTTACTACCTTCGGTACGGGACACCCCATATTTATATCCAATATATCAAAATTTCTTTTCTCTATCTGCTCTGCCATATCTGCCATGAGTTCAGGTTCTGAGCCAAATAACTGTAATGCTATCGGATGTTCTGTGTCATCTATTTGCCACAATGGTTCCGTATTTTTATTTTTATAATAAATACCTTTGGCACTTATCATTTCCGTATAAAGCAAATCTGCACCAAATTCTTTACATATGGTACGAAACGGCATATCCGTGACTCCCGCCATCGGCCCCAATGCAAGGTCACCGTCTATCTTTACATTTCCAATATAAAATCCACTCATATTTCTCTCTATTTTTTCTGTTTGCTGTAGATAAGCTGCAATCCCTTTAATGTGAGATCCCCATCATATATTTCAATAGACTTTGTATTCTCATATACTACTTTTCCAAGTCCGCCTGTTGCAATAACTTTTGCATTCATAAGTCCTGATTCTTCCTTGATTTTTCTTATTATATATTCAGTCTGACCTATAGTTCCATAAAAAAGTCCTGCCTGCATGGCTGAAATGGTTTCTTTTGCAATGATATTTCCCGGACATTTTATTTCTATCTCAGGAAGATTAGCTGTGTTGTTCCAAAGTGCATTTGCCGAAATTCTTATTCCTGGACTTATAACCCCACCCTTAAATGCTCCATCGGCTGTCACAAGGTCATATGTTGTGGCGGTTCCGTAATCTACTACTATTATAGGACCTCCGTAAAGCTCAAATGCACTCACGGCATCTACTATTCTGTCAGGACCTATCTCTTTAGGATTCATCGTATCAATCCTTATACCTGTTTTTGTCCCTGCTCCCACTACTATAGGATGGCAGTCAAGGTATTTTATTATTCCGCTTGTAAAGGAGTACATCATTTTAGGTACAACTGATGCAATTATAACTTCAGTTATGTCATCAGGTTTGTATCCCTTCTGCTCCAATATATTGCATAATAATTCTCCGTATTCATCCGATGTCCTTGGTACCTGTACCGTAAATCTGAATCTTGCGGCAAGCTTTTCTCCATCAAATACTCCAAATGTCACATCTGTATTTCCAACATCTACTGCTAATAACATGCTTCTATCCTCACATTTCTATATCGTCTGTCTGGTGCAAAATCACTGCTCTATAATATTTTTCAAGTGACTCGAGTAAATCTCTTTTTTCATTCTGAAGTGCTTTTATTTTTAATGCACTTCCTATCTCATCAAATGAAAAGTCGTCATCCTCGGCTACAACATTCATATAAAGATTTCCGTCTTCATCATATTGTAATGAAAAAATCCCGCCTATTTCAGCCGTATACAGCACACACATAATCTGTAATTCGTCCTTTATAGCCTGTGGAAGTGAACTGAAGTTTTCATTCAGGTAATATTTCTGTTCATAAGCATTCGCTGCACATAATATCACGGCATCACTGTTTATATCTGCCTCATCATACATAACCGTATAACCCCCTTACCGATACTTCTCCAGACACTATACTTTTTATACCTTCTTTTGTTTCAACTAACAGAGAGCCATCCACATCTATCCCTCTTGCTATTCCAATCTCTTCATCTTCCGGTTTTGCTGTCTCCGCCATGCCATAAAGCACTTTTACTTCACTGTTCATGCTTATAAGCATGGAATTATATTTGTCTGTAAGTGCCGACAAATCATTTGTTTTGAGAAACTCTTTATAATAGCTGTCAAACTTTTCTACAACCTTTGCCGCCAGTTCATTTCTGTTAACTTTTCTATCCGTTTCAAGATATATGGATGATGCATTTTTTCTTATTTCCTGTGGTATCTCATCATCATTTACATTTATTCCTATACCGATGACTGCATAGTTGACATAGTTCATCTCAGAACTCATCTCAGTAAGTATGCCACATATCTTCTTCTTATTTATAACAATATCATTCGGCCATTTAATCTTTGCTTCTGTATCGCATATATCTTTTATGGCTGTTGCTACTGACATTGCAGCAAGGAGGGTAATTCCTGAAAGATATTTGGGCTCAATCCTCGGTCTTATCAGAAGGGTCATAAATACATTGGCTCCTTTTTTCGAACACCAGCTTCTTCCCCTTCTTCCCTTTCCTGCCGTCTGTTCATCCGATATTATAAGTGTTCCTTCTTCCTCACCAAGTTCAGCAAGCTGTTTTGCTTTCGTATTTGTCGAATCTATTGTTTCAAAAGCTTCTACCTTTTTGCATATACATTCCCTTGAAAGATAACTCTCTATAGCTGATGAATTTAATATATCCGGTTCACTTATAAGTTTGTATCCTTTATTTGATACGGATTCTATCTCAAATCCTTTTTCTTTTAGTTGTGAAATATTTTTCCAAACAGCCTGTCTTGATACACCAAATATCTCACACAATCTCTGCCCTGATACACACTCTTCTCCTGCTGTACGCAGTATGCGTAATATTTCGCTTTTCATGTTAATCACCATTTTTCTGCAGTGCTGTTATTTTTATCTTTCGCCAAGTGTCGCTGCCATTACTGCCTTTATTGTATGCATACGGTTTTCAGCCTCGTCAAAGACTACTGACTGTTCAGATTCAAATACTTCATCTGTCACTTCAAGTTCACTCATTCCGAACTTCTCATAAACTTCTTTGCCAATCTTTGTCTTAAGATCATGGAAAGCAGGAAGACAATGCATAAAGATAGCATCTTTACCCGCATTTTCCATAACCTTTTTATTTATCTGATACGGAGATAAAGCCTTTATTCTCTCTGCCCATACCTCATCAGGCTCTCCCATTGATACCCACACGTCGGTATATAAAACATCTGCTCCTTTTGTTCCACTTTCTACATCCTCAGTGAGTGTTATTGAACCGCCTGACGCTTTCGCATATTCCTGACACTGTTCAACAAGTTCCTGATTTGGGAAGTATTCTTTTGCCGTACATGCAGTAAAATGCATTCCCATCTTTGCACATGCAATCATGAGTGAATTTCCCATATTATAACGGGCATCACCCATATAAACAAGTTTCACACCTTTAATTTTTCCTAAATGTTCCCTGATTGTAAGTAAATCCGCAAGCATCTGTGTCGGATGATACTCATTTGTAAGACCGTTCCAAACCGGAACTCCTGCATATTTTGCAAGTTCTTCAACTATGTCCTGTCCGTATCCTCTATACTCGATTCCATCAAACATTCTTCCAAGCACTCTCGCTGTATCAGGTATACTCTCCTTCTTTCCTATCTGAGAACCTGAAGGGTCAAGATATGTAACACCCATACCCATATCATGTGCTGCCACTTCAAAAGAGCATCGTGTACGTGTACTTGTCTTTTCAAATATAAGTGCAATATTTTTATCCGTGTAGTTTTTAATTGATATTCCATTCTTCTTTTTTGCCTTCAAATCAGCCGACAAATCAACCATATACTGTATTTCTTCCGGTGTGAAATCCTTTAAAGTAAGAAAGTTGCGTCCTTTTAAATTGATAGCCATTGATATGTCCTCCATTTCTTTTTCTTATATGCATATAGAGTCTGCTTCCGACAGACTCTAATTTATCAAAATCATCAAAAATACTGTTCATGTATTTTTATTTTACGACTCCTTTGCAATTTCCGTAACAGATTTTGCGAGTCCTGCAAGTCCCTGAATTTCAGATGGAATTATAATCTTTGTAGCTTTTCCGTCTGCTGCCTTTGCAAATGCCTCAAGACTTTTTAATTTAATTACATTCTCTGAAGCAGCCGCATCATTGAGCATTTTTATTCCGTCAGCATTTGCCTGCTGTACAGCAAGTATAGCCTGTGCCTGACCTTCCGCCTCACGGATTGTTGCTTCTTTTTTAGCTTCTGCTCTAAGAATTGCTGCCTGTTTTTCTGCTTCCGCATCAAGAATTGCTGACTGCTTCTTTCCCTCTGCCACAAGAATTGCTGACTCTTTCTCTCCCTGTGAACGAAGGATTGCTTCACGCTTTTCACGCTCTGCTTTCATCTGTTTTTCCATGGCATCCTGAATTGCTGCCGGCGGAATAATATTTTTAAGCTCAACTCTGTTTACCTTGATTCCCCATGGGTCAGTTGCTGTATCAAGTGATGAACGCATCTTTGCGTTTATTATTTCTCTTGATGTAAGAGTCTCATCAAGTTCAAGTTCGCCAATTACATTTCTAAGCGTCGTGGCTGTAAGATTTTCGATTGCCATAATCGGATTTTCAACACCATATGTGTAGAGTTTAGGATCTGTTATCTGATAAAAGATAACTGTATCTATTCTCATAGTAACATTATCTTTCGTTATAACCGGCTGTGGTGGAAAATCTGCAACCTGCTCTTTTAAATCAACTTTTCTTGCAACTCTGTCTATGAACGGAATCTTGAAATGTATTCCAACTCCCCATGTTGCCTGATACCCTCCAAGTCTCTCGATAACATACGCTCTTGCCTGTGGCACCACATTGATGCACGATAAAAGTACGATAACCAAAATAACTGCTAATACTATTAATACTTCCATTTTTTCAATTCCTTTCTACCAAATCTCTTTTTCAACTATAAGTTTCACACCTTTTATTTCTTTTACCCTGACTTTTGAACCTTCTGGTATTATTTCTTTTTCATCAGCACTTCTCGCCGTCCACTCAAGTCCTCTGACAACGACCGCACCCTTTTGATTAAAATTGTCAATCTCCTCTGTAACTTTTGCCTCTTCTCCGATAATACTGTTTATATTCGTCTTGGTTCTGCTGTTGTTTAAATATTTTTCTGCAACAGGTCTGGTAAACAAAAACAATATAACAGATACTATGCCGAACAATGCAAACTGCACGGCAATCGGTGCATGAAAGAGTGCTGCAATCACCGCTACAAGTGCTCCTGCCGCAAACCATATGGTAGTAAGTCCCATCGTGATTATCTCTATAATGAGAAGTACCGCCATGGCTATAAGCCAATACATCGGTTCCATACCTCTTCTCCTCTCCCAATATTTATGCGTTTTTTCTTCGCATATATGCGCTAAATATAGCTCAAATGACTATTTTTGTCAACTAGCGTCATCCTCTTTTCTGTCTCGCAATCTCGTACATTATTATAGCTGCGGATACCGCTGCATTAAGTGATTCCAATTTGCCCTCCATAGGTATTCTTATCCGCTTTGAAGCTTTTTCAAACACCTCATCGGATACACCGTTTGCCTCGTTGCCTATAATGAACGCGGCACCATTTGTATAATCTATGCAGTCATAAACTTCACTGCCCTCCATAGCAGTTGCAAAAACTTCATATCCTGCACTTTTTATCTCGTCTATAACACCTGTAAGTGACTGCACATAGCAAAACGGTACACGGAATATCGCTCCCATCGTAGAACGGACTACTTTGGGATTGAACAAATCAACGCTTTCCCTGCTCATAATGACTCCCGACATCCCGGCACCCTCAGATGTTCTCACTATGGTTCCAAGATTTCCCGGGTCTCTCAAATCATCTAAAAGAATCCATGACTTCCTGTCATCTGATAATATATCCTTTATATCATATTCAGGCATGTTTACAACCGCTAACACCCCCTGTGGTGTAACTGTATCAGAAATCTGTCCGAATACGTTGTCGGCTACAATCTCATACTGTATTTCTTCAATTTTTTTTCCAATACTCTGTGCAGTCTTTTCCAGTGCTGATTCAGATATATACATTTTATCAAGTTTCTTAAAATTTATTGCTTCCTGAACCATTTTTATTCCTTCAACAACAAATTTTTTTGTCTTTTTTCTTTCTCTTGCCTGTTTCTGAAGCTTAATAATCTCTTTTATCTGCCCATTTGATTCACTTGATATTATCGACTCTTTTGACATTTAACAAAGTTTCCTCCTGCATCCTATTCTTCATTCATCTTGGCAAGTCTTGCAGTCTGGTCTGCCGCAATGATATTTTCAAGAAGTTCATTTAAGTCACCATCAAGAATTTCTCCAAGTCTGTGACTTGTATATTTAATTCGATGGTCTGTAACTCTTCCCTGTGGGAAGTTGTATGTTCTGATTTTTTCTGATCGGTCACCTGTTCCAACCTGGCTTCTTCTCTCTGCTGCCTGCTCGCTGTTTGCCTTCTCCTGCTCCATGTCATAAATTCTTGAACGCAGCACTTTCATAGCCTTGTCCTTGTTTTTAAGCTGTGATTTCTCATCCTGACATGTTACAACAATTCCTGTAGGTATATGCGTAATTCTCACTGCCGAGTCAGTTGTATTTACGCACTGACCACCGTTTCCTGATGCTCTGTAAACATCTATCTTACAGTCATTAGGGTCTACATGCACATCAACTTCCTCAACCTCCGGCATAATAGCTACAGTTGCTGTTGACGTATGAATTCTTCCGCCTGACTCTGTTGAAGGTATTCTCTGTACACGGTGAACACCACTTTCATATTTAAGTTTTGAATATGCGCCTGCACCTATTACCATAAATACTATTTCCTTGAAACCGCCTATTCCGTTTTCGCTTGCACTCATCACTTCAACTTTCCATCGGTTTGCCTCCGCAAATTTTGAGTACATTCTGAACAGGTCTGCTGCGAAAAGGGCTGCTTCATCTCCACCTGCGCCACCACGAATTTCAACGATAACATTCTTTTCATCATTAGGGTCTTTTGGAAGCATAAGTATCTTTAATTCCTGCTCACACCTTTCAACAGTCTCCTTGCACTCATTAAGTTCCTCTTTGGCAAGCTCACGCATTTCCTCATCACTTTCCTCGTCAAGAATTGCAAGACTGTCCTCTATCCCGTCTTTTGCTGCCTTATACTCTTTATATTTTTCTACAATAGGTGTAAGTTCATTCTGCTCACGCATAAGTTCTCTGTATTTCTTCTGGTCATTTATAACCTCAGGCTCTGTAAGCATCATATTTATTTCTTCTAAGCGCCCTACAAGTTCCTCTAATTTGTCAAACATTATTTTCCCTCCATTTATATTATTCTTCCGATAACCACTCTGTCATTTTTGCACAAATCCTTCTTTATGACAATATCCACGAAACCTTCACTTTCAAAGATCTCTTTTACTGCCTGTCCCTGATCATAACCTATTTCCATAAAAATCATCCCCTGAGAGTTAAGATGTTTCTTTCCTTCTTTTGCAAGAATCCTGTAAAAACTAAGACCGTCCTCCCCTCCATCAAGGGCAAGCCAAGGGTCATGTTCTCTTACCTCAGGTTCCAAAGTTTTTATCACATCAAGTCTGATGTATGGTGGATTTGATACTATAATATCATATTTTTCTGAGATATTTTCAAACATATCACTTTTTATAAAAGAAACAGGAACATTATTTAAATCTGCATTTTTCAGTGCAATTTCAAGTGCTTTTTCCGATATATCCGCACCGGTGCACTCAGCCGTCTGAACAAACTTTTTGACAGATATTATAATACATCCTGAACCGGTACACATATCAAGAATTTTTTTGTCATTCGCATATGATATGACATTCTCGACAAGACATTCCGTATCCTGTCTTGGAACTAAAACGTTTTCATTCACAAAAAAGTCAAGTCCCATAAATTCCTGTTTTCCTGTTATATGCTGAAGCGGTATACGCTTCTTCCTATTTTCTATAACTTCTATATAAGCATTTGCCTGTTCTTCCGGAATTTCTTCATTTCTTCTGATAAAAAATGATGCTCTCGACATATCTGTCACATATTCAAAAAGATACCAGGCATCAATCGCAGCATCAGAAATATCTGATGCCAAAAGTTCATTTTCGCCTTTTTTTAATAATTCTTCATATGTGAACATATTTATTTTGAGTCCTCCTGAAATTTTTTCCAGTCAAACACAGCCTCAACTGACGCTATAGCAACTTCTATCATTGAATCATCAGGCTCTTTTGTCGTAAGCTTTTGTAACATCATTCCCGGTTTGCTCAATATATTTACAAGCGCATTCTCTGATTTTCCGGCAAGACGTATAAATTCATAAGATACTCCTGCTATAACAGGCACAAGCACTATTCTGTATAATACTTTAAGCCACATGTTGTCAACTCTTATAAAAATAAAGAAGATTATACTTATAAATAATACAATAAAAATAAAACTCGTTCCACATCTTTTATGTTCTCTTGACTGTTTTCTCACATTCTCAACAGTGAGTGGCAGCATATGTTCCACACAATTTATGGTTTTATGCTCAGCACCATGATACATAAATACCCTCTTTATATCCTCAACAAAAGAAATCGCAAAAACATAACCTATAAACAGAATTATCCTTATAATTCCCTCGATAACTGCAAGCACTTTTGCAGATTTAATAATACTTTTCAATAACTCTGATATGAAAAACGGCAAAACCATAAAAATTCCGACTGCAAGAACAATCGACAATATGACTGTAAATGTTGTCTCTATCTTCTCATGCCTTTCCTTTGCGGCATCATCCATTTGTTGTCTGTTTTCCTCTTCCTCGTCTTCATAATACTTTGAAGAATCAGTAAGGCTTTTCATTCCGAGAACAAGAGACTCCACAAATGTAACCACACCTCTTATTATAGGCAGGTCGCAAACAAAATATTTATCTCTTAAACTTTGGCAATGTCCCTTTTCAACTTCTATCTCTCCATCAGGTTTCCTCACGGCAACGGCATACCTGTCCCTGTTTTTCATCATAACTCCTTCAAGAACTGCCTGACCTCCTATGCCTGACGGTTTCACAACTAATTTTTTATTCATATGGCAAACCTCAGATTTCCGCTATAATATGTACATTATGCTATAATATATGAAAAATGGTCACAGCCCCCTTTTGGTTGCTGTGACCATCTATAAGACCGAATCTTACGTTATAGTTATACAGATACTAATTTGCCTGCATGCCATATTTACGGTTGAACTTATCAATCGCACCACGAGCCTTAACAGATTTCTGCTGACCTGTGTAGAAAGAATGACATTTAGAACAGATTTCTACGTGAATTTCTTCCTTTGTAGAACCAGTTACAAACTCATTACCACAGTTGCAAACAACTTTAGCCTGATAATAATTAGGATGAATTCCCTCTCTCATGTCTTATGACCTCCATTCCGCTGTCACACTGACAGCAAATACATATCACGAAAAAGATCACACCCAGCATGTAGGACTGTATCTTTTCGATTTCAATTTTCAACACAACTACATTAGTGTAACACATTGTGCTAAAAAACGCAAGTATATATTTTATCTTTTTGAAATTCCAGAATTATATACGTTTTGCTCAATTTTTCTGACCAAATCTTTTTAGAAATGGATTTTTCTTATCATTTCAACAAATTCCCTGTTATTTCTTGTCTTCCTGAACAAATCTATAATTTTTTCCAACGCTTCTTCATTTCTCATCGCTGCAAATGCTTTTCTTATTCTATATGAGGCATCTTTCTCATCCTGTGTAAGCAAAAGGTCATCTCTTCTTGTGCTTGACTTCGGTAAATCAATAGCAGGGAACACTCTTTTTTCAGAAAGATTTCTGTCTAAAACAAGTTCCATATTACCTGTTCCCTTAAATTCCTCAAATACAACATCGTCCATTTTACTTCCCGTATCAACAAGTGCAGTTGCGAGAATTGTAAGACTTCCGCCCTCTCTCATATTTCTTGCTGCTCCGAAAAATTTCTTAGGCATATGAAGTGCTGCCGGGTCAAGACCTCCTGAAAGAGTTCTTCCGCTAGGTGCCACCGTAAGGTTATATGCTCTTGCAAGTCTTGTGATGCTGTCGAGAAGTATCATAACATCCTCTCCGTGTTCTACAAGTCTCTTCGCTCTCTCAATAACCATCTCCGAAACTCTCTTATGATTTTCAGGCAGTTCATCAAATGTCGAATATATAACTTCGACATTGTGACCCATAATCGATTCCTTGATGTCAGTAACTTCCTCAGGTCTTTCATCAATAAGAAGAACAATTATATGCATCTTTGGATAATTTGTTTTAACCGCTTTTGCCACCTGTTTAAGAAGTGTTGTCTTTCCTGTCTTTGGCTGTGAAACTATCATTCCACGCTGTCCTTTACCGATAGGTGCGATTATATCCATAATTCTCATTGAAATGCTGCTGCCATCTGTCTCAAGCCTTATTCTGTCATCTGGGAATATCGGTGTAAGCTGCTCAAATTTCGGTCTTGTCAATAGTTCCTCGACAGGACAACCATTTACTGTAGTGACATATAACATTGCCGCAAATTTTTCTGTCTGGCTTCTTATCTTAAGATTACCTTTAAGTATATCTCCTGTGCGAAGTCTGTATTTCTTAATCATGGCATGTGATACATATACATCATCATCTCCCGGCAGAAAGTTGTCGCATCTTATGAAACCATAGCCTTCTGCCATTATTTCAAGAATACCTTCCCTTGTCTCCCCACTGTCAAGCTGGCTTATATCAAGCTGCTTTTCCGGTTCTGAAACATTCTGATTATAATTATTCTGATAATTATTATTTGAATATTGATTATTCTGATACCCATTATTGGAATTGTACCCATTCTGTGAATAACCGTTTGAGCCGTTATTCTGATTATAATTGTTCTGATATCCACCATGATTTGAATTTGACTGATATGAATTGTTGCCGTTTGACGAATATCCCATGTTTTGATTTGAATACGGATTGTTTCCCTGCCTTGAATTTATTCTTCCGTTGTTTCTCTGCTGGCCACGAACATTGTTTGTTCTTCCCTGATATTGATACCCGGACTGATAGCCGCCTTCCCTTCTGGCTCTGTATGTATTTCTATGGTCTTCACTATAATAATCATTATTTTTTACATATGAACCCTGATTCTGCGGTCTTTTTTCTTCCGCTTGTATTTCCTCATCATTTTCCTCATCATTTTTTTGAACACTCTCTTCTAAGACTTCCTCTTTTGCCGTATTTTCCACAACAACATATTCGTCTTTTTCTTCTGTGTTCTCTTCTGTCTCCTCAGACTGCCTTTCCTGAATACTCAAAAGTAATTCCAGAAGTTCCCTCTTTTTATATGTAGTTACATTTTTAACGCCCATTTTGCGTCCGGCAACTCTAAGCTCAACAAGAGACATTTTTTCTAAATCTGCCATTCCATTGCTCCTTTACAAATACATTTTGATTTATTTTTAATTTGATAAATTATATTGACGATTCCGGGATTTTAATTTCACGATAGTGTCTGAATAATTTTAGCTAGTACATTTAATATCAATATACACAATCTTTTCGTATTTGTAAAGGACAGCTTTAAATGAAATATTTTCGCTATGGCTGATTTAACTTAGTCAAGATTAAGTTTTCTATTCAACAGAAATACACTCACAGCATAATATACTACAGTCATCACTATCATTATCACAAGGCTTCCACTAATCACATCTTTTACATAGCCCCCTATATTAACTACGTTAGTGACATCAGCACCAACAAATCCTCTAGATACTGATACTACTGCAAGCAGTACTATTGAAATCATCTGCATGATCAGATAACCTGCAAAGTATACAATAAAAGAGAGTATATCTTTATTCATTTTCTTTCCAAATGAATATCCTATTGTTATAGCTCCAAATATCTGGCTTATACCATATACCATTCCTACTGTCAGCGAAGCTGCAGTAAGCCACATACAAGCAGTGTCAAATCCGCTTTCTCTCATACTTTCCGTCATTTTTTTCAGGATTGTAAAACACCATGATAATTTACCTGTCGATACAGCCACTGTAATATAGGTTCCTGCCACATTTACAAGAAACAATATGAGTGCTGATAAGAATTTTCCGGTAAATATTTCTCCCTCACTTACCGGCAATGTATGTGTCAGATATCCTTCGTCTTTAAACATGTTTTTTCTGAAATGTAAAACACATGCCACCATTGTAACTCCAAATCCGGCTGCTATGCCTAAAATATGTAGCACGAACGTAAGCTCTTCCAACGCCATCCACTGAATTGCTCCCGGATATATCTTAGTAAATTTATCCATTATCAAGTGTAACATTGCTAACAGCAGTATAAAACTGTAAGTACCTGCAACAATTTTTATATTTGACTTTATATCATATTTTATAAGTTTTCTTAACATGAGAACACCTCCCTGAACAAAGCATCAACTGATTTTTTTTCTTCCATTCTAAGTTCATCCACATCCCTGTGGAACATCACTTTTCCTTCTTTTAAGAAAACCACCTCATCAAGTATCTGTTCAACATCCTGAATCAGATGTGTAGATATAATAACAGTAGCATCCTCGGAATAATTGCTTATAATCGTCTTTAAAATATAATCTCTTGCTGCCGGGTCAACGCCTCCCATCGGTTCATCAAGAAGATATAATTTTGCTTTTCTGCTCATGACCATAATAAGCTGGACTTTTTCCCTGTTTCCTTTTGAAAGTGATTTCAGTCTGCTCTCCCTGTCAAGACCGAGTTCATCAATCATTGCATTTGCTCTTTTAATATCAAAGTCCTCATAAAACTCTTCAAAAAATTTTGCTACGTCTCTAATTTTCATCCCCGGAGAAAGATAACCTCTTTCCGGAAGATATGATACAATTTTTTTCGTTTCCACTCCCACCTTTTTGCCATCTATTAAAACAGTCCCTTTATCCTGACGCAAAAGTCCACTCAATATTTTTATAAGTGTTGTCTTACCGTAACCGTTCGGACCAAGCAATCCGACAATCTTTCCGCTTTCCAGTTTAAGATTCAACTCATCCAACGCCCTTAAACCACCATAGTTCTTTGATAATTTCTCACATTCCAATATCATTTTATTCCACCCCCATTTTTAATTCTCACTTATATATTTTTTGAGAAGTTCTATTATCTGCTCTTTTGCATATCCCATCTTTTCCATTTGGACAACAAATGTCTTTATACATTCCATGGTCATCTCCTCCTGCAATTTATCCGTCTTTTCCTTACTGTCCGAAACAAAACGCCCCGCTGTTCTCTGAGAATAAACAAGACCTTCCCTCTCCAGCTCTGCAAGTGCTTTCTGCATTGTGTTCGGATTTACACCAGCCTCAAGTGCCAGCTCCCTGACTGACTTTAATTTATCTCCAGCTTTCCACTCCCCCGCTACTATACGCTCTTTTATCTGACTGATTATCTGCTGATAAATAGGCTGTTCATCATTAAATTTCCAAACCAATCATATATCCTCCTTTCCTCTCGTTGTATTATTGTATTACTCGCTTAGTACAATAATACTGTAATACAGTTTTCAAAAAAAGTCAACACTCTTTTATATTTTTGACCAAATATTTCAAATATGTTATTCTTATATTAAATAGATTTCCTATACACAAATAAAAAAATCAGGCAGCTGCCTGATAAAATAAAACCAAATGGAGGATATAAAAAATGACAAACAGCGAAAAAGCTATTGCACTTCACAAAGAATGGAACGGAAAAATTGACACGACACCTAAATGTCATGTGAAATCAAGAGAAGACCTTGCTATCGCATATACCCCCGGTGTTGCTGAGCCTTGTAAAATAATTGCTAAGGACAAAAAAGAAGCTTACAACTATACCATCAAATCTAATACCGTCGCCGTTGTTTCCGACGGAAGTGCTGTTCTTGGTTTAGGCAATATAGGTCCTGAGGCTGCTATGCCTGTTATGGAAGGGAAGGCTGTTTTATTCAAGGAGTTTGGTGATGTCAATGCATTCCCTATCTGCCTTGATACTCAGGATACAGAAGAAATTATTAAAACCGTAATAAATATTGCCCCTGCTTTCGGCGGTATCAACCTTGAAGATATATCCGCTCCAAGATGTTTTGAGATAGAGACAAGATTAAAAGAGGCTCTTGATATTCCTGTTTTCCATGATGACCAGCATGGTACTGCCATCGTTGTTCTCGCAGGTATAATCAATGGTCTTAAAGTTGTCGGAAAAACAAAAGAAGAATGCCATGTTGTTGTAAACGGTGCCGGTTCTGCCGGAGTTGCAATCACAAAACTTCTTCTCCGCTATGGTTTTAAAGATGTTGTGATGTGTGACAAATCAGGTATTCTCAGCAAAACAAGCGATGAACTCAACTGGATGCAGAAAGAAATGATGGAAGTCACAAACCTTACCGGCAAGACAGGCACTCTCGCAGATGCCCTTAAAGGTGCAGACATATTTGTCGGTGTATCGGCTCCAGGTATCGTTTCCGAAGAAATGGTTAAAAGCATGAATAAAGATGCAATTCTCTTTGCTATGGCAAATCCTGTTCCTGAAATCATGCCTGACGTTGCAAAGAAGGCAGGTGCAAGAGTTGTCGGAACAGGCCGTTCAGATTTCCCTAACCAGGTAAACAATGTTGTTGCATTCCCAGGTATTTTCAAAGGCGCACTTGAAGGCCACGCAAAACAGATTACTGAGGAAATGAAACTTGCAGCAGCTCTTGCAATCGCAGGTCTTGTAGATGAAAAAGACTTAAATGAGGACAACATCATGCCTGAAGCCTTTGACCCTCGTGTTGCAAAAGTAGTTTCTGAAGCAGTAAAGGCAAATATCTAATCTGATGAGAAAAAATAAATCAATCAAAAGATGGGGTGAAAAACCTTATTACTCTCTTGATTATTACTTAAAGGAAACATTTGGCGAAAAAACATATAAAGTTGCCCTTGACGGAGGCATGAGCTGTCCAAACCGTGACGGCACTGTCTCCACAGGCGGCTGTATATTTTGCAGCAATGGCGGTTCAGGTGATTTTGCAACCCTGAAAAATGCCAACAATGATGTGACCGTTCAAATCAATACAGCCATAAAAAAACTTGAGACAAGTAATAAATATGTCGGCAAAAAATTTATTGCATATTTTCAGTCATTTTCAAATACATATGCCCCTGTCACATATCTCGAAAATATATTTTCACAGGCGATAAAACATCCTGAAGTCTGTGCTTTGTCAATCGGAACAAGACCAGATTGTTTTAATGAAGATATATACAATCTTCTCGAAAAGTTAAACAAGATAAAACCTGTCTGGGTAGAGCTTGGTCTCCAGACAATACATGAAAAGACAGCAAAACTTATAAACCGAGGCTACCAACTGAGTGTATTTGAAAACTCTGTTCACGAACTAAGGAAAAGAAATATCACTGTTATTGTCCACGTCATAATAGGACTTCCCGGCGAAAAAGCAACGGATTTATATGAAACGATTGATTATCTTAACAAAATGGATATTCAGGGAATAAAATTGCAGCTTCTCCATGTTTTAAAAAATACCGCACTTGCTGATATGATGGGAAATTTTAAGATATTAACACCAGATGAATATATTGATATATTATGTGAATGTATAACAAGGCTCTCCCCGGACATCGTAATACACAGACTAACCGGAGACGGACCAAAAGATTTGCTTATAGCCCCCGAATGGAGCAAAAACAAACGATTGGTTTTAAATACCCTTAGCCACGAATTAAAGATACGTGAAATTTATCAGGGACAAAACTATATGTAATCTGTCAAAAATATATAATCTCACTCAAAAAACAAATGTACTCCCGGAATCTTCTGGACTAAGAATTTCAAGAGTACATCTAAAAGAAATGGAGGGTTTTAATGACACCGGAATCACGCAAGCTGTATAAACTTATAATACTTTATTTTTTAAGTCTGACAAGACAGCCAATGTCAAACGCTATTATTTCTGATTTTATATTACGAAATAATTATACTGATTACTTTTCAATTCAGGAAACTCTTACAAATCTCCTTGAAGACAATATGATAGAAAGCGAGCAGACACACTCAACATCATATTATAAGATAATGCCTGCCGGTCAGGAAATTCTTACATTTTTCGGGAAACAGCTTCCTGACGACACAAAAGCACAGATTAGAAAATATCTTTCTGAAAACAGGGTAAATATTGTCGAAAGTACATCTATTCACACTGATTACACTCATGTAAAAAATAAAGAGTACATCGCACGCTGTTCTTTGGTAGAACGTGGAAGCACTCTTTTGGAAGTTGCAATAAATGTCCCGACAGAGGAAGAAGCACTTCAGGTCTGTGAAAATTTCAAAAAAAAGAATGAAAAAATATATAGTTTCCTGTTTAGTGAATTGTCGGTAGAATAAATTCTACCGGCTTTTGTTTTCAGAGTAATGAATATCCATAGGTATTATGACAATAGCACTAAACTCTTCTCCACGAGGTTCAAATAAATACAATCCATTGTATTTTTCTGCAATTCTCACAACATTTTTAAGACCTATACCATGAAAAACTGCATTTTCTTTTTTAGTAGTTTTTAATATGTCTCCCTCTCTTTTTATCTCTCCGTTAAATGTATTCCATACAGAAACAATAAATTTATTATTTTCTATGACTATTTTAACTTTTATCATTTTCTTATCCAAACATTTTTCTACTGCTTCTATCGCATTATTTAATAAATTCGATAACAATAATATAATGTCTGTTTCTTTCATTGTAATTCCTGATAAATTATTAATCTTACATATAAATGATGCCCCTGCTTTTTTTGCCTCATAATATTTAGTATTCATTATAACATTGATAACCGAATTGTTTGTATTTATTACGTCCATTCCCCTCATATCTGCACCACTGGCTTCTTTTAGATAATCAGATAACTTTCTGTATTCCCCTTGCTCAAGTAACGCACTCATGTAAAGCAAATTATTTCTGTACTCATGTGAAATACTTCTTTGCTGCATAATTTTTTCTTCCCATGAATTATACATCTCCTGCTGTCTTTTTGCATCCATCTCAAATATAAGTCTTTCCTGTTTCAGCATTGCCTTTTCAGCAAGGTCATCCATAAAAAAAATTATAAGAATATTCATTGCAATAAGACTGACTAACACAACCCATGCAAATTGTATTTCACTTTCTGACTTCAAACCAACTCCGCATTTAAGTACACCTGCAATTGCCCCTGATGATATTAAGGGAAAAACCGAAAAAAATAAGACATCTCTGTCTCCACTGATATGAAAACATCTGTTACTCCCAATTTTTTTGAATATAAGCACAAATATAAGCAACACAGACTTACTCATCAATGTTACAAATGCATCTATATGACTTTGTCCATTCATATCAATCTGAAATACATCTCTGTCTATCAATATAGTAATCATATCAGCAGCTAAAAATATAAAATCAAATAATGTTGATATAATAACTGCATTTTTTAAACTTTTCTTTCCAATTACAATACTTCCAATTATAAAAACTATAATAATTGCCATTTGCTTTAAAAAAAAATTTTGTACAAATACACCATCTATAACAAATCCCACTGATGACATAACAAAAAGCCATATGATATGTACCCATTTCGGAAATCTCAACTTAAATTCCGAAAAAGCTGTGTTAAATATCAAAAAACTTGACATCTCAATAAATATCATCACATAGTTCTGATATACACTCATTAAATCTCTCCCTTTTGCCTTGCATATTCCAAAATAGCATTTTTATATCTCTGTTTTGAAACAGGAATTTCAATAGAATTTATCAGCTTAACACAATACCTTTTTATATCACATACATATTTCATATTAACAATAAAACTCTGATGAACCCTAACTAATTCCTCTGCCTTAAATTCTATTTCAATATCATCCATCTTTTTATAGATTGTATATATTTTATCTCTTCCATCCTCATAAACATGAAAACTTATTCTATGCAATGAACTTTCTATATACACTATATTTGAAATCATTACTTTTTTCGATTTTTCCTCAACAAAATCATAAATTACCTCATCACTTCTTTTACCGAGTTTTTCAAATATAGTATCCAAAGCCTCTTCTATATCAGATTTTATGGTATCGTTATCTTTTATAATATATCTTATTGCATTAACCTTATACCCGGCTAAGGAATATTGAATAAATCCCGTCACAAAAACTATATATGTATTATCACTGTATTTTCGTAATTCATATGCAGTTTTTATTCCATCAATTTCTTTCATACTTACATCTAAAAATACAATATCATATTCTGTCGTTGCATTTTTCAACAGGATAAATTCTTCTCCTGACCGGTAAATATCTATTATATAAGGTAATTCTGTTTTATTAATATAATCTTCTACATATTTCTTGATTTTTTCAGCTATGACTTTTTCATCATCACATATGGCAATTCTAATAACATCAGATTTCACACAAATTTCCTCCTAAATCCTATATAAAATTGTATCTCAAACCACCAATGCTGTAAAGAAACATAGCGAAATTCTTTTTTAATGTTGTGCGACAAGCGACTTTACAAACTCTCTTGCATATGCTGCCTTTTTAGTTTTTAGCATATATACATGGTCATCTGTTGATAAACAATCTCCATCAGAAGAAATTGAAAAATGTAATTTTTTGTTTGTTGACAATGTGCACACAAAATAATTATTGGTATCACACGGCATTCCATCGATGATTTTATTATTTTGTGTCAGCTTTTTCAATTCACTTATTTGTTGTTCTTTCAATTCGACACTTTTATTTATGCTTTCATTTTCATAAACTACGCTTTTAATTTGTTCAAATTCTTCTGCAGCAGTTTCTCTATAACCTATCCATTTTTTTATTAAATTTTCAAGCTTGCTGCTTTTCAAATAAATCTGTTTCTTATTTTTTTCTGATTGTATTTTTATTTTCAGGTCCTTCGCAAATTTTTTTTCATCATCTGCCTGAACATCTACACTAAAAAATCCATTTTTATAAAAAGTCAAATTTATTATTCTAAACTCACTATGACTATTTAAGTAAACCATGTGAGCCTCAATATTCCTCCCTTTAATAGCTTTATCCTTTTCAGTAATTTGGGCATTTTCCATAATATCTATAAATTCATTTGCTTCATCCCTTGACACCCTATATCCTTTGTATTTTCTCGCCTGATTTGCCACCGCAATGCCTCGAAACATCCCCTGTGGCAAACATATTTTCTCATTTACAACACTTACTTCAGCCTCATCACGATTAGCACCGTTCAAAACAATATTCTCCGAAAATACTCCCATCGCCAAATAATATTCCGAAACTGTATTTACTTTTGTTATTGTACTATCTGCATCTTTTTCAGATTCATTAGCCTCTCTATTATTAACATTACCTTCAGTTGGTGCAACTGTTGCAATTTCAGGTTCACTATTTTCTTTCGTATTTGTGTTTTTACACCCTGTAAGTCCCATAACTGACACAGTTAATATAACTATAACTCTATATAAAAAAAGTCTTTTATTATTCATTTATTTTTCCTTCCCATAATATCAAATCTAAAAATCTTTATTCGTCAAACTTTTTATTTACTTTATTACCTCTAACAAATGAGCAAAAAGTGTAGAATAGTCACAGTAACTTATACTGAGTAGGCAAATCAAGGTACACTTGCCTAATAAAGCATCATTTTCTTTTGTTTTATAAAGGCTATTAACCCTGTGCTTAACTATGATAATGAACTTTCCATGTCTGGTCTGTTTTGTTCTTACTGACCTACATTGCTACACGAAAATCTAATTTACTCAGACACATACCTTGTTTTGCCGTATTGTTCACATTACTGGTGAAGTTCTTTCAATTTTTCTGCATATACCATTGGCGATTTGTCAATTTGGAATAACCAATATCTTAATCATTTCTTATTTCAATTTGCTCCAATTTATCGTAATATATTTTATTCCATCACTATCAATAATAAAAGTTGCCTTATCATTTAGGAATCCATATCCTTCTTCAATATGTGCAAATGATACTACATACGACACAATCTTATCATCTTTTATTTCTGAAAGTGCATCATCAGCAACAATTGATTCAATTTTCATATTTTTCATTTCTAAATCAATATCTTCTGAATTTAATATATTCTGCTTTACATATCTAGCTATCTGTTTATATAAATCCATTTTACCGATTGCAATTTCTTTTTCGGTAATTTCGCCGCCATCTATACTTATTTTATTACCATTATTCATGATAAAATCATCACATTTAGGTGATATCTGTAATTTTATAGGTTTTATATCTTTTTCTTTCACAATTTTTTTTCTCAATTTTACACTTGCTGTATTTATCACTGTTTCTCCATTTTCTACATTTTTACGAAAGCGTAATATTTTTTTAGAATCCAATTTAGGTCGTGCATAAGTATTGCCTGAAAAACCTGGAAATCTAGAATATTGTACATTTCCTGTATGAGTTAATACTGCATAATTTTTTGCATTTGTATATCCGTTATGAGCATACACATACTCATTTGCTTTAATCCATGACGATTTTACTGACTCTCCCGTTTTTGCAAAATCTAAAAATTTATTAGCAACTTTATTGTCAGCTATTGCAGGTGCTTTGTCATGATACCCGCAAATAACTCGGACTGCTTTATTTCCTAGCATTGCTTTAGCATATTTTTTCAAAGGATTCTTTGATTCTTTATTCAATTGATTACACGCTGCCAAAAAAACAAATTCCAAATTTCCACCTGCCCATGTAAAATTATCTTTGCTAAAAATATTAAAACTACAGCTATTATTGCTGTCTCCAAACAATTGTCCAGTAACCGAACCATGACTCGACCAATATTTAATAGTTTTTGTTTTATCATAGAAGTCACTTTCTGTCATTTTTTTATTTTTCACATCTTTGTAGATACCTGAATAATTACTATCTTCTTTTATAACTCCATCGTATATCGTTTTCGCATCTGAGCCTTTATCTACGGTATAAGTTGTATTTTTATATGCACCAATCGTTTTTCCTGCTGCCAATACCTGTACATTGTTTGTTATTAATAGACAAATACACATAAAAAATATCATTAGTTTTTTTATTTTATTATTCATATTCATTCTCTCCGTTCATTTTTTCCATTTATTTATCAAATAAATCTCTCACCCTGGGTAGAGTTAAAGAGTGAGAGATTTTTGTTCCCAATATTTTCCCTATTATAAAACATTACTATTCTTTTCAATAATTAAACTTACTTTGCGCTTCTTTTTAAAGCTGTTGGTCTTTTTGGCTGATGTAAAATTGCGCAGCATTTAGAATTTCCCTGCTTTTCTTTCTCAACCATTTTTTTCAGTACAGAACCTGAAACCTCTACTGCTTTCTCTTTAATATTCATGCCTGTTCCTCCTTCCATTTTTACTATTGTTAGTTCTAACAACAATTAGAAAATATCATTTATTATTTTACTTTTCAATGCGCATTGCAGTTTTGGAAATTTTATTGCAGTTTTAGAAATATTTTGTCGATTTTTACATTATTTTTTTATGCTGTCCCGTAACAAATGCTGTTATTAGTAAAACAGATGCAAGGATAATAGAAAACTCTATAGATTGAATATACATTCCCGATACCTTGATTTTATTAAAGAAAACAACTATCAAAAATTCTATTATTACAATTAATCTTGCATATTTTTTATTAAATTTAAATTCTTCCTTTTCATAGTCCATATCAGGATGATTTGCTGCTCCTAAAATTAAAATAATAATCGTAGCTATTGCAGACAATATTCCTGATATTGTAAGTGGAATAACCTGTAATTTTATACAAAGTATTACTACCATTTCTATTGCCATTGTACCAAAAAAACACATTTTAAATGAACTCAGATGAAATCCCCCGGTTCTGTTTCTAAGCGAAAAAAAAGATACGATAAATATAACTATGCCTATCGTTTGTTTAAAAAACAAACTTATAAGTATCATTACACTTATCGTAAATATCTTTTCAAGTAAACAATTCAGTTTGTATTTATATATATCCACTTCTCTCTGTGGCATAATTCCATTATTTATTAATAAATTTAAATATTTATCTAACATTCCTATGTACCTCCTGTTTTTTCAAAAGGTATCATCTTTTTTCTCGTATTTCAAGACTTTTTGCAGTTTTAGGAATTTTATTACAGTTTTGGAAATCAACATTCCTCTTTAAATGCTCCCAATTATTTCGGACAATCTCTGTGTATATGTGTGTTCCTCTCTTACTTTTTTACAGCCGTTCTCCGCAATTGCTTTTCTTTCATCCTCATGTACGAGATAATATTTTATCTTTTCAAGCATGTCCTCTCTGTCACTGTAACTCACAAAATCTTCCCCATCAACAAAGTGCATCGCAAAATCACTCTGGTAATTTGTAAGCAAAAATCCGCCTGCACCCATTATGTCAATCGCACGAAGCGGTATTCCGTTTCTTATACTTCTGAGTGTTATATTGAGATTTATCTTGCTATACTTAAATACAAGCGGCATTTCATACATATAATGCACCTCGCCCATGTTCTTTATCCCCTTTAACCACGGTGTTGGTTCTGATGTATAAAGTTTCATCGGTGCTATGCTCTTTCCATTTTCAAGTTTTATATTTTGAAGATTTTCTCCTAAATATTTAAATATGCCTGTTCTGTCAAGCTGCGTCATCTTGCGGCATAAAAAATAATTGGCATAGATATACTCAATGCTCTCCATTCCGTTTTCCTGCACTTTTACCGGCATTGCTGCCATCATCTTTTCCACAATGTCAGGTGTCAGAAGTTCCTCAATAAATGTATAACCGTATATAAGTCTCTGTGATTCCATTATTCCTTCAAGATAGCCTTTTGTGTAATCATCAAGTTTAGGCTCCATTCTGTCATAAAGATTGTGTTCCTCTGTATAAAGTCTTCCGACAAATGATACATCGCTTTCTACAATCTTTCTGTCCTGTGCTGATATACTCATTTTTTCAAGTCTTTTTTCGTTTACCGCCATAGGCATATACCAGACATTTTCTACACCAAGATTTCTAAGTTCCTGAACCATAAGGGAATCAAATATAAATATTCTGTTCACTTTATTAAAAACTGATTTTGAATATGTAAGTATAAGCGGACTGTCATAACACCATGAAAGATACGGAATTTTAATATCATTGCATCCATCTGATATTACCGGATAAAAATTCGATGTAAATACTGCATCCACACTGTTTTCTCTTATATATTTTTTTATTTCTGATTTATATTTTGGGTCAATTCGGTAATTCTTTGGCTCATTTTTATACAATAATACCGAATGCCCCAATTTTTCAAATGTCTCTTTTATATCCTCTACTCCGAAACTTTTCCATGTTGGAAATAATATTTTCATATCCTTATCCACCTTTCACAAACCGTATTTCAGTTTTTATATTTATACACTTCCTATTTTTTCTATATTATATTAAACTTTTCCATTACATTTATATATAACTGTTATCAACTACGTCTATATACTCTATTGCATATTCCTTAAAAATTTTCATCATATTTTCGTCTATTCTCTCCCCACATACAGCTATTGGTATAGCCGGAGGACAGGCTATTGTCTGTGATGCACATATTCTGCCGCAGGCATCGGAAACTCTTACTTTTTTGTATGGTGAAAAAACTGCCTCTCTTATTCCAATCACTCTTTCAGCCCTGCTTAAAACAAGCTTTTTGGGTACAAGTTTTCCTTTTTTATTTCTGAAATCTTTAGTATCTGACGCCCATTTTTCAAGTCTTTCAAAATCTTTCTCATCATTTTGCGGAGTTATCATAAGTACAACAAAATATTTATCTGCATACTCACATTCTATTTTATATTTTCTAAGTTCATCTGCGAGCTCATCACCCTCCATGCCTGCTGCCGCCGTGTCAATCACTATTTTAAGCGGCTCAGTTTCCATAAGGCTTACATTATTTTCTGCAAGAACAGCTTTTGTCTTTTCTATACGCTCAATGCAGTCAGCCAGTTCAGCTCTAAACTTCCCGTCAAGATACCTGTTACACATATCAAGCGACTGCATTATAAGATATGACGGACTTGTCGAACCAAATATTGTCATATAAGAAGCAATATGAGGTGCCAGTCTTTCCCTGTATTTCTCTGACACATGAATGTACGCTCCGCCTGTCAGAACAGGCAGGGTCTTGTGAGCCGAATCACAGCATATGGCAGCTCCGCTTTGTATAGGATGTACTGTCCCGTACTTTTTTTCGTCCAAAAATGCCTGATACGCTCCATGTGCATTATCAACTATCAAAGGAATATCACATTCTTCACAAACTTTTGATATTCCCTCTATATCTGCTGTATTTCCGAGATAATCAGGTGAAGTTATATATACAGCCATCGGCTTTTGTTTTTTTTCAAGTTCACTTTTCACATCATCAGGTGTGACCATGCTTACACATATACTGTCAGCATCTTTTGGATACATAAATTTCACACTCAAATCAAGCAATGCAAGTGCATCTATCATTGACTTGTGTACATTTCTTGCTGCAAGCACGAATGGTTTTGTGCTGCTTATTGTACTTTCAGAACTTTTTTGTTCCTGTCTTATTTTGTAATCCATAAAAACTGCCGCAAGCATTGTCTTTATGCACTGTGATGAACCCTCCGTTGAATAAAATGATGCTCCGCTTCCAAAAAGTTTTGTGGCATTTTCCTGACTTTTTTTTATAATTCCGTCAGCGTGGCTTAATACATCCGCACCATCTATCTCCGTTATGTCCTGTCTCTCGCATCCTATAAATTCTTTTCCCTTATGTCCCGGCATGTGAAATCTTGAAAAATCACTGTCTATATATTTATTTACAAAATCACAGATTGGCGTATCCATCGATTCCTCTTTTCTAAAATTTTTCTCCGATTACATCTCCCATTTTTACAATGGTTTCATAATCTTCTTTTGAATTATTGATAATCTCATCCTTAATCTTTATGCTGTCTTTTGAAAATGCCAGTATAACCGTAGAACCTCCAAATTCAAAACGTCCCTTTTCCTGTCCTCTCGACACATTACATTTCTCATCATTGTTGACTATTCTTCCAACCATCAGGGCGCCGACTTCAATCTGAAGTATTTTACCAAAATTTTCACTGTGCAAAACACTGCATTCTCTGGTATTTTCCTTATATATATCGTACCCTGTCTCAATCGCTACAGGATTTACGGTATGATAAACGCCGTCTATTCTTCTTATCGGACCAAGCTTACCGTTATCTACATACGCATATCTGTGGTAATCGTCCACACAAAGCCTGAAAACAAGCATATAACCGCCATTATAATAATTTGCAAGTTTACTGCTTCTTGTAAGACTTTCAAATGAATACTTTGTACCTTTAATCTCATATTTAGATTTTTCATCTATTTTATAAACCGTAAGTTTGCTGTCGCATGGCGAACAAAGCAGTTCAGGTGTCATATCAAATACTCTTTCACCCTCTTTAATTTTTCTTGTAAAAAAATCATTGTAGCTTTTATATTTCTTATCCTCATACTGCGACATATCTATATTGTTTTTCTCGATAAACGGTTTTATAGCAGGCACCGAAAGCGGACTGTCCATAAATCTGCCGCCAATTTCCGATACTGCTTTACTTGTAAGAAATTTTAAAAGCAGCTTTCCAGCTTCGCTCTTATACATTTTTTCAAGAAATTTATCCTGACTGTTTTGTTCCTTGCTGCAATTTATTCTTTCAAATTCCATTTTAATCCCCATTTCTTATATGATATGATGCAAGGGTCAAAAGCAGATAGCAATGTATGTTTACATACAAATTGCTATCTGGTGGCTTGACCCGCCAAACACCGACAAGTAGCAGATTTGCTTGCAAATATGCGGGATTGGATGTGTTTGCAGGATTGCGAAAATTGCACAGCAATGAAGCAATCCGTGGCATTAATTGTGATCAAAATACCTTTTGACCCTAACATCATTATATTTACTTATTTATTATAGGATAGCAAGTGAAAAATGCTAAGTCAATATATTTACAATGACTTAGCATTTATATTATTATCCATATTCCTTATGATTTAAAAAACTTCCAAAGCGGTTTCTCAAAAAAATGCGGTTTTGGCACTTTATATTTTGAGAACACAACTACTATTATCACTGCAGCTGCCACTAATAATACCAAAAATACAAGTGTCTTATTGTCAGGTTTTTTTAATTTGAAATCAACTATAAACAATGTTCCTACTATTGCAAGCGCAAAGTATAATACAATTACAAATACACAATCACTTATAAATACCTGAAGCATAAAGACAAGTGGCAGTACAATTGCCATTGATGTAATCGGAAGTCCATGATAATACTTATTTGCCCCTTCCTCTACCTGCTGCCTTCTTGTCTCCAACACATTAAAAAATGCAAGTCTTATAACTGAACATATACAATAATAACCTATAACCAGATTTCCAACAGGCCCTCTCACTCCTATAAGAAAACATATAAGTGCCGGAAATATTCCAAAACATACAACATCACAAAGTGAATCTATCTGGACACCATACAATTTTTCATCATCTGTTCTGTTTTTCTTACTTCTCGCTATCTTTCCGTCAAACATATCACAAAGACCTGAAAGTGCAAGACATGTAACTGCGGTCCTGAATCTGCCGTTCATTGCCTGTGTCATACCTATAACAGATATAAAAAGACTGATATATGTAAGTATAACCGTATAATCATAAACCCCTATCAGCTTATCTGTAATTTTCTTTTTCTTAACATTCTCTTTCATAACTATCCTCATTTCTTTCCGGAAAACAACAATTCTGTTGTCTTTCTCATCTGCCACCCTTTTCGCTATTTATCTTTTGTCCCAATACGCAGATATGCAACTACTGTCATAACTGCGCTTATTCCGAGCTGAACATAAAAACTAAGTCCTCTGCTCACTATCATAACAGGCAGTGTATATTTCTTTGTGCATACCTGCACAAATATGTCTTTGAATAATTTTTCACTTATTCCAAGTCCGCCCGGCAGCGGCAGCATATCAACCGCAACCGATATCATTCCCTGTAATGTTATTACAACTCCTGCACTTGTAAAATTAAGCATAAATGACTTATATACAAGATATGTAACCGCAAACAGCAAAAAACGCTGTACGCATGTTATCAAAAAAACATTTATTATAACTCTTATATTTTTATAGAAAAATTCTGCCGCATTTCTGTACTTTTCCATCGCTCTTTCAAGACGTTCTCCATACTTTTTTTCCTTGTCTGTCTTAAACATCCTGTCAAACAGTCTCACGCAAAATAATACTATTCTGCTTGCAAGCGTAGGATGAAATACAAGTATAAGCATACCAAAAACACACACAACATTCAAGAAAATTCCCAAATAGCACCACCCATATATAGGTTTTAAAAGTTCCCATACCGTCTCCGGTCTTAATATCATCACCAAAAGCCCAAGCACTACCAGAACGAGTTTGTATGTTATTGTTACAATGAGTAAAACCATCGTAGATGTCGGCAACGACAATTTATCTTTTTTCATAAAATAAAGCTGTGCCGGCTGACCTCCTGTAGCTGACGGTGTTATGAGTGAAAAGAAAAATCCAACAAACGAATATAAAAAACAATGCGTAAGTTTTACATTTTCACCGAGAACTTTCATCATATAATATATTATCAATGATTCAGATTCGATAAATCCGACTACGAACACTGCACCAAGTATCCAGTATCTGAAATCACCCTGCTTTAAGTACATCAAAAGCTCAGACAGATTTTCACCGTGAAATACTGAATATAGGGTAATAATAAGAACCAGCAGTAAAAATGCTGCATTAAAAATATTTTTCTTTGCTCCTGACATTTATTCTCTCCCAAATACAATATAGTTTACTTTGTCAAACACTTTCCATATTTTCTTGTAGAGATCTGTATGTGTTCCTATAAAATAAGATAGCTCTGCTATCGCCACACCCGCAAACACATCAACAATATAATGCTGCTTTGTAAACTGTGTTGAAGCGAAAACCATTATTGCAAACACCGCTGAAAAAGCTTTATACCATGCCGGTATATGTTTTTGTTTTCTTATACCAATAAAACACATCCAGCTTACAAGGCAGTGTATTGACGGAAATAGGTCGGTAGCCGGGTCAACCGTATATATAAATCTCATAAGTATACTCGAAAGTCCGTTTCCCGTAACCTCTGGTCTTGCATTTGTCGTTGGAAGCAATATAAAAAACACACCACATATAATTCTTGACAGATAATCACCTGTTGCAAATTTATACCAATGCTCCTTTTTTGTTCTCGATATCATTATGTAATTCACAGCCCAAAATGCAAAACATATAAGATACACATATATCCATTCCTTTACAAACGGAAGTTCCTTATCAAACTTCGTTGATAAATCGTAATGTTTCGCATTTTTCATAAGTATCTGTGTTCCCGTATATATCACTGAATTCAATACAAAACATGAAATAAGTGATATAACTGTCTGCTTTGGTATCAGTTTCCCAACCGTTTTTTCATACCATATTGCAAATCCGGTTTTATCTTTCATATTATCTCTTTTATCTCTCATAGTCGAATTTCCCTTATCCCTATTTTTTCTACCGCTAAAAATCGTTATCATCTTCCTCGATAGCCACATCATCATCCGCATCATTGCCATCACTGTCGAAATCTGATTCGTCTTCGTCCGCATCCTCGTCGTTACTGTCAAAATCTGATTCGTCTTCCGCATATTCGTCATCACCATAAATATCCGGTTCTTCTTCATCAGATATGTCAGGATGAAGTACCCTATATATAATAGTGTACGCATAAAGAAGCAGTGGCAGCATAATGGTCAAACCAACACTTCCCATAAAAAGACCATGCGCCTGCGTTTTAGCAAAAATTGCCGCAATAAACGAAACCACATACATGCCAACCAGTATTACACACATTATAATCGCTGCAATCTGTTTTATTTTTTTCACTCAATTCACCTCACAATTCCTAATAATCTTAGTTTTCAATTTTTAACAAATGCTCAACTTGAAAACCTAATTCTTTATTTTATCAAAGTATTCTCTGATATTCTTCTCATAGCCATTTTCCGACGGTACATAAAATTTTCTTCCAACAAGTTCATCCGGAAGATATTGCTGCTCTACATAATGATTTGGATAATCATGCGCATATTTATAACCATTGCCATGGCCAAGTTTTCCTGCACTCTTGTAGTGTGCATCTTTAAGATGATTTGGCACTCCGCTTATCTTCTCATTCTGAACAGATGCCATCGCATCATCTATAGCCATTATTGCCGAATTACTCTTCGGTGCAGATGCCACATATGCCGCTGCCTGTGCGAGCACTATCCTTCCCTCAGGCATTCCGAGTCTCTCAACTGCCTGTGCGGCACTTACTGCTACGACAAGTGCCTGCGGGTCGGCATTTGATACATCCTCAGCCGCACATATCATTATTCTTCTCGCAATAAACTTTACATCTTCACCCGCATACAGCATCCTTGCAAGATAATAAACGGCTGCATCGGGGTCTGAACCTCTCATGCTTTTTATAAATGCTGATATTGTATCGTAATGATTATCACCCGTTTTATCATATCTTACCGGTCTTTTCTGAATACATTCTCCTGCAACTTCAAGTGTTATATGAATAATACCATCCTCACCTCTGTCGGTTGTAAGTATTCCAAGCTCAATTGCATTTAACGCTGCTCTCGCATCTCCGTTTGCCATATCCGCAAGAAATTCAAGGGCATCATCATCTATTTTTGCATTATATGAACCCATGCCTCTTTCTTTGTCATTGACTGCTCTTAGAATAAGTTCTTTTATATCTTTTGTCTGTAATGATTTTAATTCAAATATCCTCGACCTTGATATAAGAGCGCCGTTCACTTCAAAATATGGATTTTCTGTTGTTGCGCCTATCAAAATAATAGTACCGTCCTCGACAAACGGAAGCAGATAATCCTGCTGCCCTTTGTTAAATCTATGAATCTCATCAACAAAAAGAATAGTTTTTTTTCCATACATGCCGGCATTGTTTTTTGCCTTCTCAATAACTTCTTCCATATCCTTTTTTCCGGCACTTGTCGCATTTATCTGTAAAAATTCAGCACTTGTAGTATTTGCAATAACTTTTGCAAGTGTTGTCTTTCCGGTTCCCGGAGGTCCGTAAAATATTATTGAACCAAGTTTGTCTGCTTTTATGGCACGATACAGAAGTTTTCCTTTTCCGATAATATGCTGTTGCCCAACCACTTCATCAAGCGTCTTTGGTCTAAGCCTTGATGCAAGAGGCGATTCATCTTCTTTGCTCTGTTCCCGCATATATTCAAATAAATCCATTAACTTACTGCCTTTCTAAAAGATTACCGGCTCACCGTCAAGCATTGCAAAATAAATTTTTTCATCGTCATTAATCTCTGCCTTGCCCGCCGTTGCTTCAACAATCTTTTTCTTTAGTTCCTCACATTTATCAAGCGGTACTATAAGTGTCATTATAACCTTATCTGTATACTGTGTATCCATTATCGTTATCTGCATGTTTGCAGCAATATACTGCAATTTGCCTACACCATTATAATCTGTGTCAACCACAAATTTCTTTCCCTGCTCCTTAGTGATAATGCTGCTGTTTGCAATCCCCTCTTTCGTCGCTCCGGAATATGCTCTTACAAGCCCTCCCGTGCCAAGCAGCGTTCCTCCAAAATATCTTGTGACAATGACAAGAATGTTTATTATTCCTGCACCTTCAATCACTTCAAGTATCGGCTTTCCTGCCGTCCCCTGCGGTTCCTTGTCGTCACTGCACCTTTTCGTCTGACCGTTTTCACCAATGATATACGCAAAACAATTGTGCCTTGCATCCCAATATTTTTTTCTTGTCTGTTCTATAATTTCAAGAGCTTCATCCTCACTCTCCACTTTAAAAACATTTGCTATAAATCTTGATTTTTTTTCAACAATTTCTCCTGTTCCGCCTTCATAAACTATTTTGTATTCTGACATTTACTCCTCCGTACATTCTGAAATTGTGCAAACATTGATACTGCCGCACTTACTATAACTAACACATAAAAACTTGATCCTCTGCTGAGAAGCATTGCAGATACAGCCATGCTGTGTCCCATAACAGGTGCAAAAAGAGCCACAAAAAATCCTTCATTTGCACCTACTCCACCCGGAAATGGAAGTATATCTATGCATACAGATACAAAGCTCTGAAGCATAATAATCTCCAATACCGAAAAGCCTTTTCCGCCTAATGCCGTATAAACAAACCACGTCACGGCAAAATATGAAATTCTCTGTACACAGGTTGTAAAAAATACAACAACGGCAACCTTCCCATGAGTACGCATATACTCTGCACCATCTTTATATGACTCCAAAAGAGCATCAAGTTTTTTCTCTGCTTTTTCCTTATGTCTCACTATCCTTATTTTATGTAACAGTGTTGTTCCCATATAAGCGAGTTTTTTTGCACCCGTCTTTGAAAAAACTATTATGGAATACAAAACTATCGAAATCACATTTACTGCCATTCCGACAATAAACAGCCACATATATCCGCCGATATATTTTACGGCAAAATTAAAATGAAATAAAAATACATACAGTTCAAATACCACAAGGACTACTTTATATATTATAGTCCAGAAAAGAAGTGTCACGGAAGATGCCCCCGCATTTATCCCTTCTTCATGCATATAGTAAACCTGCATTGGCTGTCCGCCCGATGCTGACGGTGTGATCGCATTAAAGAAAAACCCTATAAATGAATATTTGATACACCTTAATCCCTGTTTTTTGAAATCGAGAGAATAAAGTATTATCTGCATGGAAAATCCCTCCATTATCACATAGACAAGTGCCGCAAGCATTGAAAGAACCATATCAAACTTCTTTGCACCCTTCATCGCATTTAATATGTCATTTAAATCCTGATCTTTTAAAAGCACATAAAATACTGCCGCCAAAAGCACTGCCATAAATATCACATTCAAGTAGTATTTTTTATTTCTAGCCATTATTACTCCCTTTCCCATATCATTTTCATATATAACTAATGATAAGCTATTTCAGTACAAAATGCTTAGGTGCCATAAGATACGCAAGTGCATAACCTGCGATAAGACCTGCAACTGTTACCACCAGAACTATGCTTACGAAATACTGTGGAATCGTGTCTATCTGTAAACAAGAATACGATGCGATATATATCACGCCTTTACATATCGAATATCCGACTCCCGTCTCCTTTCCACCCTCTGTGTATGGCTGGAATATATAGTACATACACAAATACATCACTGAGTAAAAAATACTTAACAATACTATGCATCCTATTATTGACAGAAGCTTCGCCCACTGGTCAATCTTGCCAAGCAGGAATGTATCTATTACAAATCCTACACATAAAACCAAAACCATTGGAAGCTCATTTTTCAGCATAAACCTGAGCCTTATCCTAAAATTTTTCAAAATAGCTTCCGGTTTTCTGTAATATCCGTATTTCAAAAGACTATGGTCACAATTATAAAACAATGCCTTTGTTATATTTCTTCCTGATGTTATGCAATACATAATAAATACCAGAATTGTTATTATATTATCCATTGCTTTCCATAAATCATCTGCAAATGCATTAAATTCCTTTGCCGTCGAACCTGCCTTGAATATAAAAATTGCCACTATACCGGCAGCCATCAGAATAAATGATATAACAGTCTTTATCTTTCTTGGCTTTGAAAATATCCTTTTATGTCTCTCAAAAAATATCGCATTAAGATATTCATATCCCTGTTTTTCTTCAAAAATTCTTTTACCTGTCTCTTTTTCCGTAAGATCATCTGCCTCAACATCTTTATTGACTTTTGAGACATTCTCTGCGACGGTTTTCTGCTGCATTATCGTATTAAATCCTGCAAGTCTCTTTGCAACAAACGGATAATTTTTGTAAGTCACAATATATCTTATCGATGCAATCGCAAGCATAACTGATGCTGAAAGGAATGCAGGATTGGCAGCTATAACAGATATATCCGGAAATACTGCTACATTATATTCGAGCACATATTTTGTGAACAGCAGTATAAAAGGAATCCCATATGCAGCAAAAAGCATTATTCCGACATAAGCATTATATAAAACATTCAATACCTTATTTTTATCTGTAAATGGCATTCCAAACCTGTCATTTAAATACAGTCTTAAAGCTTCCCCTATAAAACGAAATGCTGCAAATCCTGACATATAAAGAAGTGTCGTTTTTATATTTCCATCAAATATATGCTGTGCCACAAGCATAAACACCGTGTAATATATAATCTGCGTTATCTGTGACTCAAACATCTTTATCAGAAAATATTTTCTGGCATCTATTCTCAAAAGTCCCACCATAAGATAATCGTTTTCATCACATGCACATATTCTGCTGTTCACAAATGAACCAAGCAGAAAGTTCATAAAGAAAAATATCCAGAATATCATAATTCCGGCTTCATCAAAAACAAATTTATCCTCATCTAACTTAGCAGCAATCATAATCACTTCCATAAGAACTGCACCAAAAAAATAGATAAACTTATAAAATATATCTTCAATCAATGACAAAATTCCTATAAATACAGCAAGTGTTCTTTTTAATGATATTCTTGCATAAAATTCTTCCGGTATGTATTTTCCAAAAAACGGTATTCTTTTAATAGTATATATAAATCTGTTTATTTTTTCAGCATATGATATCTGCATCTGCTGGTACATCAATCCGAACATTCTGACTTCCCCTTTCATTTTTTGCTGCACTAATCATAATCATACGGATCATAATCCCTGTCAGAAGCCTGAACGTCAGGTTGTGTATTTACTCCAACACACGCATTTTCATCAACCTCGCCACCTATATAAGTTTTATTAAATGATTCTATGTCATCAATCTTTGTCTCACTCTCATCACTGAGCATCTCCATAAGTTTTTCTTCAAAATCCGTACTGTGGTAAACCTCTTCTGCCACACCTGATAATTTTCCTCCGTGAAGCAACACTATCTCATCACATAAATCCTTCGCAAGCTGAAGTATATGTGTAGAAAATATGATGATATGATCTTTTTTCATATCCATGAGCATTTCCTTCATCTCATGTGCAGCAACAACATCAAGTGAAGTAAGTGGTTCATCGAGAAGAATAATATCAGGACTTGCAATAATTGTCGCAAGCATCTGCATCTTGTTTTTCATCCCATGCGAATAACCTTTTATCAGTTTGTCAAGGTCACTTCTTTCAAGACAAACCATGTCCGCATATTCTTCCGGTGTTTTAATATTTTTTATTTTCTTTTTGTTTATGTCAGTAAAAAATTTTATAAACTCATAGCCCGTCAAAAATTCCGGAAGTATAGGTGTTGAATAAACATATCCTATCTTTTCGTAATCCATGCTTTCATTGTTTTCTTCATCCTGAATATATATTTTTCCGCTGTCAAAATCCATCTCACCGCTTATGCAATTAAACAATGTTGTTTTTCCGGTTCCGTTTCTTCCAAGCAGACCATATATCTTTCCTTTTTCAAAAGAATACTCTGCTCCCCTAATAACACTCTTTTCTTCAAAACTTTTAACAAGTTTTTCAATTTTCAATTCCATCCTATTATCCTGTTCTTTCTTAAATTATTTTCTTATCTGTCCATCTCCATTTATAAGATACTTCATTGTCGTAAGTTCCCTAAGTCCCATAGGACCTCTTGCATGAAGCCTCTGTGTTGATATTCCTATCTCAGCTCCAAATCCAAATTCGCCTCCGTCCGTAAATCTTGTCGAACAGTTTACATATACGCATGCACTGTCAATCTCCCTTTGGAACTTTTCGGCATTTTTAAGATTGTTTGTGATTATGCATTCTGAATGTCCCGTAGAATACTTTGATATGTGCTCAATAGCTTCATCTATATCATCTACAACTTTCACAGCCATTATATAATCATCAAACTCTGTGGCATAGTCAATCTCTGTGGCTTTTTTTATGCCATCTCCGAGTATTTCTCTCGTTCTGTCACATCCTCTTACATCTACATCAAACTTTTTAAACTCATCCATGAGCTTTGGAAGAAACTCCTTTGCAGCTGATTTATGTACAAGGCATGTCTCAAGTGCATTGCATACACTTGGACGCTGTGTTTTTCCATTATTTGTCACTGATACAGCCATGTCTATATCAGCACTTTCATCTATATAAATATGACAATTACCGCTTCCTGTTTCTATAACAGGCACAGTTGCATTTTCAACTACAGCTTTTATAAGTCCTTTTCCGCCTCTCGGAATAAGTACATCAATATAACCGTTTGCCTTCATCATCTGATTCGATCTTTCCCTTGAAGTATCCTCGACAAGCTGAATTATATCTTTTTGAATACCACACTCTTCTACCGAAGTTCTCATTATATCCATAAGAATTTTGTTTGAATTTATAGCCTCTTTTCCACCTCTGAGTATAGCTGCATTTCCGCTTTTTATGCAGAGAGTTGCCGCATCCACTGTAACATTCGGTCTTGACTCAAATATAATACCAATGACACCCATCGGAACTCTTGTCTTTGTTATTCTCATTCCATTTGGTCTTGTGTATCCCTCGATAACCTCACCTACAGGGTCATTTAATCGCGTCAGATAAATACATGCATCTGCTATATCATTTATCCTTTCAGGTGTAAGACGCAATCTGTCAACCATGGCATCTGTTATACCGTTTTCTTTCGCCATCGCCGTATCTTTTTCATTTTCACTAAGTATAACATCAATATTTTTTCTCAAATTCTGTGCTATTTTTTCAAGAATTTCATTTTTCTTTGCTGTCGATGCCGTTGCAATGCTCTTTTTTGCTTTCTTTGCAGCTTCACCGAGTTGTTCGATATAATTCATCTGTCAATCCCCTCCATTTTACATAAACGATTTACCTAACTAAAAGTCGTCAAATTCAAATAACTTTTGAACATGCAACTGCCAATGAACCCGGTCCTATATGACACGCAATGCTGAGTGAAAGCGGATAAAGATCTACCTGCTTAACCCCAAATTTTTCAATTATCTGCTGTCTTAACTCTTCTGCCGCCTCTGGATTTTTTGTATGTGCAATCTCCATATGTATGTTTTCCATATGGTCCACACCTCCAAATCTGCTATTTATGTCATCTTCAATTGCAGAAAGCATTTTTTTGACACCCTGTTTTTTCGTCTTTGCAATAGCAAATGCGTCAAGCTTTTCTCCCTGAATCGTAAGTACAGGTTTTAATCTGAGTGCCGAACCAAGTGCTGCAGCTGCGGGAGTGATTCTTCCGCCTTTCTTTAAATATTTAAGCGTATCAAGCATAATATATATGCTTGACTCAAACTTCGCTCTCTCAAGTTCCTCTTTTATCTGTGCTGCCGTAAGTCCTCTTTTTGCAAGTTCCAAAGCATCAAGAACCGACTGACGCTGTGTAACTGATATTCTCTGATTGTCTACTACCTGAACTTTTCCTTCATAGTCATCCGCTAGCATAAGCGCAGTATGACATGAACTTGAAAGCCCGCTGGACATAGGTATATATACAACCTCATCCGCTTCTTCAAGTGCCTCATCCCATATTTTCATAACGCTCTCAGGCGAAGGCTGTGATGTAGATATATCAACATCACTCTCAAGTTTTTCAAAAAACTCAGTCTGTGAAAGACTTATCTCCTCATAATATGTCTTTCCGTCAATAAGAAATGGCATAGGTAAAACCCTAACTCCGATTTCTTTTCCAGCCTCAAAATTTATACCACTGTTACTATCTGTTATAATCGCAATTTTACTCATATTAACCTCCGGGTAAATATTACATATCTCTTTATCCTCGTCTCCACGTGCTAAAACATTTTAATTATTATTTGTAAGCACACATATTATAGATTATATCCTAAATCACATTTTTTTACAAGAAATTAGGCAAATTGAAACAATGTTACTTGTAGCTTCACCGGTCATGTAGTATTATAGGATTACACTAAATAAATGAGGTAAAAATTTATGCATAGATTTTTAAGAGCTGTCGGTTTCAGCAATATTTCATCAAAACAGGATATGGACAAACTCCTTGGTATTTCTATGGATAAACCGTCCGTAAGCAAACAGATTTTATCCGAAGATGGCAGAAAAATGACTGAGCTCAGTCATGAATTTGCACATAATACAGGTTTAACCATCCGCGGAGAATATGACAAACTCGGCTTTTTTCACGTTGACCATTATTTTCCGTATTGCAGCAGTTCTCTCATCACAATGCGCACTGATGTCACCATAAATAAACGTGTAGACACAAATGCTTATACCGGTATGTGTGACGATATACGCATGGCTGTTTCCGTTATTTTTTATCTTCAGAATTCTATAGATTATATGAAACTTAAATTTACGGACAACACACCTCATCGTGCCAACCTTGCACTTTCAGGACTTTCTCTTGAAGGACGCATTTCTTCTCGGAATACAAAAAACAGCTGAAAGCATCAATAGAAGCAATCGTGAAACACGCATGAAACGCCAGTTATTATTACAGGCAAAAGAGGGCGACCAGGATGCCATTGACAGTCTTACACTTGACGAGATAGATTTGTCCGGAAGACTTGGCAAGAGAATTATGACTGAAGATTTATACTCGATTGTCGAATCAAGCTTTATTCCATACGGCTCAGAATCTGACAATTACATGATTATCGGCACTATTTTAAACTGGTCACTTACAACCAATCCATACACAAATGAAGATGTATTCCAACTGCTTATAAACTGCAATGATGTTGTATTAAATATTGCCATAAACAGAAAAGACCTTGAAGGAGAACCTATGATAGGCCGTCGCTTCAAGGGCATTATCTGGATGCAGGGACATGTAGATTTTATTTCAGCATGTTAGGGATTATATACGGTGTATCTTTTGTTGCCTCAGTATATGATGATTCATCTTTTTTAAGATAAATTTTCACATTTGCACTGTCAGAGGTGCTGCTCAACAGCTTTCCTGTTGTCCCTGAAAATGAGTATTTTACATGGCAGTCACAACTTTCTTTTGGCTGCGTTCCCTTAGCAAAATATTCAAGTTTTATATCATTGCCGTCAAGTGCTTTGTCACATAGTCCCGTTATTGCAAGTTTTCCGCACTTTTTACATATATTTCTCGCTACTATATCTATTGGCATCTTAAAACTCTTATCTTTCAATTTTTTGTACTTATGAACTTTCTCCATTATAGCTGACCACATCTGTTTATGCGCACTTCCCTGGCTCTGGCTAAACATTGAATCATATCCCATCCATATTCCTGCTGTATAATAAGGAGTGTATCCTTCAAACCAAAAATCCGTATTGTCGGATGTCGTTCCTGTCTTTCCTGCCTGAGACATTTTTATATGCTTAAATGCCGCCGCTTTTCCTGTTCCGTCGCTTATAACTTCTTTCATGGCATCTGTAAGAAGCCATGCCGTACTTTCTTTCATAATCCTTTTTCCGGAAGAATTATTTTTCAGTAAAACTTTTCCTTTACTGTCAACAATTTTCGTATAGTAAACCGGTTTTATATATTTTCCTCCGTTTGCTATAGCTGCATATGCCGCTGTAAGTTCACTGTTAGTCACTCCGTCTGTCAGTCCGCCAAGTGCCGTAGGCAGCTGGATGTCCGTATATATTCTGCCATCGGTGCTTTCTCTCCTGTCAACGAGTGTTGTAAAGCCAAGATTTAAGAGATAATCAAAACCGGTCTGCGGCGTTACTTTCTGAAATGTCTTTACTGTAACTACATTTACCGAATCGACTATACCCTGTCTAAGCGAGGTAAGTCCTTTATAACCCGATGAATCCCAATCCTTAACTTTTTTGTTTGTTCCCGGGTATCTGAAAGGTGCATCGTCCATAACATCCGCCAGTGTCATTCCACATGTATCAAGTGCCGGAAGATATGTTGATAAAACTTTAAAGGTTGAACCCGGCTGTCTCTTTGAGTACGTTGCTCTGTTAAGAGTCCTGTTTGCCTTCTTCTCACCTCGTCCTCCTACTATCGCTCTTACTTTTCCTGTATCCTGCTCCATAAGAACAAACGATGCCTGAGGCTGTTTTATAAAGTTGATTATTTCACTTGAAATCCTATCACCTTTTCCAAGCATTTTCTTTTTAAATCTTTTTATATATTTTTTTGCAGTCTTTTTGCTTTTAAAATAAAGGCTGGAATCTTTTATATGTGAATCGATTAAAAATGATTTTAAATCTCTCTCCGTATACTGAACCACGTCTTTGTCAGCTTTTACCACATTGAGCTCATAAGAAAGATACGACTTTGTTCCCTTAGGATAATATTTATCATCATTTATTACATCATCACATATCTTCTGAAGTGCTCCGTCCTGACATGTATATATCTTGAGTCCCTCTCTGTATATCGCATTGTATGCCTGTGTTTCCGTGTAGCCGAGTTTCTGTTTCAGATCACTTATTACGTTATCTATAACAGCATCGACATAATAAGAATTAATCATGCTTTTGCCTGAAATCTTCTGCTCATTTACACTTTTGATTCTACTGTATACATCATCACCAAGCGCATCCTCATACTCATCCTCTGTTATATATTTCTGGTCGAGCATGTTTTTCAACACAATTTTTCTTTTTGCCTCATTGTTCTGCTGGTTTGTAATAGGATTATACTCCGTCGGATTTTGCGTAATTCCTGCCAAAACCGCAGCTTCAGATACATTCAGTTTTGATACTGATTTGTTAAAATATCTTCTGCTGGCAGTCTCCACTCCCATCGTATTCTGTCCTAAATTTATTGTATTAAGATAATATTCAAGAATCTTTTTTTTGCCTATATTATTTTCAAGTCTGATAGCAAGACACTGTTCCTGTATCTTCCTTGATAATTTGCCGAAAAAAGTTTTTTCATTTCCGCCACCAAAAATCTGGTTTTTCAATAACTGCTGGGTAATCGTACTTGCTCCCTGCGTCATTTTCTCATCAGACAAAGAAGAATACAATGCTCTTATAATTCCCTGAAGGTCAACTCCGCTATGCTTATAAAACCTCGCATCTTCTATTGCAATAAATGCATTTTGCACACATATCGGAATATCTTCAATCTTTTTGTACACACGATTCGCATTTGAACCCATAAGTGTCTGGATTTTGTTTCCGTTTGAATCATACACCGTAGACGGATACCCGTCCGGAATCATGCTCTCCTCACTTATTTTTGGTGCACTGTCTGCAAGTCCCCTCACAATGCCCACTACGCTGAATGCCGTACACAGCACAGACGTAAGAATAACAATAACAACAATAATTTTTAAATTAAGCTTTATCTTATTTAAAACTTTTCTTTTGGACGAATTTAAAGTTTTAATTTTTCTGTCAATTTCTTTTTTACCGTAGTTCATTGTTTCCTTTCCATTTAAAGCTATACGGGCTAATCGTTTTTCAAAAACATCTTAATGTACTCGAAAATCAACTAACCCGTATATATTTATACTAATGCCACGGATTGCTCCATTGCATCATATTTACTTTGAGATTATTTCCTGTGAATGATATCATGTCTCTTTGGTCCGTTTGATACCATCTTAATTGGAACACCTATTTCTTTTTCGATAAATTCAATATAATCTCTGCACTCTTTAGGAAGTTTGTCATATTCCTTTATGCCGCCTATATCGCAATTCCATCCTGGAAGAACTTTATATACAGGCTTTGCTTTTGCAAGTTTTGTTGTAACAGGGAAATCTTTTACAACTTCTCCGTCAATCTCATAACCTACACATACCGGAATCTCTTTAAGATATCCAAGACAGTCAAGTACAGTGAGAACAACTTCTGTTGCACCCTGTATCTCACAGCCGTAACGTGTAGCAACAGCATCAAACCATCCCATACGACGTGGACGTCCTGTTGTTGCTCCGTACTCTCCGCCGTCTCCGCCGTGTTTACGAAGCTTATCTGCCTCTTCCTCATCAAGAATCTCACTTACAAATTCACCTGCTCCGACAGCACTTGAATAAGCCTTAACTACAGTAACGATTCTCTTAATCTCATATGGAGGAATTCCTGCGCCTATCGCTCCATATGCTGCAAGTGTTGAAGATGATGTAACCATAGGATAAATTCCGTGATCCGGGTCTTTAAGAGAGCCAAGCTGTCCCTCTAAAAGTACATTTTTTCCTTCTTTGATTGCTTTTCTTAAGAATGCTGATACATCACATACATATGGTGCTACCATATCTCTGTACTGGTGAAGTGTATCTAAGATTTCTGCCTGATCAAGTTCAGGTTTGTTGTATAAATGTTTAAGTATAACATTTTTCTGTACGCAGATTCTCTCAATCTTTTCTTTAAGTGCATCATCATCCTGGAAAAGTTCTGATACCTGAATACCAATCTTTGCGTATTTATCTGAATAAAATGGTGCTATTCCTGACTTAGTTGAACCGAATGATTTCTTTCCAAGTCTCTCTTCCTCATACTCATCAAATGCTATATGATATGGCATAAGAATCTGTGCTCTGTCAGATACGAGGATTTTTGGCTGTGGCACACCTCTTTTAGTCAATTCATTTATTTCATTAAATAAATATGGGATATTCAAGGCAACTCCATTACCGATTATACTTGTAGTATGATCATAAAATACACCTGATGGAAGTAAATGTAATGCAAATTTTCCATAGTCATTTATGATAGTATGACCTGCATTACTTCCACCTTGGAAGCGTACGATGATATCTGACTCTTCGCCAAGCATATCAGTAATCTTACCCTTACCTTCATCTCCCCAGTTAGCACCTACGATAGCTGTAACCATAAAATTCCTCCATTCTGTCATTGTATGTATGACACCATATATTTACGATACTGTATGTCTTATTTATAAGACCACAATGGATTATACCTAATTTGCGGAATTATATCAAGACCTTATCTATAACAATATCACTTGATTCCTTTGATAAATCATAAAATTCATTTCCAACCTGCACAACAGGTTTTGAATATTCATTGTGATTTATCATTATTACCTTGCCAACCTCATTTGTTGAAAGTTTAACCTCTGTATTAAGGTAAGCCTGTACAGCTTTTTCCAAAAACGGAAGTAAAAACTCTACATCAAATTTGACAATACCCTCACGCTCAAACATATGAATAACATCAAACGGACACAGTGCTGCTCTGTATACTCTGTCTGAAGTCATCGCATCATATGTGTCAGCTATTGCAACAATTCTTGCAAACGGTTCAATCTGTTCTCTTCTGTATCCTCCCGGATAGCCTGTACCGTCACATCTCTCATGATGACGCATTGCAACCTCTGCAACTCTCGGGTCTAAATTTTTGAGCCCCTTAAGAATATTATTTCCAAAAAGTACATGTGTCTTTACAACATTGTACTCAGGAAGTGTAAGTCTTCCGTTCTTCTGAATAATATTATCCGGAACCATCATCTTGCCTATGTCATGAAGAAGTCCTGACAGTGTAAGTATATCAAGTTCTTCTTTTGATATGTCAGGATACACTGTTCTTCCTATCATATTGCTGAGCATGGCAACATTTACACTGTGGACATATGTCACATCATCATAACCCCTCATGCATTGAAGCATGTCAAGAATATGAATACCGTTTCTTCCCTTATCTACAACATTTTCAACATCCTCAAGAATTGCCTTGCTGTCAATTTCTTCATTGTGCATAACAACTTTGTTAAATAAACTTTTAAGGTTATCAACACTGTCAATAAATGCACTGTGAAACTCCTCAAACTCTTTGCTCTCTTTTATCTGTCTCAGATAATTCTGCTGTTCTTCCTGAGTTCTTCTTTTTGGAGTTTCTACTATCTCTTTTGTCTCTTCTTCCTCTGAATCGTCCTCCAAAGGAATGCTTCCATCTTCCTCGTCAACCTTTATCCTTATCGCAAATATTCCATATTCTTTAAGCGATTTGATTATCTCCTCCGTAAGGACTGTGCCCTCCGGAATAACAAGTTTGTCGTCTGTTGTGTAAACATCATCAGCAACAACCATATTTTCAGCTGCTCTGGAAGTCAAAATACGCTTAGCTGCCATATAGCCTCCATTCTGCTTGCCGTCTTTATTTCAATTCATACCTTTGCAAGCCCTGTCAAATTATATTAAACATTTATTTCTGCCTTAACACCCAATATATCCTTGTTTGCCTCTAATATAGGATTCACGATATTTTCAAGAAATTCCGTAACCTGTGAAGCTGAACGTCCGACATACTTAGAAGGATCCATCGTCGCATTGAGTTCTTCAATTCCTACCGGGAACTTGTCATCATCAGCGATAAGTTCAAGAAGATTGTTTTCTTTTCCGTACTTCTTAACGTTTTCTCCGGCTTTCATAGAAAGTTTACGGATTTCTTCGTGAAGTTCCTGTCTGTTTCCACCAGCTTTAACTGAATCCATCATAATATTTTCTGTTGCCATAAACGGAAGTTCTGACATAAGACGTTTTTCAATAACTTTGTCATATACAACAAGTCCGTCAACTACATTGAGTACAAGGTCAAGAATACCGTCTGTTGCAAGGAATCCTTCCGGTACGCTTATTCTCTTGTTGGCAGAGTCATCAAGTGTTCTCTCAAACCACTGGCATGCTGATGTAAACATTGTATTTGTCACATCTGACATGACATATCTTGAAAGTGATGCTATACGCTCACTTCTCATAGGATTTCTCTTATATGCCATAGCTGATGAACCTATCTGATTCTTTTCAAATGGCTCCTCAATCTCTTTAAGATGCTGGAGAAGTCTTATATCATTTGAAAATTTATGTGCACTTGCCGCAATTCCCGCAAGTACATTTAAAACACGCGTATCAAGTTTACGTGAATATGTCTGTCCTGAAACAGGAAAACACTTTTCAAATCCCATTTTGTTTGCAATTATCTGATCTAACTTTTTAACTTTTTCCTCATCTCCGTCAAAAAGTTCCATGAAACTTGCCTGGGTTCCTGTTGTTCCTTTTGAGCCTAAAAGTTTCATTGTAGAAAGAACATATTCCACATCCTCAAGATCCATCACAAACTCCTGAAGCCAAAGTGACGCTCTCTTTCCTACTGTTGTAGGCTGTGCCGGCTGGAAATGTGTGAATGCAAGTGTCGGCTGGCTCTTATACTTGTCAGCAAATTTTGAAAGTTCATCAATAACATTGATAAGTTTCTTTCTCACAAGTTTAAGTCCTTCTGTCATTATGATAACATCTGTATTGTCACCTACATAACATGATGTAGCACCAAGATGGATGATACCTGCCGCATTAGGGCACTGAACTCCATATGCGTAAACATGTGACATAACATCATGGCGTACTTCTTTTTCTCTCTGCTTTGCCACATCATAATTTATATCATCGGCATGAGCTTTAAGTTCATCAATCTGCTCTTTTGTCACTGCCGGCTCTCCATGCTCATTTTTGAGTCCGAGTTCATTTTCTGCTTCTGCAAGCGCAATCCAAAGTTTTCTCCATGTCTTAAACTTTTTGTCAGGAGAAAAAATGTACTGCATCTCCTTACTTGCATATCTCTCTGAAAGCGGACTTGTGTATTTATCGTAACTCATATCTTCTATTCCTTTCTCTATAGTGCTTTTATACACTTTATTATTTTTCAAAATCTCCTCTTATATCCTCTTTAGGCGGTTCTACCGGATAGTTTCCTGAGAAACATGCATTACAATATCCCATATCTCCTGATATAAGCTCACTCAGTCTGTCAATGTCAAGATAACCGAGTGAATCTGCACCTATCATTTCGCATATCTGTTCCACTGAATGATTGTATGCTATAAGCTGGTCGCTTGACGGTACATCAGTTCCAAAGTAACAAGGATATAAAAACGGAGGTGAACTTATACGCACATGTACTTCCTTTGCCCCGGCATCCTTTATCATCTTTACGATTCTGGCACTTGTTGTTCCTCTTACGATAGAATCATCTATCATGACAACTCTCTTGCCCTTGACAACCTCTCTTAATGCGTTAAGCTTCACTCTTACGCTTGATTCTCTGGCTGACTGCTTCGGTTTGATGAATGTTCTGCCGACATAGCTGTTTTTTACAAATGCTACACCGTAAGGGATGCCTGATTCCATTGCAAATCCCATCGCTGCGGCATTTCCCGATTCGGGTACACCGACTACTATATCTGCATCTGCCGGATGCGTCTGAGCAAGTATTCTTCCCGCTGTAATTCTTGAGCTGTTTACTGAAATTCCGTCTATGTAACTGTCAGGTCTTGCAAAATAAATATACTCAAATATACATTTGGCTGTATTTTTTCCTGCAAGACTCATATCAGACTGAATACCATCCTGCGTAATGGTTACTATCTCTCCCGGTTTCACATCTCTTACGAACTCTGCTCCAACCGTGTCAAGTGCACACGATTCAGACGAAAGTACATAAGCATTGTCTCTCTTTCCTATACAGAGAGGTCTGAATCCAAATGGATCTCTCGCTCCGATAAGTTTTCTCGGGCTTGCAACAACAAGAGAATATGCACCTTTTAATTTGAGCATGGCATTCTTAACAGCTTCCTCAACCTTACCGACTTTCAATCTCTCTCTGGCTATGAGATATGCTATAACTTCCGAGTCTATACTCGTCTGGAAAATAGCTCCGTTCATCTCAAGTTCTCTCCTAAGTTCAACGGCATTTACAAGATTTCCGTTGTGTGCCATTGAAAGAGTACCCTTTATATAGTTTAAAACAAGCGGCTGTGTATTTTCAGCAACACTTGCACCTGCTGTCGAATAACGCACATGACCTACTCCGATGTCACCTGCCATCTTCTCAAGATTTTCAGCATTAAAGACTTCATTGACAAGTCCCATTCCTTTACATATGTTTGAATTTCTTGGTGGACCATCCGTTCTGCTTACCGCAATACCACAGCTTTCCTGTCCGCGATGCTGTAATGCAAATAATCCGTAATAGATAGATGACGCTACATCATTTCCATCAAGGTCATACATACCAAAAACTCCGCACTCTTCTCCGAGTTTAGGCTCCTCAATACCTCTCAGAAGACAACCTTTGCAATCACTCTTCTGACAGGACTTTTTTTCCCTGCAATAATTTGTTTCGTTATTCATTGTTTCCTCCGGCTCTGTATTTTAACGCAATTACCACAAATATAATTATATCAATTTTTTACAAAATCGCAAGTTAATCTTTAACCCTGTCATTTTCCGTCAGCTTTCTGCGTGTTCTCAATCTTTTGAATATCTGTCTGTTCCTTGACAGGTATTGCCTGCTCGGCAGGAATTATCCCTCTCATAAACTTCACCGTAAGTATTCTCTGCACCGAATCATCAATTCTTTGAGACTCTATCTCTCCTGAATTCACTGCATCAAGTATGGCATAATAAGCTTCCTCAAAATCCGTCGGCATAAGTATTATGTCTGCACCTGCCTCAAAAGCTCCAAGTGCCGCTTCTGCAGATGTATACCCGTCTGTTATCGATGCCATATCCATAGCGTCAGTGATAATAACTCCCTCAAAACCGAGTTCCTCTCTGAGTATTGTTTTCATGATAAGTTCAGACATACTTGCCGGCTGTGCCGTCTCCGTAACTCTGCTGACTGAAATATGCGAAACCATGACAAAATCCGCACCTGCTTTTATTCCCTCCTCAAAAGGCACAAAGTCAACCTTTCTAAGAGCCGCTATACTGCTGTCGATATTTACACTTTCGATATGGGTATCACCCTTTGAAGAACCCTGTCCCGGGAAGTGTTTCAGTGTTGCAGAAACATTTGTGGACTGTATTCCGTTTACAAATGCCTTGACCATGGATGCAACTTTTTCCGGGTCTGAGCCAAACGATCTTGAACCGATTTCCAAATTCAAATCACTTGTCTTAACATCGGCAACAGGTGCAAAATCAACATTAAATCCAAGTTTTTTTATGTCGTTTCCTATAGTCTCGCCCATATTTTTAACATATTCCGTATTTTGTTTGCTTCCAACCTCTTCCATTGACGGAAAGCTTGTCGTTTTCATATCGGGGTTTCCTGCAATTCTCGCAACATCACCGCCCTCTTCATCCACAGTTACAAAAAGAGGGACAGGCGCGTTATTCTGAAGTTTTTTAATAAGACTTTTTGTCTGCTTTCTCGCACCGATATTTCTCGAAAACATAATAACACCGCCAATGCTGTATTTTTTCACAGTCTCAGCCATCTTTTTTGAACATTTTTTCCACTCAAAATAACTGCCTTTTGAGCTGTCAAGCTGTTCAAGGTTCACCACAAATAACTGACCCACTTTTTCTTCAAGCGTCATGTTTCTCATATATTCGCTTGCTTTAACATACGCCTCCTCTTTGTCCATGCCTTCTTTTTCAACCGCCTTTTCGCTGGCAGCCGGAGACTTTGTTGTACTTTCTTTCTTATCTTTTCCTGAAATGGAACATCCTGTAAGAGACATAATGAGCAAAAGACTTATAGCAATCTTTAGAGCGCTGTTTCTTTTCTTTCTTAACATACATACCTCACTTTTACTTTATTTAGATTTTCACATACATAACAGTATAACATACACAACGGAAATATTTAATTACAATTTTCTAAAAATCCTCTATTTCTGCTTTTTCAAAAATTTTTTTGATTTTTGGAAACTGACCAAGCATTACCGCATATCATGTGATTGTAGATAATTTTTAAGCCGGTTATTTAAAAATCGGCAAATGGAGGATTTATGAGTGATTTAGCAGCAACAACATGTGGCGGATGCAGCAACGGAGATAACGGATGCAGCTGGATTATCATCCTGCTCTTACTCTGCTCTTGCAGCGGTAACGGAAATGGTTTCGGTTTTGGCAACAACGGATGTGGATGCGGTTCCGACAACGGATGTGGCTCAATCATCTGGATCTTACTTATTCTTTGCTGCTGCTGTGGCGGCGGTTTCTAAATGCCCGCAGCACTGCCATCTGCTGCCTCTTTGCAGCAATAACATAAGCTAAAATTTATAAATTGTAAGGGGGATGCCATCAGGCTCCCCCTTTTGTTTTCAAAATAAGAGCCATAAGTATCACATAAATTTTTCCTATGACTCTCATCCTCCTAATTATCTGCTTTTATTTTTTCTACACTTCTCGCATTTTCTGTCTATCTCATATATTGTATCTTTTTCTATAACCAATTCCGTATTATCGTCAATTATAATCCTTTTAACTTCATCACTTTTTTGGGTTTCATTGGACGTGTTATGATTCTCAAATGCCTTTATCTCATTCTTCTCTTTCCCGTAATAATAGCATTTTCCCATAATTTTTCTCCGTATATTACAGTTATCCACTATTATTTTATGTATTTAATTCTGATGTGTTTAAAACAATTCAAAATATTTTTTTACATTATACATTTTTGAGCTCATTGACATAAGAAGCATATCAAATACACATATTGCAGCCATAGTCTCTACCACTACAACTGCTCTCGGAACTATTATAGGGTCGTGACGTCCTTTTATCTGCACCTCAACATCCTCGCCCGAACGGTTCACTGTCTGCTGGCTTCTTGCAATAGACGGCGTAGGTTTTACTGCTGCTCTTAGTACGATATTGCTGCCGTCACTTATTCCGCCTAAAATTCCGCCTGCATTGTTCGTCTTTTTTGATACGTTCCCATCTTCCATGCAAAAAGAATCATTATTATCCGAACCATACATCGACGCAGCCTCAAATCCAGCTCCTATCTCAAATCCTTTCACTGCACCTATCGACATAACCGCTTTCGCAAGATTTGCGTCAAGTTTCTCAAAGACAGGCTCACCGACTCCCGTTGGCATGCCTGAAATAACGCACTCTATTATTCCTCCTACAGAATCCTGCTCATTCATTTTTTCTTCCAAAAGTTTTTCAGCTTTGTCAGATGCCTCCATATCAGGCATGTAGAGCGGACTTTTCATTATATTTTCAACCGATACATCTTTTGTATCAGCTTCTATCCCACCAATGACTTTACTGTACGCCATAACATTCACGCCAAGCTGTTTTAATGCCTCACAGGCTATTGCACCTGCTGCCACTCTTCCAATTGTCTCTCTTCCCGATGAACGTCCGCCGCCTCTATAATCTCTGAAACCGTATTTTTCATCAAATGTATAGTCTGCATGTCCCGGTCTGTAATAACCTGCTATCTCCGAATAATCTTTTGAACGCTGTGTCTTGTTGTATACTACCATTGAAATGGGTGTTCCCGTTGTTTTTCCTTCAAACACACCCGATTGAATCTCAACTATATCATCTTCTTTTCTCGGTGTTGAATATCTTGTCTGACCCGGTTTTCTTCTGTTTAAGTATTTCTGAATAACCTCTTCGCTTATCTCAAGACCTGCCGGACAACCGTCAACTACAACGCCTATCCCTTTTCCGTGTGACTCTCCCCATGTGGTTACTTTAAATATGTTCCCGATTGTTGAACCTGCTGCCATTCTTATTTCCCCTTCCTGAAATCAATAAACCTTTAGTTCTTTCCAAAGATTGTTGTAATACTCTTCGGCATCTTTCCCAAGATATGAAAATATCTTACATCTTTTTATAACATCATCAGATGGGAATATCGCATTTCTTTCTGCTTTTTCCTCATCATCAATCTGATTTAACACCGCTTCATTTGGCGTTGAATAATAAATGTATTCAAAATTTGTCATTGCCACATCTTCCCTGCACAAAAAGTCAAGGAACTTTATGGCACCGTCATAATTTTTACCGCTTTTTGGCATTACCCAGCTGTCCATCCATATATTTGAGCCCTCTTTCGGAACGACGTACTCAAGATTTTCATTATAATCCTGTGCAATACTCGCCTCTCCCGAATAAATAAGTCCCATGGCAGCCTGATTATTTGCCATATCGTCTCTTATCTCATCAACAAGATATGACTGCACTATGCTTTTCTGCATTTTAAGGTCATCAAGTGCTGTTTTCAGCTCATTTTTGTCTGTTGTATTTATTGAATATCCATGTCTTACAAGTGCCGGAATAAAACTGTCTCTTACACTGTTCTGCATAATAATATTGTTCTTATATTTTTTGTCAAACAGAGCATCCCAGCTGTCAGGGACATAGTCCATCATCTTTGTATTATACAATATTCCAACAGTTCCCCAGTAATAAGGTACTGTATACTCCTGCGTCCTATCAAAACTTTTTGACAGATTCCAATATTTTTTTCCGATATTTTTAATGTATTTCATTCTGCCATAATCAATCTTTTTTACTTCTTTTTCCTTTATCATCTTGTCAATCATATAATCAGAACAACAGATAAGGTCATAATCCACCGCACCGTTTTTATACTTGGTATACATTGCCTCAGGCGTCAGAAATTCTTCATATACAACCTTTATACCAGTCTCTTTCTCAAACTTGTCAAGCAATGTCTGGTCGATGTAATCACCGTAATTAAAAACCACTATCCTGTTTTTTGATGAAGTGCCTTTCTTCTTGCAGGATGTCATAAAAAACATAGATGATACAGTTATGCTTACAAACAATACTGCTGCCGTTATTCTCTTTATACTTTTTATCATGCTGCTGCCTCCTTCTTTTTCAAAGACATCGCACTTTTTCTGTTTATCACAAAAAGTACCAGCAGAACTATTATAAAAATAATCGTTGAAAGCGCATATATCTCTGTCTGAATACCTTTTCTGTACTCGGCATTTATCATTGTAGACATAGTGTGTATTCCCGGTGCTTTTGTAAAATATGTCACTGAGAAATCATCAAGTGACATCGTGAAAGCCAAAAGAAATCCTGACAATATACCGGGCATAATGTCAGGTATGACTACTTTCCACATAGCATAAAGCCTTGATGCACCAAGGTCAAGTGCTGCCTCATATGTGCTTATGTTAAGCTGCATTACTTTAGGCCAGACCGACAGGACAACATACGGTATTATCAATGTGATATGTGCTATCATCATAGTTGAAAAATTCAGTTCCGTAAATCTTGTAAATAACAGCATAAGTGCTATACCCGTAACTACGTCAGCATTTAACATAGGGATATTTGTAATTCCCATAACCGCTGAACGCATTTTCTTGCTCATCCCTATCATGCCTATGCACGCAACCGTTCCAAGTATCGTAGCTATAAATCCCGCTCCTGCCGCAAGCACTACTGTAGTATAAAGCGCACTCATTATTGTTTCATCATGAAAAAGCTCAATATATGCCGCAAATGAAAATCCTCCCCATACTGCCTTATTTTTTTCAGACGCATTAACAGAAGATACAATCAAAACTCCTATCGGAAGATAAAGCATTATGAGTATGACGGCAAGATAAATCTTTTGTAATACTTTCTTTCCCTTTACCATATGCTCTCCGACTCCTTTCCCTTATCAAATACCCTGTACACAACAATACTTATAAGAATGAGTACCATAAGCGACATAGACAGTCCCGAACCGGCATGTACATCGGCATAACCGGAGTTAAATGCCTGTTCTATTGCATTACCAATCAGATATATCTTTCCTCCGCCGAGCATATCCGCTATTACAAATTCACTCATTGAAGGAACTAAAACCATTGTTATTCCGCTGACAATTCCCGGCACACTAAGCGGAAGTATTATTTTTCTAAGTACAAGCATGTTTGTTGCACCAAGGTCTTTTGCCGCATTTATAACGTCCTTGTCTATCTTTACGACAGCGTTGTATATCGGAAGCACCATAAAAGGAAAATAATCATATGCCGTTCCAAAAATAATAGCCGCTTTGGTATTCATAAGATAAACTTTTGAAAGTCCGAGCATTGTAAGAAACTGATTTAAAAATCCATTGTTGAGCAATATAAGTCTCCACGCAAGCGTCCTAAGCATAAAGTTCATCCACATCGGCAAAATAAATATCATTACGATAAAACTGTTTTTGTCTGTTGAATATTTACTTAGAATAACCGCCAGCGGAAATGCCAGTAAGAGACAGACAATCGTGACTATAAGTGACATCTGAAAACTAAGTAAAAGCGGTTTAAAATTCACCGGAGCCGCAATAGCCGATACATACTTAAAAGTAAACTTTCCGTCAGAATTTGTAAACGCATTGTATATAATAAGACAAAGCGGAACAACGGTAAATAAAAGCATCCATATCAAATAAGGTCCTGCCAGAAGTTTTGAGCCAAGACTTTTTAATTTTCCCATGCAAGTCTCCCCCTTTCTATTCTTCAACAAGTACCTTTTCATCCTCGGATTCCGGTTTATTCATTATCTGTATATTGAATGGGTCAACCCACAATCCGACTTCTTTTCCAGGTTCTGCCATAACCGTGCTGTGAACCAGCCATTCAAAACCGCATGCTTCAATCTCCATCTCATAATGTACACCCTTAAAAATCGCTGATATAACTCTGCCGTTTATAATCCCTTTATCCTTTTCGGTTATAACTAAATCCTCGGGTCTGATAACAACATCAACAGGTTTATTTGTTCCAAATCCCTCATCAACACAGGCAAATTTTGTTCCTAATATATCTACAACCTTATCTTTCACCATTGTTGCAGCTATAATATTGCTCTCGCCTATAAAGTCCGCTACAAATGCATTCTGCGGCTCATTGTATATATCTTCCGGAGTTCCAATCTGCTGTATATATCCCTGATTCATAACCACAATCGTATCTGACATTGTAAGAGCTTCTTCCTGGTCATGTGTAACATAGATAAATGTAATTCCAAGTTCATTTTTCAGTCTTATAAGCTCATACTGCATATCCTGACGCATCTTTAAATCAAGCGCACCAAGCGGCTCATCTAAAAGCAGCACTTTCGGTTCATTTACTATGGCTCTCGCTATAGCTATTCTCTGCTGCTGTCCGCCTGAAAGCGAATCGGGCATACGCTTTTCAAAACCGTCAAGATTTACAAGTTTCAATGCGTATTTTATCTTATCTTTTATATATGATTTTGATTTATTTTTTATTTTAAGACCAAATGCTATATTTTCCTCTATATTCATATGGGTAAATAACGCATACTTCTGAAATACCGTATTTAGATTTCTCTCATTCGGAGGCATGGATGTGATGTCTTTTCCGTCAAAGATAACCTTGCCCTTATCTGGTGTCTCAAATCCACCTATTATCCTAAGTGTAGTAGTTTTCCCGCAGCCACTCGGTCCAAGAAGCGTGAGAAACCTGTTCTCATTCATGAATAAATTCATATCGTCAAGTATAACCTTGTCACCATATGATTTTGTTATTCCCACCAAATCAATCAATTTTTTTGCCATTTATTTTTCTCCAGTCTTAATCTACAATGTCTTTTTCATTTAGGAACAAATATACACCCAAAAATCTGTTCCACAAAAAATATACATAAATATTTATATTGTTGTCAACATATCTGCATAAAAAAAATTATATCTCATAAAATCAATTTAGAAAACACTTTAAAGGAGATTTATTTTGGAATTTTCAAATGAACATCAACGACGTCTGGCTATGCTTAAAGCCGCCCTTCCATATGTTCCTCCTCAAAACAAGAAGGCTATGGAAATAATTCTGCAGGCCGACAATCTTCTATGTCTTGCATCTGAAGTCGCATCAAATGACGATGACATGACGCTTCGTGCCGCACAAGCTGACACATCTGCCACTCCCGCAGTTTATGAAAAACTGCTTCTCAACATAAAAGACTACTGCACACCCGCCGAGTCTGAGATTGTACGCATGCTTTTAAATTTCCTGCATGCTGACGAGCTTTTCAAAAACTACAGGGATTTCACAAAAAATCACTATGCCATGCAGACAGAGGAATACAGCGAAAATGATAACCAGAATTTTATGATGGAATTTCTCATGTCACAGCTTTCTCCAAAGCAGCGCACAACCTTTGAGCAGGTAACCAATATAATGAATAACAAAACTAATAATAAAGGAGAAGAACAAGTATATGAATAACTGGAAAAACAACGAATCATTCATGCAGATGGAACCGGATAAACAACATATGGTAGAGCTCCTCGTCAATTCCCTTCACGGAAAAAATCTCAGTGAAGCTCTTCCTATATTGTCAAACTGGAAGGATAAACTCAGAAGTGAAAACATAACTTTTACGGCAAGTGAGGATAAACTTCTCACTGATATTTTTATAGAAATGCTGCCTCCAAAGCAAAAAAGCCAGTACGAATTTTTGCGCCCATTTCTCTAATAATACAAATTATAATGTTGAGTTCAAAAGGTATTCTGACCCTTGCATTAAATCATACAGCCATAAACATTTCACTGTACTCCTTAAAACTCAATTCTTTTACAGCGCGGGCATAACCTTTTGCAGCCGTTTTCGCCGCTTCTAAAGGCTGTGCCTGCATTATCTCCTTACAATGGCAGTAACCATTCTCCGACATTCTTTTGAAGGTTCTTTAAGGTCAGGAACGCAGATAACCGGTATTCCTGCCGCCTTTGCTGCCCTGATTCCGTTTTCACTGTCCTCCAGAACTAACGCCTTTCCCGGTGATACATTAAGTCTTTCACACGCACAGATAAATATATCAGGCTCAGGTTTTGAAACCATAACCTGTTCTCCCCCGATAATAACGTCAAAATATTCGTCAAGCCCCGCTTTTCCAAGATATCTGTTAACAAGCTCAGTCTTTGTAGACGAAGCGACACCGCACTTAATCTTATCAGCTTTCAGTTTTTCCAAAAGTTCCCTTATCTGTGGCTTAACAGACAATCCTATCGTATCTGATATTATAGCCATCCTCTCCTGTGCCTTACTGCCGCACTCTTCAAACGGATAGTCACTTCCAAACTCCGAGTACATAAAGTTTACAAGCTGCTTTCCTCCAAGTCCAAGCGTATTTGTATAGATGTCTCTTGTAAGAGTATAACCGTGTTCTTTCATCGCAACTGCAAGCTGCTCCATGAAAACCCTCTCAGTATCAAAAATAAGACCGTCCATATCAAAAATAACAGCCTTTTTTGACTTTACACTGTCAACTGCTTCAATCAAATCATTATATTCCTTAACCATAAAATCTCCCCTCACTTTCCATAATTTATCCCGCAGACACATATTGATAATCTCTATCAATAACCGCTGTTTTCCCTGTATTCTTTTGGAGTACATCCTATTGTATTTAAAAATACCCTGTTAAAATAGCTTATATTGTTAAATCCCGACAGATTTGCAATTTCTCCGATTTTCTTGTCCGTATCCTGTAACAATTTACAGCTTTGCAAAATCCTGTATCTCATAAGATATTGTATTGGTGACATTTTCATTGTCTGCTTGAACACACGGCTGAACTGTCCCTCGCTCATCGGAAGAATTTCAGCTAATTCAGCAAGAGTAATTTCATATGCATAATTTTCTTTTATGTATTTTATAACAGGTTCAAGTCTTTCCGAATATCTGCTTTCAATATCATCATCTTTATGGGCACGCATACCGTTTTTTGTCATAATGTCCCATATTGCGTATATCCTGCTTCTTATCATAAGTTCAAAAGGCTCAAGCTCATGCTCCGGACACTCATCTATCTCATGCAGATACCTTCTTATGTCTTTCTGCCACTCTTTAGCATAATCATCACATAATGGCATAAACTCAGGAAATATAAACTTATCATTTAATACAGGTCTTATATATTTCTTTGAAAAAATACTGTGTATATCCTCATTTAAAACCTGATAAGAAAAATCAACCGCATAAAAAGAACACACACCGTCGCACACACTTTTTGCCGTGTGAAGATAATTTGAGTTTATAAATACAATGTCTCCCGGAGTCATAACATACTCTCTGTTCTCTATGGTAAATAAAACTTTTCCCTCTGTAAGCACCAGAAATTCAAATTCCTGATGCCAATGAATATAAAAAATCACATCAGTTCCTGCTGGATACGTCAACTTATGAAGTCCTACCGGAAACTGTGCAGTACCGTGTTTTTCCTTTTCTTCATATTCTTTTTTTCTGCTCATTTTCAAATCCTCTTGAGATTATTTTCTGTTGCCGTTTAACTTAAATCAAAACAATCAGTTTTTTCTTGTGTTTTGTTCACTTTTCATATAGGCAGGTCTTATCCATCTTCCGCGTGCCCTTCTGTTTCTGAATGTATCCTGATTTCTGTTATATCCTGTCACACGAATATATTGAAACCTGCTTGCTTTTTTTAATGAACGATATATCTTCTTTAAACTTACCCAGTGGCGATTGTGAGAAGGATCTCCCGAATCAGCAAGAAATACTCTGTCATTATTCTTATTGTACGCAAATATCGTAACATAATGCCCCGGTGTGTGCTTCCAGTAGCATGCCGAGTCATAACTGCTTATAAGCACAATAGCACATTTTGAAGTTTCAATATCTCTTTTGAATGCAGAATATCTTTTAGGCTTTCTCTTTACACCGCAGTGTATTCCTGCTTTTCTCATTCCTTTGACCATGTATGGCCAGTCTATCGCACTTCCACCCCAATACCATGTATTTTTCTTTGCAAATCTATACATATCAACCGGTGAAGCCTTGTAATAAGAAGGTGTCACAGATGAATAAACATTTGCCATACAGCACAAACCGCAGCCAAACGCACCAAACATTCCGCCATCCATATACGTGTTTCCCCAATATCCGGACCAAGCTCTTTTTTCTTTCCACGACCTCGGTCCCTGCAAATAAGAATATATTTGTCTTGTATCAACTCTCTTTCTGACTTCCGGTTTTACCGTTGCTGCCGGTTTTCCTGACGGTCTGATAGCAGCTCCTGACGATACTTTATTCTCACCATCAGGCTTATGCGTAACTTTTATTTCATTCACATCAGAAGTTTTTCTTCCTGTTTTGTGTATTTTTCCCATTACTGATAATGTGGCACACACAACAATAATAATAATCACTAACGACGAAATAACATAAAATTTTTTCGCTTTTGCCGGATTTCTTCTCGCCCAGCTTTTAAATGTCCTCTTTATCTTTCGCATAAGTCTGTATAAATACGGTTTCTTTTTCTTTCTTCTGTAAGTCATGTAATCTTTCCTTTTCCTGTACCCTGATATTTTAAATATCATCCTCAACTTTAACAAGTAACAGTATAAAGCAAAATGCTTTCAGTTTCCATCAAATTTTTATGAAAGCGTATAGTTTTCTTTTTTTATACAAAAAAGAAATGGCAAAACTGCTGTTTTCATAACAATTTTACCATTTCCAAACCCAAAAATTATATTCCTAACTCCCTTTTTCCATTTTCCTACTATACTTTGATTTATTCGATGTCTTATTCAAAATATGTATGAGAGGCATTACAACAATGAATAAAACAACATACCCTTTTCCTAATACCCTTTTCCTAATACCCTTTTTCTTCTACCCTTTTTTTCTTCCTTGAAAATATTTTTCCCGACCATATTCTCAAAGGAGCCACCTCCCAAATCATTGCTCCAAAGTAATCAATGACTGTTTACGAGTTATATTTTACCCGTTTTCACCCAAAATGCAACACTTTTCACCAATTTAGGTCTGAAATGCAAACATTACGGTCTGAAATGCAATTTTTTGAAAAAAAAAGACATTTATGCTATACTTATTACCAAAATATGACTTTATAACTTTACAGCTATAAAATTTTAAATTTTTTATTATCGGGGGAATACAATGTTTACAGTTCTTATTTTAGAAGATGATACAGAGCAGCAGAAAGCAATCACAAAAATACTTGAAGAACATTATAATAAATGGATTCTCTATACAGCGGCTACATATAAGGAAGCCTGCAATCTTATTGAGACCAAAAATTTCGATTTGTTTCTGCTTGATATAGAACTTAACACAGCTTACATAGATGACCTTGACTGTGACGGACTTGATTTTGGAAAATATATAAGAAGCATAAAGAAATATACATATGCACCTATTGTATATCTTACTGCTCTTCCTGACAGAATATTTTTCGCCCTTCAGGAACTTCACTGCAGTTCATATCTGGTAAAACCATACACAGCGTACAAACTAATCGAAACGCTTGATTATATTATAGGTGAACAGACAGAAAAAGAAAAAGAAAAAATCACTTTAAAGGACAATAACGGCGTATATCTGCATGTCATTCTTGATGATATTGACTACATTGAATCCACAAGCAAGGAAACTGTCATATATACCCACGACAGTCACATAAAGCTTGCAAACATGACTATAAGTGAACTATTGGATGTATTCCCTGACAATTTTATACAGTGTCACAGGAAATATATTATCAATCTGCACCATTTTTACTCATACGATAAATCCACATTTATCATACAGGTTGGCAAACATTCCATACCTCTCGGAAGGAAACATAAAAAAATAATTGAAGAACGACTTCATCTTTAAATCATATGAGGAGATATATATGGAGACATACTTTTTAAATTTACTTACAGTTTTTATTCAATATATCTGTATGTTTGAACTTGCTTTCAAATACACAAAGCAAAGTATACTTAAATACAGATTAAAAATATTGGCAGCACTTCCCCTGATACTGCTTTCTGCAACTTTGCAGTTTTTTGCTGCCAATGACGTTTCCCGTCCGTTTATCAGCGTATGTTTTATGATTCTTTCTCTTTTATTTATATTTAGAAAACGAATAATCGAAACAGTCATTCTCTATACCATAACTTTTCTTCCTATATTATTGCTGAAAATTATAATGACACTTATATTAAATTTAAGTCCTTTTGACAGCACTCCAAAACTGTTATTTGATATTTTGACACTTATAATAACCATGTCAGCAATATTGCTTACAAACAGATTTTTTGACATGAACAGGTGGTACACTACTCTGATGTCGTTAAACAGTTATATAAAAACAGCCTGGGCATGTACATTTATAGCCGTACTCGCAATTCAAGTGGTTATATCTGCAAGACTTACATCTACGGCGGATTTAATTATTCTTTTTACTATGATTGTTTTCATTCTCTTTGTCAATTTTGACGGCATTCTGTTTCAAAAGGAATTTAACGATACAAAAAAAGAACTTGAATCATATGAGCACTACATGCCGATAGTTCAGGAACTTATAGATTATATCAGAATTCGCCAACATGATTTTGATAATTGTCTACAGGCGGTTCAGATGTTTCCTGTTATATATGAAGATTATGACTCTATCACAAAAGCACTTAATAGCTTTGAGAAACATGCGGAGATAGACCATACAAAACTTGAACTTTTAAAAATAAATCTGAAACTTGTCGCCGGATTTCTTATCAGTAAGTCCTCCGATGCCAAAGCCTTAGGTAAAAATGTTCAAATCAAAATAAAAAACTATAATCTATCAACTTCACTCCCTGAATACACATTGATAGAATTATACGGAATATTGATGGATAACGCTCTTGAAGCAATATCTGAGGGAGATACTGTTTTTATAGAAATAAATTCAAAAGACGGCAAAATAATATTTAACATCAGAAATAAAGGGCCAGTAATAACTCCTAAACTTCGCGAGTCAATATTCCAAAAGGGGTACTCAACGAAAAATGCTGACAGCCACAACCGTGGAATAGGACTTTACAAGTTGAAGAATACCGTAGATGAGAATAACGGCATAATAATTCTTGACAATGAAAAACATTCTAACGACAACTATATTTCATTTACAATTATAGTCTGAAACAGTGCATAAACTTATAATATATTATTTCCAATACCAAACAAAGGTTGTACCGTATTTACTAAAAACGATACAACCTTTATTTTTATAAGTATTTATATTAATTTAACATGACATCAGATTATTTGCCGGATAATCACAAATTATAATGTAATTTCAACACTTGTTGTTCCTGCCTGTGCACTTACTGTCTTTCCTTCTGCTGTAACAGTAAATGTCTTGTCTGTAGATGCATAAGAAACTGTTATAACATTTCCTTTGCGCTCCGCCTTAATATCTGTAAGTTTATTTGACTCGCTGTCATAAATTGTTGCCATAGCAGTCTTGCCGTCTTCAAGACCATAGATAACAGCGTCTGCTTTCTCAAGATAATCATATACTACTGTCATCTTATCTTCTGCATCAAAGTCACCATATGTAACAATGCTGTTTGGACGTGCAAGAATAGGTGTCTGGAAGTAGTCACACTGTCTCTTGTAATATTTTCCGCCTTCGTATGTCTCACCGCTCTGGATATCTGTCCATGTTCCGCAGTCAGGTACATAGAACTCTGCTATTCCCTCTTCATTCATAACAGGTACGATGCAGAGATTGTCACCGAGCATATACTGCTGGTCAAGATACTTACAAGCTGTGTCATCAGAGAATGCTACTATCATTGAACGCATCATAGGAACACCGACATTGTGTGTCTTGTTTGCCTGTGCCCAAAGATAAGGCATAAGTTTTCCTTTAAGTACTGTATAATGACGAAGTACGTCACATGCTTCTGTATCACCATCTTCATCATAAACCCAAGGTACTCTGTAAGATGTTGAGCCATGTAAACGGCTGTGTGTAGAAAGAAGTCCGAATGCACACCATCTCTTGTAAACATCAGCAGGTGCAGTAGCTTCAAATCCACCCATATCATGTGAGAAGAAACCAAAGCCTGATGAGCAAAGTGAAAGTCCGCCGCGAAGTGTCTCTGACATAGCCGAGTATTCTGCATAGCAGTCACCGCCCCAATGTACAGGGAATTTCTGTCCGCCTACTGTTGCACTTCTTGCAAAGAGACAAGCCTTGTCTTTTCCAAAGTAATCTTCAAGTGCTTCAAATACACATTTATTGTAAAGATATGTATAATAGTTATGCATCTTGATAGGATCCATGCCGTTATAGTATTTACACTTTGTAGGTATTCTCTCACCAAAATCTGTCTTGATGTTGTTTACTCCCATCTCAAAGAGTTTCTTAAGTAATCCCTTGAACCACTCGCATGCTTCAGGATTTGTGAAATCTACAATAGCCATACCAGGCTGCCACATGTCTGACTGGAATACGCTTCCGTCAAGATTTTTGATAAAGTAGCCCTTTTCTTTTCCGATATCGAAAAGTTTTGACTGCTGTCCGATATATGAGTTAATCCATACACAAACCTCAAGGCCTTTCTCATTGTGAAGCTTATCCAAAAGTCCCTTAGGATCCGGGAACATATCTTTATCCCACTCAAAGTTACACCACTCATATTCTTTCATCCAGAAACAGTCAAAGTGGAATACCTGAAGAGGAATCTTACGCTCTTTCATTCCGTCGATAAAGCTCATAACTGTTTTCTCATCATAACTTGTTGTAAATGATGTTGAAAGCCATAAACCGAATGTATATGCCGGTGGAAGTGCAGGTTTTCCGGTAAGTGTTGTATAGTTTTCAAGAACGTGCTCAAGGTTTTCTCCACCGATGATAAAGTATTCAAGTTCCTCACCCGGTACTGTAAATGTAACTTTTGATACAGTATCTGAGTTTACTTCAAATGAAACCTTATCTGAGCTGTTTACAAACACACCATAGCTCTTTGATGAAATGTAGAAAGGTACTGTCTTATAACTCTGGTCTGAACATGTACCACCGTCGCAGTTCCATGTTTCAACAGTCTGACCATTCTTTACAAATGGTGTAAATTTCTCACCAAATCCATAAATGCACTCACCGATATCTGTCTTTAACTGCTCTCTGAGATATGTTGTATGTGCATCCTGTGGATAATTGAAGAATTCATCATCTTCCTGAAGATTCATGCGTGCATTTGCTGTGAACTGGCTCTCAGAAATGATAGATGTTGCTCTCCATGCACCTCCTGTAAGATGTCTTTCTTTATAATAGAACTGAACTTCCCAGTCATCACCAATCTTTATCTCAACTCTTGTATCTCCTGAAGTAAGTGTAACCTTATCTTCTGTTCTCTCGATAACAGGTGTGTAACCTGTATCCTCATTGAGTTCATAACGAGGAATATTGTCAAGTCCTCCTCTGTAATGGTCAATATGAACTTTAATGATATTTTCAGAAGTAGAGCTGTATGTAATCTCAAGGTTTGGTCCGCCAAGAGTCATACCTCTGTTCATAACTGTATAAGGTGTTGCAAGAACCTTAATAGAATTTTCTGTAGTTTCAACTTTGTATGCCTGTGAAGCATAGTTTACATTGTAACCTTTTTTGCTTAACCAAAATCCGTCTGCTACTTTCATTAGAAATCTCCTTTCTTTAAAACGGCAATGCACAACATACAATAATATATAATGCATGCCATAAAATGTTTTCTCATTTAATCAACTTGATTACATTATATAAACATATTTCTGCTTAGTCTATAATTATTAGTGCGATTTTTAACACTATTATGATATCATCCATCGATTCAGTTACAGCAGCACAAAATCAGTCACTTTAAGTATGTCTGATGCAGGTATAAATATTTTTCTGAGTTTAGTTGTTTTATTTAAGTGCTTTTTTGAGTTTATCCACATTAGAATTCATAAGTTCTATATATGAAACACCTTCTTCAAACTGTTTCCTTGTAACTGTATGACATGTATTAAATACCTCTACAGCGGCACCTGTTTTTTTTGCTATCTTCTCTGCCGAACCTGAGGGTGTAATCTCATTTTTAAATATGACAGGGAGCTTTTCTTCTCTTATCCTCTTTTCCAAATACGATACAGTCTGCTTCTTTGGTGCCTGATACTTCGTACATACCGGATATGTTGCACTATATACAAGACCTATATCATCAAAAAGATATTTTAAAGAAAATCTGTCAGCAAATACAACATGCTTTGTATTTCCGTTTTCAACAACTTCCCTGAATTCATAATCTAACTGTTCCAGTTTTTTATTGTATTCATCAGCATTGCTGCCGTAATATTCTGCATTTTCCTTATCATACTCTGATAATTTATCTTTTATGATATTTACTATTTTTTCGGCACATGAAGGTGCAGTCCACAAATGTTCATCATAATTATAAGAGTCAGAAGCTGTGGCACTGTCATCTTTATTATCATCCTGCTCATTTAATGCACTTAATATCTCTGATGCATTTTCCATCATCGATATTTTCTTTATATTCTTCGCCTCATCCTTTTTGACATTAAACAAATCGTCAATCCATTTTTCTGACTCTCCCCCATTATAGATAAGTACGTCTGCTTTTAATATCTCAGACATTGTTGTCGAATCGGGGTTAAATGAATGCATGTCCTCTCCTGTCGGAGTTATCAGTGAAAGATTTACCTTATCACCTGCAATGCTTTTTACAAAATCATAATACGGAAAAATAGTTGTAACAACATTCAGCTTTTCTGAAGTCTGTACCTCTGTTTTTTCATTCTTTTTCTTACAGCCGCTCATCATGCATATACTTATACACAACACCAGACATAAAACAAATATTTTCTTTAATTTCATAGCTGTCCTCATTTCAATCTTATATAAATATGACTTATATGCCATAAAAGCAGCAGGACAAAATCCCCGCTGCTTTTTATTTTAAATTTTTATTAGATAAGTTTCCAAACTGTTCCTTCTCTTGTATCTTTTATCTCAATACCTTTTGCAAGAAGTTCATCTCTTATGGCATCTGCCTTAGCAAAATCCTTAGCTTTTCGTGCCTCGTTTCTCTTTGCTATCATACCTTCAACCATAACCTTAATTTCATCATCGGCAGCTTTTGTCTCCTGCTCCTTTAACAAGTCAAGTGAGAGCACCTGGTCAAAATCTTCTACTAAAGCTCTCTTTGTAGCATCATTTGTATCTGCTTTTAATACATCATAGAGAACTGTAATTGCCTGTGAAGTATTGAGATCATTTCCCATTGCCTGTGCAAATTTATCCTGATAGTTCTCAAATACATCCTTATCAACTTCCCCTTCCTTAGAAAGAGACGTTGTTTTTTTGACAAGCTTTTCATATGCAGTCTTTACATTGTCCATTACATCGTAACTGAACAAAAGCGGCTTACGGTAGTGTGACTGTAAGCAGAACATTCTGTAAACAAGCGGATTATAACCTTTTTCTTCCAATAAAGATACAGTTAAAAACTCGCCCTTTGATTTGCTCATTTTTCCTGTCTTATCATTCAGGTGCTGTACATGGAACCAGTAGTTACACCACTTATGACCTGTATATGCTTCACTCTGTGCTATCTCATTTGTGTGATGTGGGAAAATATTGTCTACACCGCCGCAATGTATGTCGAGCTGTTCACCGAGATGTTTCATACTTATGCATGAGCACTCTATATGCCATCCCGGATAACCGACACCCCATGGACTTTCCCACTTTAACTCCTGTGAATCAAACTTTGATTTTGTAAACCAAAGTACGAAATCAGTTTTATTTTTTTTGTTGTCATCCTCTTCTACATCATCGCGGACACCTACCTGAAGTTCTTCTTCATTCTGATTTGACAATACATAGTATTCTTTGAGCTTAGATGTGTCAAAATATACATTTCCGCCTGCCACATAAGCATAACCCTTTTCTAATAGAACCTCTATCATATGGATGAACTCCGGAATACAATTTGTTGCCGGCTCAACAACATCAGGTGTCTTTATGTTTAACTTTTCACAGTCACTGAAAAAAGCGTCCCTGTAAAACTTGGCAATTTCCATAACTGTCTTGTGCTCTCTCTTGGCACCTTTAAGCATCTTATCCTCACCGCTGTCAGCGTCACTTGTAAGATGACCTACATCAGTAATATTCATAACCCTTTTTACATCGTATCCTGCATAGCGGAGATATTTTTCAAGTATATCTTCCTCAATGTAACTTCTCAGATTTCCAATATGAGCAAAATGATATACAGTAGGACCACATGTATACATTTTTATCTTTCCCGGCTCATTTGGCACGAACTTATCAACCTTTTTTGTTAATGTATTATAAATATTGATGTCTCTCACCTATAGACCTCCATTCAATTATTATTATCATATTATGATTTTACTAAATTTGACTGCTTTTATCAAGCACCGTTTAAACAGTTCTGAAATCACACTAAATGCTCAAATTTGTTCAAAAAATATCTGCCTCAAATTATTCTAAGTGTTTGTTCGCCTTGAAAAATTCTCTTGTCTCTTTTGCAACTACTCCGCTTAACACAAATAATGCTATCATATTAGGCAGCGCCATAAGTCCATTAAATATATCTGCTATTACCCATACTGCACTTACTGTCATGTAAGGTCCAATAAAGACTGCAAGTATATATATCCATCTGAACACTTTTACTTTCTTCATGTTTCCGCCTGTAAGGTACTCAAGACAGCGCTCACTGTAATAATCCCAGCCAAGTATTGTCGTAAATGCGAAAAATACAAGACACAACATCAATATAAATGCTGATAATTCTGCCGGGAACGGTAAACCGTTTTTGAAGGCATATGTTGTAACCTGTACACCCTCAAGGCCATCAACTTTCCATGCTCCCGTAAGGACAATTGAAAGACCTGTCATTGTACATATTACAATAGTGTCAATAAATGTTCCTGTCATGCTTACAAGACCCTGTCTTACAGGTTCATGTGTCTGTGCTGCCGCTGCTGCAATAGGTGCACTTCCAAGACCTGCTTCATTAGAGAAAATTCCCCTGGCAACACCCTTCTGCATCGCAACGAGCATACTTCCCGTAATACCGCCTGCAACCGCCTGTGGATTAAATGCCGCTTTTACAATGATAACTACTGCTTCCGGAATCTTTGTGATATTACATACAACAAGTGTCAAAGCAAATACAAAATATATTATTGCCATAAACGGCACTATTATCTGACTTACACTTGCAATTCTCTTAATTCCTCCAATAAGAACTGCTCCAACACAAAAAGCAAGTATCAGTGAAGCAATAACCACAGTCCATGAATATGTACCTATACCCGGAATCGATACCGTGTGTACTTTGTCCGGGTCAAAAAAATTCTGAATTGCACTTGAAATTCCGTTTACCTGACTAAATGTTCCTATACCGAACAGTCCTACACAGACACCGAAAAATGCAAATATCTTTGCCAGCCACTTAAATTTTTCTCCCATTCCAAGCTCTATATAATAGAATGGGCCTCCGAGACTATGATTTTTTTTGTCAACAATACGATATTTTACCGCAAGAAATCCCTCTGAATATTTTGTTGCCATTCCAAAGAAAGCCGTAATAACCATCCAAAAAAGTGCTCCGGGACCTCCTGCACAGACAGCTGTAGCTACACCAACTATATTTCCTGTTCCTATTGTCGCACTAAGTGCCGTACAAAGTGCGGCAAAGCTTGAAATTTCTCCTTTTCCACCCTCTTCATTTCTTACCATCCACTTCAAGGCAAGTGGAAGTCTGCAAAGCTGCAGCCCTTTTAGACGCAATGTCAGCAAAATTCCTCCAGCCAAAATGATAACCATAAGAGGTACTCCCCAGACAAAGTTATCAATATTTGTCAAAATCCTGTTAATATTATCCCACATAGTTTTCTCCTTTTGTACACAATTTAACTTTTTTACACACAAATTAAATTATACGCAAAAAGACTGTATCAGGCAAGAAAAAAATCCGAAAGGCTTAACTCTCACGCCATACAAAAACTATTATTTCCGTCAAAACTGCCGCTGCAACCGGTTCCATCCATATGCCTGTTATTCCCCAAATCATCGGCATTATAAAAAGAAAGGCCGGTGTATATACAATCGCTTCCGTATATATTATGGCTGCCGCCTTTCTGTGTTTCTTCCTGCCGTTCATTATTGTTATGTCAAGCCTGTTTAGTCCGTAAAAAAACAATGACAAACCTGTAATGCGCAGTCCTCGCACAAAATCTTTATAATTTTCACTGCTCAGAGAAAATACCTTATGGAATGACGGTGCGAAAACAAATAACAGAAGTGTTATCACTATGGATGTAAATATTACAAGTCTGGTGACCACACCTTTTATCTGCGCTTCTTTCTCTTTCATATCATTCTTTACTGCACACATACTAAAAAGTGGCTGTGCTCCATCTGCTATCCCCGTAAGCATACTCTGTGCCGGAAATGCCAGATATGAAATAACCGCATAACATGCCACGGTTTTACTTCCTCCATATGAAAGGCACTGATAATTTGTAAGCACAAGCACCCATGTCGGAAGAAGCGATATTCCAAATGAAGCTATTCCTCCAAATAAAATTTTTCTAATATAAATAAATGAACTTTTTTTGTATGCATCTTCAAATTCTGTCTGTTTTGCATAACCATCCGCTCTTGTCACACCATGCACTTCATACGATTTTTTCAACACTCCTGATTTTATTATGCTCACCAACGCTATAATACTTGTAATCACTTGTGAGAGTATAGTTCCAAGTGCTGCACCTTTTATCCCCAGCTGCAAAATAACAACAAATATCGTGTTAAACATTATATTTGAACAAACTCCGATTATGGTAGCAGCCATTGCCTGAATCGGCATATTCAGATTTCTTACAATCGGTACAAGACCGGCACCAAACAATTGCAAAATTGCTGCCGCTGATATTACCCTTGTGTACTCTGTTGCAAGAGTGTACACCCTTCCACCTGCTCCAAGTATTTTCATAAGATATGGTGCTGTCAATTCAAAGAAAATACCATATAAAATGCCAATACACGCTAAAAAGACAAAAGCATTTTTCAAAAATTCTTTTGCCTCTTTTTCCTGTTTTTTCCCATGTGAAGAAACATAACATATTCCGCTTCCGACACCTATCCCAATTCCGCTTGATATGATAAACGCCGGAACAGGCCACGCAATATTTATTGCCGCAAGCCCGTCCTCTCCTATATTTCTTCCTATAAATAAACCGTCTATTATAGTATTAAGTCCGCTTATGACCATACAAAACATCGCCGGTATGCAGTTCCAAAATACTTCTTTTCTTATACTTTTCATCTTATTACATTTTCCGTTTCCGTATCAAAAAAACGGATTTTTGATTCATCGAATCCGAAATGATACTCCAAATCTTCTATAAAATCTCCACTTCCCTCAATACGTATTGTAACATTATTAAAAGTATTTTCAACTTTTTCACCATTTTCTTCCTGCTCACTTGATTCAAGATGCAGATACGAAACTGCTCCGTCAGGCTCATATACTCTTAATCTCGCTTTAAGACCGCTTTGGAACATATCGTCATCCATTCCCCTGACCTGTAAAAATATATCCTCCGGTCTTATTCCGACATATATTTCTTTATCAAAATACCCTCTTCTTCTCAAAAGTTCTGCGTTTTTTTCTGATAATTTGTAACTGCCGAGTCCGGCAATCCCAAGATATACATCTCTTTTTTGCTGTACAACTTTTGCTTTCCACACATTCATCTGGGGAGTTCCAATAAACTGTGCCACAAAAAGATTTGCAGGATTGTTGTAAAGTTCTCTCGGTGCCGCTATCTGCTGTATTTTTCCGTTGTTTAACACGACAATCTTTGTTCCAAGTGTCATTGCCTCTGTCTGGTCATGCGTAACATACACAAATGTCGCATCTGAATGTTCATAAAGTTTTTTTATTTCCATACGCATCTGTGTTCTTAACTTTGCATCAAGGTTTGACAGTGGTTCATCCATAAGAAACACCTTTGGAGTTCTTATAAGTGCTTTTCCTATTGCAACTCTCTGTTTCTGTCCACCTGAAAGCTGTCCCGGCTTTCTATCCAAAACTGCTTCAAGACCAAGTGTTTTTGCAACTCTGTTTACATTTTTCTTTATCTCTTTTTTTGGTGTTCTCTTTATTTTCATACTGTATGCTATATTGTCGTAGACAGACATATGCGGATAAAGAGCATAGTTTTGAAAAACCATTGCTATATCACCGTTTGTTGCCATCTTTTTATCAAGTGTCTTTCCATCTATATATATATTGCCTGCCGTTGCCTTTTCAAGACCTGCTATCATTCTTAATACTGTCGATTTCCCGCATCCTGAAGGTCCGACAAAAACGACAAACTCATTATCTTCAATCTGTAAATTAAAATTTTCTACAGCAAAATTTCCACTGTCGTATTTCTTTTCTATTCCATCCATCAATAACTCTGCCATATTTCCCTGCTTTCTGCTGTCTATAAAATTATTTTTATCTTAAAACATCTATTTTTTCCCAGTTGTAAATCAACTGGGAAACATCATCCAATATTAAATCTGCATTTTTATTTAGTTCTTCTTCTCCATCAACACCACTGAGCACACCTACAGCCAATGCCCCACCATTTTTGGCAAACTGCATATCTGTATTTGTATCTCCTACCACCATTATCTCATCGGAATTTATTCCGAATTTACTTTTAAAATCTTCTATTATATCAATCTGAGGTTTTGGTCTTAACCTGCCATCATCCGAACCGAGATATGAAAAAAACGGCATTATTCCGAGACTGTCAAGACATTTTATTGCTGTCTGCTTCGTATCGGCAGTAGCAAGACCTACAATTATGTTTTTGTCTGAAAGCCAATTAAATAATTTAGGGAGATTAGCAGTAGGAACAATATTTGCAGTGCTTTTAGTCACCTCATTAAAATAAAGTTTTTCAAGCTGTTTTGAATATTCATGAAGCCTGTCTTCATCAGCATTTATCCCAAAAGCTTTTAAAACTGCATTTGTCATATCGCAATAAGTCATTGCGGCTATGCTTTTTCCAATAGCAGATTCTGCCTTCAAAACATTCTTTTTATCAGCATCTATGCCAATTTCATTTAAAAAACCGGGAACAACATTCTTAGTTGCCTCATTCCACAACTCATCAAACTTCAAAAGCGTGCCATCCTTATCAAATAAAATTCCCTTAATCACTGCATTTCTCCTTAAATATAATCTTATTTTTCTATTTAGATTAGTTAGATACAGAAGCCATTGCATCTTCTGCTGTCTTCTGTGCCTCGTCAAGTGCATCTTTGGCAGACACTCCCTCTATTTCAACTTTGTCAGCTGCAACTTTAAGTGCATCATAAATCTTTCCGCCTGTAGGGTCAGTTGGAAGTACTGAACCATGTGAAGCCTGCTGAAGCGGTACAAGTGCCTGCGGATTTTTCTTTGTGTAATCCTTAAATTCTTTTACATCCTGTGTAGATTTTCTAACTGCTACATATCCTGTTTCCATAGACCACTTAGCCTGATTTTCAGGTGTTGTAAAATATTTCATAAATTCATAAGCACCCTTCTTTTCCGCATCTGAAGAATTTTTAAGCATAACAAGATTCTTAGCTTCTGCTGCCGGTGCTGACGCATTGTTTCCAAATCCCGGCTGCTCCATAGCACCTACAATACTAAAATCAAGGTCTGCCTGGTCACCTGATGAACCTGTATAACCGCCTGCTTTATTCTGTAAAACATCATCAATTGTTGTGTACCAGTATTCCCAGCCCTGTCCTCCTGAATGGATTTTCATTATCTTGTCATCATGAATCCACTTTTTAAAGCTGTCCCATACTTCAACCCATGCATCGCTGTTTATACATACAGTCTTTCCGTCATCGCTAAACATGCTTCCACCGTTGCTTAATACAGCATCAACAAGATTATCCTTGCCCCACATAGGCTCCCACCCTGTCATATCCTTATTTTTCTCTTTAACTTTCTTTGCCGCATCAGCGAGATCCTGCCATGTTTTTATGCTTGCCGGCTCAATTCCGGCATTCTTAAAAGCTTTTTTATTGTAATATAATACCTGTGTTGTTCCGTATGCAGGTATGGCAAATGTCTTTCCGTCGTCATCGACACCCTGATTTAAAAATACTTCAAGATAATCATCTTTATTAAAATCAAAATCGTCCTTTGTATATGTGCTTATATCTTCAAGTACATTTTTCTGGTCAAGTGTTCTTGAACTGTTCACATCTAAAAGTGCAATATCCGGTGCCGTACCACCTGCTATACCTGCCTGTACTTTCTGATACGTTTCATCATAGTCAGCCTGAGTAACACATTTTACTTCATAATCAGACTGGGATTTATTAAATTCTTTAACAATATCTGCTACAACATTTACTGCTGTCTTTCCGCCTGAATACCAAAATTCAACTTCTACAGGTCCGTTACTCTTTGAATCTCCTGTCGCTTTTGTTGCTGATTTAGAACTCGTTCCACATCCTGAAATAAGTCCAACCGTCATACTCATCATCAACGCCATACATAATAATTTCTTTCTCACAATAATCCTCCTAAAATTTTCCATTTTTGTATTGCATACTAACAACTAATGCCACGGATTGATTCATTGCTGTGCAATTTTCGCAATCCTGCATTATATTTACAGACGCCCGTTTATCCCTTGACCCCCGTATCACCGCCAATGCCGTTAATAAACCATTTCTGCGTAAAAGCAAACATAATTAAAAGCGGTACAACTATAACAGCACTTGCAGCCATTACTTTCGGCCATTCCGTACCATAAGCTCCTCCTTCTATAAAGAAACTGCGAAGCCCCTGTGATACAAAACTTATATTTTTATCATTAGTTATAAGTGATGGCCACATATAACTGTTATACATTGTAATAAAACTCATAAGACCAAATGTTATAAATGACGATTTGGTCATAGGCATAACCACTTTCCACAAAATCTTCATGTGTCCTGCCCCATCCATTTTTGCCGCTTCTATAAGCGGTTTAGGCACCTGCATAAATGCTTGTCTCAACAAAAATATTCCAAATATATTTATCGTATCTGATATTATCAATCCCGTATAACTGTTTAAAAGTCCGAGTTTAGCAAGTATTATGTAACTTGGTATATATGTTGCTGCCGCTGGAAGCATATATGTTCCCATAACTATAGCAAACAATACCTTTCTTCCCCTGAAACTCATAAATACCATCGCATATGCAAGCATAGCCCCCGTTACTATCTGTATTGCAACTACCGCAATGCTTACAAACAAACTGTTTCCAATATATTTAACCATCGGCGAAGCCGTAAAAATACTTACAAAATTGCCCCATTGTGCCTTTGCAGGCAGTAATTTGGATACGTCCATCACTTCTGCCTTAGTTTTCAATGCACTCAGTATCATCCATATAAAAGGAAATACAGTAAATATCCCCGCTATAATAAGAACAAACATTTTCCCAAATGCTTTTCCGAAATTTCCAAAGACTTCAATGCTTTTTTCTAATGCTGCATTTCTCTCTGATGCACCGTCTTTGTCTGTTTTTGTAATTGATGAATACGTTTTTTTTGTACCAAAACCCGTATATTTATTTTCATTTACTATATTTTGCTGCATCTTTCTCTCACTTTCTAAAGTCTCATTTACGATTTTTTACTCCACAATCTGCATCAATAATGAACCCATTTTTTAGAAATAATAAACTGAACTACTGACAGCAATACAGTTATCGCTATAAGAACTATTGCTACTGCTGTTGCCTGTCCCATATCGTATTCCTCAAATCCAAGCTGATAATACATATAAAGAAGTGTTCTTGTAGAACCTGACGGACCTCCCTGTGTAAGTATCTGAATCTGATCATACGCCTGAAGTGAATTTACCATTGTCACTATTAAAAGAAAAAATGTTGTCGGCGATATACAGGGAAGTGTGACATCCCTAAAACGCTGCCACGCATTTGCACCGTCAAGTCCATTTGCTTCATAAAGTTCAGATGGTACTTTTTCAAGTGCAGATAAATAAAATATCATTGCATATCCCAGACTTTTCCAAACCGTAACTATTATTACCGACAAAAGTGCCGTCTGAGAACTGTTTATCCACTGCAATGCCGGCAGATGAAAGAACTTCAACACTGCATTTGCCAAACCGCTGTCAGGATTAAATATCCATGTCCAAACAATTGACACCGCAACAGTAGGTGTTATCCACGGCGAAAAAAGAATAAACTTAAAAAATCCGCTTCCTTTAAATGCCTTTCTAAGAAGGAGTGCAAGCAAAAGACCTCCCGCTATAGTCGGAAACAATGTTCCTACGCTGAACCATACTGTCGTTCCAAGTGCCTCATAAAATCTGCTGTCTTTAAATAATTTGATAAAATTATCAAAAAAAACAAAATTGTATGTAGGTGACATATAATCCCAATCCGTGAAGCTTATGTATAATGACTTCAAAATAGGATATATCCAAAACACCATAAGCGGTATAAATGCCGGAAGTACAAAAAGCCATACACTTCCTATTTTCCTTAATTTGCTGTTACTGCTAAACATTAAACTCTCTCCATTTCTCTAATCTATTTTGTTCAAATTTATTATGATTTTTCAGCTTTTATTCACCTTTCCAAACTTTCACGGCTTCACCAAATGTCTTTAACTTTGATTTTTTTCTTCCGTGAAATACCGGATTTACATAACCCAAAAATCCATAGTCTTTTGATGTTACCTCAAATCTTTTCCACTCCCATTCCATCGTGTGCCAATTTGTAATAACATCTGCCATATATGTCCGTTCATCCCTTTTTTCAAGTCCAATTTCTTTTTTTATCCCATTTTCTATAAGAAACAATTCAGGAACTATGTCTTTTCCGTATGTTTCCTCATTTATCTTTATTGTCACACTTGCAACAAGATTATTTTCAAATTCAGATTCGCTGCTTATCTCTATCCTGTCACCGGGAAGATACTCATTATTTTCATAAATAAAATAAGTTTCCATTGTGATATATCTGGTAACTATGACATGTCCTTTTGAAACTGCCTTTAACAGATTAGAAGGTGTCATTCCATCCATATATACCAATGTTGCAGGGTCTCCCGGCACACTCGGCTCATCTGCCCCCTCGTACCTTTCGTCTATGAGATTATGTGAGTCACTTCCTCCCAGTCCGAAAACCCTAAATCCATGCTGCAACAAAAAATCTATAAATGATATTGCATTTTCGTTTGCCGATTTTGCATATTCATATGTAGGATCATTTATTATCTCCATAAATCTTAAATTTTTTAATTTAAGATTGTAATATGTCCATTTCCATATATGCAGGAATGGATGGTTTATGCTCCAAAGCCATTCCTTTTCATCAGCTTCCCTGATTGTGTATTCAACTTCCTGGCTTATTCTTTCCTCACCGTCATGTTTTAAAATATGAGTAAGTCTGCCCGGCGTTCCAACACACCCAAATATATTGAAATGTCCCAAACTTGTTGTAATCTCAACCCCCGGTAAAACCATAATCTTTGTATCAGGCCATCCGGTATGCAAAACATTATGTTCTGTCGGGACATAAAAATCCATTCCCATTTTTTCCGCTTTTTTCATAGCATTTCTCGTTGTCTCTTTTCCGTCAGACAATCTTGTATGCGTATGAAAATCTCCCTTATACCACCTGCTGTCTCTGTTGTAATTTCTGTCAAAATCAAATTTTTCATTCCCTATCCAGCATTGTTCTCCCACCGGCTCTTTTACCGAAGATATATCATCAGAAACAGTCAGTTTAACATCGAAACTGTTTTCGCCAAGACGCTGCATAACGTATTCTCTAAACGCACATATAACAAATTTCCATCTGCCCGTCGGAATCTCTCCCGCCGTCCCTCCGGCAGTAGTATGCATTCCATCACGTCCTATAATAAGTGTTCTCGGACCATAGCCGATTTGTCTGCACATTCTAAATCTGCCATTGCTGTCCTTTACTATTATGTAACAAAGTAATGCATACTCTTTTGGAATATTTATTTTTATGTTCATATTTTCTATATGAGAATTGACTTCTACTGTTTTTTCCTGCCATATACTCCCATCTTTTTGGATATGATATGTTAAAGTTTCCATTATGCTCCTCGCTAACCTTGTATAATCAACTGTTTCAATGTATTGTTACTATCCACACCTGCTGTATGTCTGTCAACAATGTATGTCCTTTCCTTTGACACAAACAAATCTTAACAGGCTAATGTAAAATTCATAACCATCTAACTGAAAAGTTTTTGTAAAAGACTGTAAAATATTTGTCATTGTCTCCAAAAAGCCATGCATCTTCTAAGTACAAGGTACAATATATGTGGTATAATTAGATAACTTAAAATTTTAACTAAAACAATAAAAGAGGTGTAACATGGAAAACAGCAAAAAATACCTGAAAATGCTCTCACAGAAATATCCTACAAAGCAGGCTGTGAGCAGCGAAATTATAAATTTAAGTGCTATCTGCAACCTTCCAAAAGGTACTGAACATTTTATGAGCGATATTCATGGCGAATATGAAGCTTTCTGCCACATTTTAAATAATTGCTCAGGTGTTATACATGAAAAAGTTGATTTATTGTTTCGTGACACACTCAGCAGCGTTGAACGCCGTGAGATATGCACACTTATTTATTACCCCAAAGAAAAACTTGAAATGCTCCATAAAGAGCACGAACTCCCCGAAGAATGGTACCGCATGATGCTCGGCAACCTTATTGAAATTGCCAAACTCCTCTCTTCAAAATACACACGCTCAAAAGTAAGAAAAGCCATGCCAAAAGAGTTTGCTTATATTATAGATGAGCTTCTGCATGTACAGAAAGATGAGGATGACAATCAGGTTCGTTATCACAAAGTAATTCTTGATACAATATTAAATATCAATAATGGTGACGAATTTATTATTGCACTTGCAAATCTTATAAAAAGGCTTGCCGTAGACCATCTCCACATTGTCGGTGATATATTTGACCGAGGTCCATGTGCTGATATGATTCTTGATTTACTTATGGAACATCATTCTCTCGATATTGAATGGGGTAACCATGATATATTGTGGATGGGTGCAGCATGCGGAAATAAAGCATCAATAGCCAATGTAATAAGAAACAATCTAAAATATAATAATACAAGAATTCTCGAAAACGGATATGGAATAAGTCTTAGAAACCTTGCCCTTTTCGGAGAAAAGACATATAAGGACAAAGAGCCTATGGACGCAGCCCTAAAAGCAATATCTGTTATTTTGTTTAAACTTGAAGAGCAGATAATAAAACGTCATCCCGAATATGAAATGAATGAAAGACTTCTTCTCTCAAAAATAAATTTGGAAGATTTTACTATTTCTATTTCAAATAACGATAATAAAAATAAATTTATTTACAAATTATCCGATATTGACCTCCCTACCGTCAATCCCGACAATCCTTTGGAACTTACCGAGCAGGAAAATGCACTGATGGACGAACTTCAGGCAGCTTTTATCGGAAGCACCCGTTTACAAAAACATATTAAATTTTTATATGAAAAAGGCAGCATGTACAAAATTTTCAACAGCAACCTTTTATATCATGGCTGTGTTCCTCTTGATGAATATGGAAACTTTGACGGAATCACACTTGACGGTATTGTATATCAGGGCAAAAAATATCTTGATTATGCCGATAAAATGGCAAGACTTGCTTACCTTGACAACGATAACCAAAATGCCCTCGATTTTATGTGGTTTTTATGGGCTGGACATAAATCTCCGCTTTGCGGCCGTGTCATAAAAACTTTTGAAAGAAGTATGATAAAAGACGAAAAAACATGGCATGAGCCGACAAATCCATATTACCGTTTTTATCATGATGAAAAGACCTGCAACATGATACTTCACGAATTCGGTCTTTTCTCACCCGAATCACATATTATAAACGGACATACCCCTGTCAAGACAATCGAAGGAGAATCGCCTATAAGAGCAAACGGAAAACTTCTTGTTATAGATGGCGGTTTCAGTAAAGCATATCATGAAACAACCGGAATTGCCGGATACACCCTTATATTCAACTCACATGGAATGAGAATAAAAGCACATCATCCTTTTGAAAGTGTATATAAAGCACTTAGAGACAATAAAGATATTGATTCCGAATCTGAAATCGTTTACACAGCAAACCCAAGAATACTTGTCAAAGATACCGAAAACGGCAAAAAGATACATGATGAAATTGAAGATCTCAAGACGCTTTTAGAGAGTGATATTGTGAATTAAAAGCCGGTGTTCTTCATTGTCGGGAAGTATTTTGATGTACACTTTAAAAAAGGTCCTGCCATATGGCAAGACCTTATTCATTTACACATTCTTCAGATTATCTTTGAAACAGTCATCGTTTTGAGTATTCCCTAAGATACTTTGCAATCTCTTCCCTGTTCAATTTATATTTCATTGCTATCTGATTCTCTATTTGACTTTCAGACATACCTAAATCCTTTAGTATTCCTATAGCTCCGATAATTCTCCCATTTTTTTCGCCAATTTCAATGCCACGCTTTTCCCCCCGTGCCTCACCTGCTTTTTCACCTTTCCTATACTGTTCTTCTCTCTCAAGCCTCATATGTTCTTCTTCGTCATATTCAAATATTGTCATAGAAATCACCTCCGCCTTATTTTTTATAAAAAATTCTTTTAATATTCCCTCTTCTATACATTCATCTACCGACTTCCTGACTGCTTCTTCATATGTCATGCCTTGTTTATGATAGAATCTTGTCTTGTCTACATACTTTATATATCCATCAAGTTCCGGACACCTTCTTTTCAACTCTTCATTGAAATTTGGATTTACATTATACTGCGTTACCATAAGTTCCAATTCCGGTTTTTCGTTTTTACATTTATATGCATTTGACAATTTTAAAATTTGATTTTCCGGCTGCTCAGCACTTCCATAATATAATGTTACAAAGTGTGGTGTCGGTATCTCCTGTATGTATTCTGAATACAAATTTAATTCATGCTCCGCTATATATTTTTCATATTCATTTGCCACATATATAAGTGTTCTAAGCGGCATATTCGGGTTAAAAGTTGTCTGAAACTCTGTCAACAGCATATTAAAATGTAAAATTATTGCATTATCATTTTTTCTCCCTATATAAATTGCACTATTTAATGTAACAATTTCTAATTCATCAGGATCTGTGTAATCAGTTTTCATAATGCTATTATACAAGGATAGCGATTCTTTCTTTCCTGAAAAAAGTTTATATGCAACACCATCTTTATGATTTCTGTAAATTCCTTTATTTTTTTCTCTGTTATGTGCTTTTGTTTTCTTCTCCTCATTATTTGTCATAAGCATTCTCCTTTCGTCTATGCGGATAATAACATGAAAATCCTACTCCATATCATTCTCCGCTTATTCTATTGTCGTATACCGGTTATATAAGCAAAGAATCTTTATGAAATCAGATTTTATGAACATGTGTATCTCACATTCAGATAATAAGAGTATTTGCTTAAATATATATTAACATGATATTTTTGGGGACGCAATATTGTTTTTATTCTTTATTCCATCTGCATTTACAAAAATTACAAATTATATTACTATATTTCACACCTAAAGTATAAGCTATAACAAAAACCGCTACGAAATACATGAAAAAATCATATATTCCGAAGCGGTTTTTAATCCTTACTATTTATTTTACAAATATTAAAAAGTAAAATAATTTTATTCCAGCATCAAGATACTACTGTAAAAGTGATAAAATACCCTGTGTAGAGTTCTTTGCCTGTGCAAGCATAGACTGACCTGCCTGAGAAAGGATATTACTGCTGCTGTAATTAACCATCTCCTCTGCCATATCTGTATCACGAATACGAGATTCCGCTGTCTGAGTATTTTCAGATGCAGTATCAAGGTTCTGAATAGTATGCTCAAGTCTGTTCTGAACAGCGCCCATCTTAGCACGCTCTGTTGATACCTTCTGAATAGCCATATCATATGCATTAATTGCCATAGAAGCTGATGACTGCTTTGTTACTTCAAGGGCATCACCCTCTTTGCCTTCCTTATTCTGAACTATGTCAAGATCAGATGCTTTCATTGAATTGATTCCAAGCTGCATTTCCTGACCTGCATTTGCACCAATCTGAAGACGAACTGCCTCTTTTCCTACTGCAGCTTCTTTACTCTCGACCATAGCCTGTGACGTGATTGTAAGTGTATCACCTGCTTTAAGATGATCTGCATTTGAAATTGTAATAACTGTATCATCACCTGACTTATTCTTAATATTGATTGTAAGATTATTTTTATCATCAACCTTTGAAGCTATGCTAAATGAATCACTGGCACTGCTTCCAAAAAGGTCTGTAATATTTATAGGTGAAGACTCTGTATTAAGGCTATCAAGCTTTGCCTTTGCACTATCAACTTTTGCCTGATATTCTGCTTTTTTGGCATCAGACGGATTAGTTAATCCATTTAAATCTGTTTTTGCTTTTTCATAATCTACTATAGCTGATGTAAGTTCAGTATTTCCCAAAATATCACTTACATCCTGAAGTTGTGAAAGCTGTGCTTCATTAGTCTTATTTGTAATTTCAACGCCTGCAAGTGCTTTTATATTTGTATCAAGAGCACCCGTTATCTCATCAGCTGCATCTTTTAATGTTTTTGTAGTATCCAGTCCTGCACTTTTTACTGCTGCTATTGCAGTTGCATTATCAGCCCCTATTCCTGCTGCAATTATTGTATCAGTTGTTTTTAATCCAACCGGAAGTTTAGTTGTAGCATCTGTTGAAAACAGATTTGTAAGTGCTGTTTTTGCAGCTGTTATCTCATCTGAAGTACCTGCTCCATCTGCAACACCATCCTTAACAAGTGCATCTTTGTAATTTTTGATAGCATTTGTCAAATCTTCTTTTGTAACACCATCTTTTAAGAAAGTAGCTCCTGTTGTTGTATTGGTATTTGTCTTAGCAAGTGCCATAATATTATCAACAGTTTTTTCAATTGAGTCATTGTTTTTCTCAACTGCTGTATTTGAATTATTTACATCAGTCTGCTTTGATGTGATTGCTGTTTTAACGGCATCAGCAGCTGACTTGATATTTTCTGCTGTTGAGCCATTTGCATTGTAACCTGTATTTGTCACGCTCTGCGCCGCTGCCTGCAAAACAGGATCTAAAGTTACAGGAGTTCCTCCTGTTACAATACTATTAATCTTTGTCATCATATCATCAGATAACTTTTGCTGTCCTTTTACTGACTGTCCTGCTGAAAAGTCCTTATTAACTTCAAGTCTGATTACATCTGTAATTCCTGACTTTGCTGAACCGTCTGTTGTAACTGTTGCAGACACAAGGCTGTTTCCAAAGCTTGCATCTGTCTTGATTGAGCCGGCTTTTTCCGATACGCCACCTGTTCTTGAACCGTCAAGAAGCTTCTTTGTGTTGAACTCTGTTGTGTTTGCGATACGGTCAACTTCCTGTGTAAGCTGGTCGATCTCGTTCTGAATCTGAGTTCTGTCGTCGTCTGTTGCTGTATCGTTTGATGCCTGTACCGCAAGCTCTCTCATTCTCTGAAGAATACTGTGTGTCTCTGTTAATGCACCTTCTGCTGTCTGTATCATTGAGATACCATCCTGTGCATTTGAAGAAGCCTTATTTAAGCCTCTTATCTGTCCTCTCATCTTTTCAGAAATTGCAAGTCCTGCTGCATCATCAGCGGCTCTGTTGATTCTGTAACCTGATGATAATTTCTCTGTTGATTTTGAGAGTGAATTTGTTGTGATTCCTAACATTCTGTTAGCGTTCATAGCTGACATATTGTGCTGTACTACCATAATATTTTACCTCCATGTCTTTCATTTCTTACGCCAAAATCCTTTTATTAGACGCATTTTCTTTTAGTTTTCATTGTTTCAGCCGGAATTTTTCTACAGATTTTTAATTTACATCTTCTTCCTTTTCAATTAATGAACATTTCTCTTCATCGAAGAATTATCCCTCGCTTTTAGCTTGGTCAAATATTATCTTTCATTCCTGACTGTATTTTCCGGCATCGAAATATAGTGGCTGTAATACATTTCTGCTTTCGATGCCGCTATATAATAAAACCGCTGCCTAGGTTCAGCTGTTTATTATCTCTGTCACTTTCGTTTTTGTGTTAATGTTTTGTTTTTTTCCTGTACTTTTCAGGATGTTCTTTTTCCTCGTAATATGTTGGAAATTTAGCTGCAAGCTCTTTGTCTTTCATATATTTTTTGATAGCCTTGCTTCTGACTATCTTTACTTCTTTTGGAGCATCAATCATAATTCTGTGATGATTTCCTGTTCCTCCTAAAAAGATAATCTTTACATTGTCTCCAACCATGAGATACTCTTCGTTTTCTACCGAAAGTCTTAACATTCACATTACCTCCTTGTATTTTTTGTCCGGCATTCATTTAAAATGCTATTCAATATCCATTTTTTATTTTTAATTGTTTTCTATTTGTTGCTGATTACACAAAACATGCAAACAATAACGTTTCATAGACTGAATAAAAATAAAATTTAACGGAATATTATAAAACAAAAACTGCTATCTCCTTGCCTTGTAAATGAAAATGTAACAGAATAGTCATTGTGTTACATTTTTTATTACACTTTATTTATCGGCAGTCAAATTGGAAACTTTAGCTTTTTTTAAAATTTATTCAAAAAATTGAAAGGATGGTTTTATAGAAATGAAACTCACTCAGCCTATTCGTGACATTATAGAAGTAGATAAGTTAAAAAAATACTACTGTGAAGTAAAACCTAATAAAAGAAATTATCTTCTCATTGTATGTGGACTTAACACGGCTTTGCGAATTTCTGATATTTTAAAGCTTCGCTGGAAAGATGTTTACAATGAAAATTTATTGTCTTTTAAATCTCATATTGATGTCAAAGAGCAAAAGACAGGCAAAAAAACAACTATTTTTATCAACAACAATTTAAAAGAAGCGTTGGCATCCTTCTTAAAAGATATTTTTGCAAAAAAAGTAAAATTGTGTGAAGTGATGGAACAGTTTATTTTTCTTGGTCAAAAGTCTGAGTGTAAGCCTATTAGCAGGATACAAGCATTTCGGATAATATCTGACGCAGCAGGAAAATGTTTGATTAGCCATAATGTAAGCTGTCATTCGCTTAGAAAAACATTTGGGTATCATGCATGGAAAAATGGTGTATCACCAGCACTTCTTACAAGCATTTATAATCATTCATCATATAAAATAACTACAAGGTATCTTGGGATAGACCAGGATGATAAAGACGAAGTTTTTAGCCTTGTCAATTTATAATACATTTAAAATGTATTGCTGTGATTATATACAATTAAGAAAATCTAAAAATAAAAATTCTATCATGGAGACATAAATAAAATCTTGTGTCTATTTGTCATCTAAAAATTTCTATATATAGTCGTAGTTTGTCATTTAGTTTTCTCAAAAATCTTTTCTCAAATCATTTTCGGATAATTTCAAAAAAATTTCATTATATTTCAAAATTCATTATCTGTTTAACCACAAAGTTTAAAGCGTGTTTTTATACAATTTCGCAAAAAAATGTAACACAATGACTATTGTGTTACATTTTTTATTTTCAATAATTATACATTATTTTCTACTCTTTAAAATATTTATAATGATTTATGATAAATAATGAAGCTTATAAGACGCTTTTAGAAAGTGATATTGTGAATTAGGAGTTAATTTTTTTATTGTCGTGAAGTTCTCTTGATGTATCAATTTAAAAAGGTCCTGCCATATGGCAAGACATTATTCATTCGTAAAAATACTGGTTTATTTAGCTGTATGCCCTCCATTTATAATCTTTCCTGCTACCACAGCTATCACAATAGTTACCGCCATATCAGGCAATGTATTTCCCACAGGTATATCCACCGTCATAAGATAACGATAAAGTATAAATCCTATCCCCCATATAACAGCATTTGTTATATCAGCTTTCTTACTGCTTTTATCTGATTTTAATATAAAATAGTCTGCTATCTGTATAGCAATCATAGGTGCAAATGCTGTTCCCGTAAGTATCTCTGCTATCGACAAACCTGCACCAAACCAGATAAGTCCATTGTGAACCACCCATTGTCTTAAGCCAATGGGCTTCCTGCTTCATCGACCTCGTAACCTACTATCTCCACAGGCGTTAATTTGGG
>OGDF01000051.1_pt1 | contig 156265 bp, 131 predicted proteins | sample 1570141 | NCBI WGS metagenome assembly OGDF01 (sample SAMEA4370581, study PRJEB24528) | human gut metagenome | reverse complement strand
AAAGTCAAATAGCGATGATACAGCAGGAAACACGTTTACAGGTGGCAGACAACAGCGGAGCCAAGGAAGTTCTTTGCATCCGCGTTCTGGGTGGAACCCGTCACCGTTATGCATCTGTCGGCGATAAGATCGTCGTTGCAGTTAAGAGTGCAATCTCAGGCGGAGACGCCAAAAAAGGTTCTGTATCCAAGGCTGTTGTGGTCCGTACAAAGAAAGAGATCCGCAGACCGGATGGATCATATATCCGCTTTGATGACAATGCATGCGTTCTTTTGAACAATGCAGGAGAGCTCAGAGGCACACGTATCTTTGGCCCAGTTGCCAGAGAGCTTCGTGAGAATTATATGAAGATCGTTTCACTGGCACCGGAGGTCCTTTAATATTAAGTCATTATGAAAAAATTTCACGTAAAGAAAGGCGATACCGTATTTGTGAATGCCGGTAATGATAAGGGCAAGACCGGAAAAGTCCTCTCAGTTATCACTGACAAGGATCGTGTCATTGTCGAAGGTATCAATATGGTCAGCAGACACACCAAACCTAATGCACAGGCTCCTCAGGGCGGTATCATTAAGAAAGAGGCTGGTATCCATATTTCCAATGTGCAGCTCCTTGACCCTAAGAGCACGGCCGCAAAGCCGATTCCTACAAGAGTAGGTCACAAGTTCGTAGACGGAAAGAAGGTGCGTTATTCTAAAAAATCTGGAGAGGAGATTAAATAGTTATGGCAAAGAAATCTACTAAAAACGAAGCTGTAGAGCAGGTTGTTCCTGCAGGATATGTACCGGCTCTCAAGACTGTATACAATGAGCAGATTATCCCTGCCCTGATGAAGCAGTTCTCTTACACTACAGTTATGCAGGTTCCTAAGCTTGTAAAGATCACCATCAATGAGGGTGTCGGCGAGGCTTCACAGAACCAGTCTCATGACAAGAAACTTGTAGAGGAGGCAGCAGCGGAGCTTTCAACAATCGTAGGACAGAAAGCAGTTCTCACCGCTTCTAGAAAGGATATCTCCAACTTCCATCTCCGTAAAGGTCAGCCTATCGGTGTGAAGGTAACTCTTCGTGCAACCAAGATGTACGAGTTCCTCGAAAGACTTATCCGTGTATCTCTTCCTCGTATCCGCGACTTCAACGGTATTTCTGAGAAGCTCGACGGCCGCGGAAACTACACTCTCGGTCTGAAAGAGCAGATTATCTTCCCTGAAATCGACATGGACAAGAACCCGCGCGTTCACGGAATGGAAATCACTTTCGTTACCACAGCCAAGTCTGACGAAGAGGCTTATGCCCTTCTGAAAGAGTTCGGACTGCCATTCAAGAAACATAACAACTAAAAGAGTATATAATGGCAAAAGAATCAATGAAAGCCCGCGAAGTAAAGCGCGAGAAATTAGTTGCAAAGTACGCCGAGAAGCGTAAGGCTCTTAAAGAGGCAGGTGATTGGGCAGCTCTTGATAAACTCCCTAAGAACTCCTCAGCAGTACGTCTTCACAATCGTTGCTCTCTTACCGGACGTCCAAAAGGATACATGCGTGCCTTCGGCCTCAGCAGAATCCAGTTCCGTGAAATGGCAAGCAACGGTCTTATTCCGGGCGTAAAGAAAGCAAGCTGGTAGAAGCTTTATAGCATACAATATTTATTAATTATTAACAATCGGATATCGGGCGCCTGTCATACAAGCGCCGGTTCGCAAAAAACAAAAGAAATGACTGATCCAATTGCAGATTTCCTCACCCGCATCCGTAATGCGTATCGTGCAGGAAACAAGGTTGTGGAGATTCCTTCTTCCAAAATGAAGGTTGCTATGACCAAAATTCTTTGCGAGAAAGGATACATCCTCAGCTACAAGGTAGTGGAGGGAACACCTTTCAACACAATCAAAATCGCTCTGAAGTACCATCCTCAGACCAAGCAGGCTGCCATCAAGAAGATTGAGCGCATCTCTACTCCGGGTCTCAGAAAGTACACTGACGTGAAGGATATGCCTAGGGTTCTCAACGGACTCGGAATCGCTATCATCTCGACTTCCAAGGGCGTTATCACTGACAAGGAGGCAAGAGACCTCAATGTCGGCGGTGAAATCGTATGCTATGTATATTAATTTTTAAAGGAACTGATAATGTCAAGAATTGGTAAATTACCTGTAAGCCTTCCGGACAAGGTGAGCTTCGAGCTCCTTCCTGGCAACGTTGTGAAGGTTAAAGGACCTCTCGGCGAGCTTTCTCAGAAAGTTGATCCGGATATTACCGTAACCGTAGAGGGAAAAGAAGTTAAATTCACCCGTCCTACAGATCTTCCTAGACACCGTTCAATGCACGGTCTTTACCGCGCTCTCGTTCACAACATGGTTGTGGGTGTTTCTACAGGATTCGAGATCAAACAGGAGTTCGTCGGTGTCGGCTACCGTGTAGATGTAAAAGGTCAGCTTCTGACTTTGGCTCTTGGGTATTCACATGATATTCAGATACTTCTTCCTGCAGAAATCAAGGCAGAAGCTGCTGCAATAAAGAAAGGTGAGAATCCTATCCTTATCCTCAGGTCTGCTGACAAGCAGCTCGTTGGACAGGTTGCAGCCAAGATCCGTTCACTCCGCAAGCCTGAACCATACAAGGGCAAGGGTATCAAGTTCGTTGGCGAGCATATTCGTCGTAAGGCAGGTAAGACTGCAGCTGCTAAATAATAGGAGGAATGAATTATGGCATTGAGTAAAATAGAAAGAAGAAGACGTATTCACTACCGTATTCGCAAGCACGTCAATGGAACAGCCGAAAGGCCTAGACTCGTTGTTTTCAGAAGCAACAGACAGATTTACGTGCAGGTGATCAATGATGAGACCGCAACAACTCTCGTTGCAGCTGCTTCAAACGACAAGGTTCTTGCAGCAGAGTGCAAGGGTAAGAGCGGAAAAGAGGCTGCCGCAATCGTAGGTAAAGCTATTGCAGCGCGCGCCATCGAGAAAGGTATCAATGAGGTTGCTTTCGACCGTGGAGGATATCTCTATCATGGTAGAGTTCAAAGTTTGGCTGACGCTGCCCGTGAAGGCGGTCTTAAATTCTAATCGGAATTATGGCAAATACAAATGTTAAAAGAGTAAAGACATCTGATCTTGAACTTAAAGACAGACTTGTCTCCATTCAGAGGGTAACCAAAGTCACCAAGGGTGGCCGTCACTTCCGCTTCGCTGCTATCGTAGTAGTAGGCGACGAGAACGGTGTCGTAGGTTACGGCCTTGGTAAGGCAAACGAGGTAACTGCGGCTATCCAGAAAGGTGTTGAGGATGCCAAGAAGAATCTTGTCAAGATTCCGATCATCAACACTACCATTCCTCATGAGCAGATTGCCAAATTTGGCGGTGCTGAAGTGTTCATGAAGCCAGCCGCTCCTGGTACCGGTGTAAAGGCCGGCGGTGCAATGCGTGCCGTATTCGAGTCAGCAGGTGTTCAGAACGTCCTTGCAAAGTCTAAGGGTTCGTCAAACCCTCACAACCTTGTAAAGGCTACTGTAGCAGCTCTTACTGAACTTAGAGATGCTTATACCGTTGCAGGTCTTCGCGGTGTGCCTATGAGTAAAGTGTTTAACGGTTAGTTATAGGAGAAAGCGAAATGAGTAAATATAGAATCACTCAGGTAGTCAGCAAGAACGGTGAAACCAAAAGACAGAAGGCTACTCTTCAGTGTCTTGGAATCCGTAGAATGCATCAGACTGTAGAGGTTGAGAAAAACCCTGTAACTACAGGAATGGTTACTAAGGTTCGTCACCTCGTAACTGTAGAAGAAATCTAATTCGGAGGAACTAAGATGAATTTGCATAATTTGAAACCTGCTAAAGGTTCAACACACAATTCTAAGAGAATAGGCCGCGGACAGGGTTCCGGTAAAGGTGGCACTGCTACACGTGGTACAAAAGGAGCTCAGGCTCGTGCAGGATATGAGCACAAGGTTGGTTTCGAGGGTGGTCAGATGCCTATCCAGAGAAGACTTCCTAAGTTCGGCTTCAACAATCCTACAAGAGTTGAGTACGTTGCTATCAATCTCTCTGCTCTTCAGGCACTTTCAGAGAAACTCGGTACTACAGTAATTACTGTTGATACTCTCAAAGATGCTGGCGTGGTTCACACCAATGAGCTTGTAAAGGTTCTTGGAAACGGTGAGCTTACTGCTAAACTTGAGGTTACCGCTGACGCATTCTCAAAGTCAGCAATCGAGAAGATTGAGGCTGCCGGTGGAAAAGCTACTAAGATCGAGAAATAATGAAGAAATTTATTGAGACATTCAAGAACATCTTCAAGATAGAGGAGTTGCGCAAGAGAATCGTTTATACGCTTCTCTTGGTACTCGTTTATCGTTTGGGATGTTTTGTAGTGCTCCCGGGTATAGACGCTACTATGCTCGCTTCACTTCAGAGCAAAACTCAGGAAGGTCTTGTAGGACTCCTGAACATGTTCTCAGGTGGTGCGTTCGGTAACGCCTCTATCTTTGCACTCGGTGTGATGCCTTATATCTCGGCATCCATCGTGATCCAGCTCCTCGGCATGTTCGTCCCATACTTCAAGAAATTGCAGATGGAAGGCGAAAGTGGCCGTAGGAAAATGAATCAGATCACCAGATATCTTACTGTCCTGATTCTTGCTATCCAGTGCCCTGCATATCTGGCTGCTATCCACAACCAGATCCCTGGTCAGGCATTCGTTGCTGTGACACAGCTCGGATGGAGTAACTTCACATTCAACTTTGTCTCTACAGTGATTCTCCTCGCAGGTTCAATGTTCGTCATGTGGCTCGGCGAGCGCATTACTGACCGTGGTATCGGAAACGGTATTTCCCTTATCATCATGATCGGTATCGTTGCACGTCTTCCATATGCGCTTACTGCAGAAATCGGTGAAAAGCTCACAACTACCAATGGTGGTGTGCTTCTCCTGATTGTGGAGCTTATTGTATTGTTCTTTGTGTTCGTTGCAGCCATCGCTCTCGTACAGGCTGTCAGGAGAATTCCTATCCAGTATGCAAAGCGTGTTGTCGGCAACAAGCAGTACGGCGGAGTACGCAACTACCTTCCTTTGAAGATCAATGCGGCAGGTGTAATGCCTATCATCTTCGCTCAGGCCCTCATGCTGTTCCCTCTCCTTTTCTCACAGTGGGACGCTACCAGAGGACTTGCTGCAACACTTAGCAACTATACTGGTTTCTGGTATAATTTTATTTTCGGACTTCTCGTCGTCATCTTCACATATTTCTACACTGCCGTTACAGTTCAGCCGAACATGATGGCAGAGCAGATGAAGCAGAACGGCGGATTCATACCTGGTGTGAAGCCTGGTAAGAAGACTATGGAGTACATCGATGACATTATGTCCAAGGTTACTCTCCCTGGTTCTATCTTCCTCGCTATCATTGCAATTATGCCGGCATTTGCGATGCTTGCAGGTATCAACAACCAGTTCGCAAGTTTCTATGGTGGTACTTCACTGTTGATTCTTGTAGGTGTGGTTCTCGATACCCTCCAGCAGATAGAAGGTTATCTGCTCATGCGTCACTATGACGGATTGATGAAGACAGGTCGTCTGAGTGGACGTTCTGGAATGTAATTCCCGATAAAGACAAGAGTTAAAGATGTTCAAGCCAAAAACAGAAGAAGAGATTGAGTTGCTCCGCGAAAACGGAATACTGGTGTCGAAGACGCTGGCTGAAGTCGGTAAAGCTGTGGCTCCTGGTGTGACAACTGCCGAGTTGAATAGGGTCGCAGAGACTTTCATCCGTGACAATGGTGCAATTCCTAGCTTTCTTGGTTTTGAGGGTTTCCCGGCAGCAATATGTGCCTCTGTAAACGATGTCGTGGTTCACGGTTTTCCGTCGGACTATGTTCTCAAAGAGGGCGATATCGTTTCTTGTGACATCGGAACTTTGTATAAAGGATATAACGGTGACTCCTGCTACACTTTCCCTGTCGGGGAAGTGGACGCGGAGACCCGGAAACTCCTTGATGTTACGAAGGCTTCCCTGTACAAAGGCATTGAGCAGGCCATTGACGGAAACCGTACTGGCGACATCGGATACGCGGTGCAGTCGTATGCTGAATCTTTCGGCTTTTCTGTAGTAAGAGAGCTGGAAGGCCATGGAATCGGAACCGATATGCATGAAGCTCCCGGAATTCCTAATTATGGAAGACGCGGACATGGTGCAAGATTGACCGATGGCATGACAATTTGTATTGAGCCTATGATCAATGCGGGCAGAAAAGATGTGTATCTGGCTAGAAACGGTTGGGCGGTACACACAGCTGACCACAAGAACGCGGCACATTACGAGCTTACGGTTGTTATCCGGAAAGGCAAGGCTGAACTTCTTTCGACGTTCGACTTTATCGAGAAAGACGGAAACATTAAATTTTAAAGTGGTATTTTAAATGTCTAAACAAACAGCAATTGAGCAGGACGGGACGATAGTCGAGACTCTCCCTAACGCTATGTTTAAAGTAGAGCTGGAGAACGGTCACGTCATTCTTGCACATATTTCAGGCAAGATGAGGCAGAACTTCATCCACATCCTACTCGGTGACAAGGTTAGAGTTGAAATGTCGCCTTATGATTTAACAAAAGGTAGAATATCCTTCAGATACAAATAAAAATTTTCGCGATATGAAAGTAAAAACATCCATCAAAAAGCGCAGCGAAGATTGCAAGATCGTAAGACGCAAAGGCCGTCTTTACGTAATCTGCAAGAAGAACCCTAAGTTCAAGATGCGCCAAGGATAATATTCAGTTGTGTAACTAATAAAGTAAAGATATTATGGCAAGAATAGCCGGTGTTGATTTACCAAACAACAAAAGGGGAGAGATAGGCCTGACCTACATCTTCGGTATCGGGCGCTCTTCTGCAAGAAAGATCCTTGAGGAGTGCGGAATTGATTTTGACACTAAAGTTAACGAGTGGAACGACGACCAGATCGCAAAGATCCGTACGCTCATCGCTAACGAGTACAAGATCGAGGGTGAACTCCGTTCCTCTGTCCAGATGAACATCAAACGTCTCATGGACATCGGTTGCTACAGGGGAATCCGTCATCGTCTCGGACTTCCTGTTCGTGGCCAGAGCACCAAGAACAATGCCCGTACAAGAAAGGGTAAGAAGAAGACTGTTGCAAACAAGAAGAAAGCAACCAAATAAATCTTGATGAATTATGGCAAAGAAGACAACAACAGCAAAAAAGAGAGTAGTAAAAGTTGAAGCTACTGGTGAAGCTCATATTTCATCAACCTTCAATAACGTGATCATCGCTCTCACAAACAATGTTGGCCAGGTTATCAGCTGGTCTTCAGCTGGTAAGAGCGGCTTCAGAGGCTCCAAGAAGAACACTCCGTATGCAGCTCAGGTTGCAGCAGAAGATGCTGCCAAGACTGCATTCGATGCAGGCCTCCGCAAAGTAAAGGTCTATGTTAAAGGTCCTGGTGCAGGACGTGAGTCTGCTATCAGAACAATCAACCAGGCAGGTATTGAGGTTACCGAGATTATCGACGTTACTCCGATGCCGCACAATGGTTGCAGACCTAAAGGCCGTCGTAAAGTTTAATTTTACAGTTTTAATGATTAATTACTATGGCAAGATATACTGGACCAAGTACTAAAATCGCCCGCAAATTCGGCGAGCCGATCTATGGAGCTGATAAAGATTTCGAGAAGAGAAATTATCCTCCGGGACAGCACGGCGCAGCTAGAAAGCGTGCCAGAAAGTCTACCGAATACGGTAATCAGCTTAAAGAGAAGCAGAAAGTAAAATATATGTACGGTGTCCTCGAAAGACAGTTCCGTAACACATACGAGAAAGCCTGCCGCATGCAGGGACAGAAAGGTGAGAACCTTCTCTTCCTTCTTGAGTCAAGACTTGACAACATCGTATACCGTCTCGGAATCGCTCCTACAAGGGCTGCAGCAAGGCAGATCGTGCGTCATTGCCACATTACCCTCAACGGTATTGTCTGCAACATCCCTTCTGCACAGGTTAAGGCTGGTGACGTGATCGCTGTAAGAGAGAGATCAAAGAGCCTTGAAGTAATCCAGAGCAGCGTTGCTTCTGCAAAGAAGTATTCATGGCTGGACTTCGACGCAAAGGCACTCTCAGGCAAGTTCCTCAATGTTCCTACCAGAACCGAGATTCCGGAGAACATTAACGAGCAGCTTATCGTCGACCTCTACTCTAAGTAATAAATTAACACCCAAAAAGAATTAATATGGCAATCTTAGCATTTCAGAAACCAGATAAGGTGATAATGCTCGAAGGAACAGACACCGTCGGTCGTTTCGAGTTCAGGCCTCTTGAGCCTGGATATGGTCAGACCATCGGCAATGCTCTTCGTCGCATCCTGTTGTCTTCTCTGGAGGGTTTTGCTATCAGCTCGATAAAAATCTCGGGAGTGAACGATGAGTTCGATACTATTCCGGGCGTTATCGAGGGTATGCAGGACATCATCCTGAACCTCAAGCAGGTCAGACTAAAGAGGATGGTTGAGTCTGTAGACTCTGAGGTAGCAAATATCACAATTAGCGGTAAACAGGAGTTTACTGCAGAGGATATCTCCAAGGGATTGTCTTCTTTCAAGGTGCTCAATCCTGAGTTGCACATTTGCTCTCTCGAACCTTCTGTTAAACTCGAAATCTCCCTCACAGTTACCAAGGGCCGCGGATTCGTTCCGGCTGAAGAGGAAAGGGATGAGAACACTCCTATCGGAACAATTCCGGTGGATGCCATCTACACTCCTATCCGCAAGGTAAACTGGACAGTGGAGAACTGGCGTGTCGAGCAGAAGACTGACTACGAGAAGCTTAATCTGGAGATTGTTACAGATGGTTCTATCACTCCTAATACTGCACTTCAGGACGCTGCAAACATTCTGATTTACCACTTCAAACTCTTCACTGATGACAAGAAGCTCGCTCTTGAGAGCGCAGTCGTTCCGGATTCAAAGGAGCTTGACGAGGAATCACTCCGTATGAGGCATCTTCTTCTCAACAAACTTTCTGATCTCGGTCTTTCAGTCAGGGCATACAACTGTCTCAAGGCTGCAGAGATCGACACTCTCGCCGACCTTGTATCTTATTCAAGGCCAGAGTTGATGAAATTCCGCAACTTCGGAAGGAAGTCTCTCAATGAGATCGATCAGATGCTCGACAAGATGAAACTTACATTCGGAATGGATGTTACCAAGTACAATATTGAACCTAAGAAAAAGAATAACGCATAATCATGAGGCATAATAAAGCAATCAATCATCTTGGTCGCAAGAGTGGTCATCGCAAAGCTCTCCTTGCAAACATGGCGAACTCTCTTATCCTTCATAAGAGAATCACCACAACACTTGCAAAGGCTAAAGCCCTCAAGACATATCTTGAGCCGCTCATCACCAAGTCAAAAGACGATTCCACTCACTCTCGTCGTATCGTCTTCAGTTATCTCAAGGACAAGACTGCTGTAGCAGAGCTTTTCCGTACAATTGCCCCTAAGATTGCAGACCGTCCGGGCGGATACCTCCGTGTCCTCCACGTCGGCTTCAGACAGGGTGATGGTTCTGAGATGGCTCTTATTGAGTTCGTTGATTTCAACGAGGCTGCTATCGCTTCCGAGGCTTCCAAGAAAGAGGCCAAGAAGACAACTCGCCGTAGCCGTGCAAAGAAGGCAGAAGCTGCTCCGGCGGCTGAAGCTCCAGCAACAGAGGCACCTGCAGCAGAAGTTGAAGAGGCTCCTAAAGCTGAGTAATCAGGAAATAAGACCTGATATAGTAAAGGCACTGACGATTGAATTCGCCGGTGCTTTTTCGTTTTTGCAGGAAAAATACAGGCAAAAGCATGATTATTCGAAAAAAATTCTAACTTTGTATTAAACGAAAGGCTCGACTTTCGGAACGAAAGTCGGAAACGTTTCATACTATTTCGTTTAATAATTAATAACACATACCATTGTTTATGAATTCACTATTCTATTTGGTTCCGGCGGCAGCTGTGACAGCATTGTTTTTCGCCTGGTTGTTTTTTCATCAGATGATGAAAGAAAGTGAGGGAACGGTAACTATGAAGGAAATTGCACAATACGTCAGAGACGGTGCAATGGCCTATCTGAAACAGCAGTACAAGGTAGTTACAATCGTATTCATAGTACTTGCCGTATTCTTCTCGATTCTCGCGTACGGATTTCACATTCAGAATCCTTGGGTGCCGTTCGCATTCCTTACCGGCGGTTTCTTCTCCGGCCTTGCCGGCTTTATCGGAATGAAAACCGCCACCTACGCTTCCGCACGTACGGCCAATGCCGTTTCACGCTCTCTCAATGCCGGACTCAAACTGGCATTCCGTTCGGGAGCCGTCATGGGACTTACGGTAGTGGGACTCGGCCTTCTGGACATTTCGGTATGGTATTTCGTTTTGAAATGTTTCGTGGGAGAACCCGACTCGTCCCAGACACTTGTAACCATCACTACTACAATGCTTACATTCGGTATGGGAGCATCCACCCAGGCACTCTTCGCGCGTGTCGGAGGCGGTATATATACGAAAGCAGCTGACGTGGGGGCGGACATAGTAGGAAAAGTCGAAGCCGACATTCCGGAAGATGACCCTAGGAACCCGGCCACCATTGCCGATAACGTAGGTGACAATGTGGGTGATGTCGCAGGAATGGGTGCCGACCTCTACGAATCATATTGCGGAGCAATCCTCGCCACGATGGCACTTGGCGCTTCCGCATTCTTCGGAGACATTGAAGGCCAGACACGTGCGGTACTTGCTCCTATGTGCATTGCATCAGTCGGAGTCATACTGTCCGTACTTGGAATCTTTGCCGTCCGCACCAAGGAAGGAGCAGGTCTGCAGGATCTTCTCGGATCACTGAGCCGAGGGACCAACCTCAGTGCAGGACTTATTGCAGTGGTGTCTTTCGGAATATTCTATCTCCTCGGATTCGCCAACTGGTGGCAACTCTCACTGTCAGTGTTGTTCGGACTTGCGGCCGGTGTCATCATCGGAAAGGCCACGGAATATTACACATCTCACTCGTATAAGCCGACGCAGAAACTTGCTGAAAGCTCCCAGACAGGATCCGCGACCGTAATTATCGGCGGAATGGGCCTCGGAATGATATCTACGGCGGTTCCGGTGATCACTATCGCTGTCGCAATCCTTATGTCATATCTCTGCGCCACCGGATTCTCATTCGACCCGTCATTGATAAGCAACGGCCTTTACGGAATCAGTATCGCGGCGGTGGGAATGCTCTCGACATTGGGAATCACACTCGCGACCGACGCTTACGGACCTATCGCGGACAATGCCGGCGGCAATGCCCAGATGAGTGGCCTTGACCCTGAAGTCCGCCAGAAAACGGATATTCTGGATGCGCTCGGGAACACTACGGCCGCTACAGGCAAGGGATTTGCCATAGGTTCGGCCGCATTGACAGCCCTCGCGCTTCTCGCGTCATATATCGAGGAAATCAAGATAGGTCTTGTCCACATCGGCAAAGCCACGATTGAAGTTAGTGGGGAACTTGTGGACGCTGCGACGGCGACAATCCCTCAAATCGTTGAATATTATCAAGTCAACCTGATGAATCCACGAGTGCTCGTGGGTGTGTTCATCGGTGCCATGATGGCTTTCCTCTTCTGTGGTCTGACGATGAATGCAGTAGGTCGTGCCGCTCAGAAGATGGTGACGGAAGTACGCAGGCAATTTGCTGAGATCAAGGGCATATTGGAAGGAAAACAAAGACCGGACTATGCCCGTTGCGTGGAAATCTCCACCCTCGGTGCGCAGCATGAAATGATATTGCCATCCATCATTGCGATAGTCGTTCCGGTGGTTACCGGTCTCTGTCTCGGCGCTGCAGGTGTGATGGGGCTTCTTGTCGGCGGCCTCGGCGCAGGCTTCGTGCTGGCGATTTTCCTTGCAAACTCAGGAGGAGCCTGGGACAATGCCAAGAAATATGTCGAGGACGGACACTTCGGAGGAAAGAATTCGGATTGTCATAAGGCAACCATCGTCGGTGACACCGTAGGAGATCCTTTCAAAGACACATCCGGTCCATCATTGAACATTCTCATCAAGCTTATGAGCATGGTTTCCATCGTGATGGCAGGGCTTACAGTGATGGTAGGATAGCAGCACTGTCAACGTTTGCTGTCGAAATATTTGATAATATTAAAAATAAACGTTAAATTGCGTTGTTAATTTAGTTGCGATCGTTTTAATAAAAGAAAGAGGGCTTGCAGTATGAAAAGAATCACTATTCGTGATGTTGCGCGTGAGGCGAAAGTGTCGGTCACGCTTGTATCATTTGTGATGAACGCAAAAAGAGATAAAGACGGAAATCTCGATTGTCCTGTAAACGCTGAGACAGCAAAGCGCGTTTTGCGGGTTGCCCAGAAGTTAGGTTATAGAAGAAATTTTGCAGCAGCTTCACTCAGAAGCGGCCGCTCCAATTCCATAGCCGTCATTCCTAATGACATATCCAATAAATTCTTTGCCGGAATCTCCAGATGTATTGAAGACAAGGCCAAGAGTTATGGCTATACGGTACTTTTCGCCAGCTCGGATGAAAGTGCAGAGAGACTTGACAGCGTGATGGATGCTGTTCTTGCACATAATATTGACGGTGTGATCGTTGCACCTTGCGCAGGAGGGGAAGCCGCCATCCGCAAGGCGACCGATTCCGGAGTTCCGGTGGTTCTTCTCGACAGGGATATCGAAAGCATTGAAAATGTCGGAAAAGTACTTCTGGATGACGGAGAGGCCGGAAAGATGGCTACCGAAATGTTTATCAACCATGGCTATAAGAAGATAGAAATGATTTCCTACTCCCTGGGTATTTCCAGTCTGGAAGAGAGAGAGGCAGGATATCGTCAGGCCATGATGGACCACGACCTTTATGACAATGTTGCAGTACATTATACTTCTTATGCGAAAGCTACGGAAGACGTGCCTGCCATTATCAAAGATGCCGTTTCCAGAGGCGTGGAAGCATTGTTCCTTCCTACCTATTCATTGTCGGCACTTGTCCTTATGACCATGCGCGACATGAATCTCAAGACTCCTGAGGATCTGGCGGTTATCGGTTTCGACGTCAGTGATATCTATCAGTTGTACTCGACATCCGTAACCCATATCGTCCAGCCGCTCAAGCAGCTCGGCGAGAAATCTGTCGATGTCCTTATCGGCATGATCCATGGACAACCTGCCGAGAAAGTCATCCTCAAACCGGAAATGATAGAGGGCGACTCTACGAAAGCGAAGAAATAAACTACCAATAATATTACACTAACGAGCCATGGCCTGACATCTTCAGTCCGTGGCTTGTTTCGTTATGTGTGATGGTAAGTTTATCGTCCTTGCGGCCGTATGATGTTTCTGGCCAATGTGTTGGAACACAGGAAATCCGTCAGTTGCCTGCAGTCCGAAGACAGGATCGAATGCCTGTCGCCCTCCCATAAGATGGTGCCCTTGTGCAGAAATCCGATATTGTCCCCGATTTCCAGAATCGAATTCATGTCATGAGTATTCATGATGGTTGTGATACCCAGCTCCTTGGTCAATGAACTGATAAGCTGGTCTATGACAATGGATGTCTCGGGATCAAGCCCCGAATTAGGCTCATCGCAAAACAGATATTCCGGGTTCAATGCAATTGCACGGGCGATGCCGACACGTTTCTGCATGCCGCCGGAAAGCTCATCAGGGTACTTGTCCTCCGAATCCTTGACATTCACCTTGTCCAGAAGGTATCTGGCACGTTCTTTCTTCTCTGCCAGGCTCCAATCCGTGAGGAAATCCATAGGAAACATGATATTCCCCAGCACGGTGCGGAAATCGAAAAGCGCGCTGCCCTGGAAGAGAACACCGATTTTCTGGTGCAATGCCTTTTTCTCCGTTTCCGACATTTTGGTAAATTCCTCGTCCCCGTACCAGATCTCGCCTGAATCAGGCTCCGTGAGGCCGATCAACATGTTGAGCAGCACTGTCTTGCCGGAACCGCTGGCTCCGATCAGCATATTGCACTCGCCGGGGCGGAAAGACATTGAAATATCCTTTAGAACCTGCTTCCCGTCGAAGCTTTTCTGAAGATTCTTGACTGTAATCATATCAATAAAGGAGAAGCTGGGTGATTATAAGGTCCGACATGAGTATCAGGATACTGGATGCCACGATAGCCTTGGTGCTGGATTTTCCCACTCCGAGAGACCCGTCCTTGGCATTGTATCCGTGATAAGAGGCGACAGATGAAATTATGAAACAGAATACCGCCGTCTTGAAACAGCTGTAGACCATGAAAAAGCCATTGAAAGAAAACTTTATGCCTGTGAAATATTTTCCGATGGGAATAATCCCCGTCGCCCATGTTATCAATGCTCCTCCGGCGAGTCCGAGAACGAAACTGAAAAGCGTCAGCACCGGACTGAGGATGGTAGCTGCGAGAATTTTCGGGCGTGCCACGAAAGACGCGCTGTTGATACCCATCATATCGATGGCGTCAAGCTGCTGGGTGATTCGCATGCTGCCGATTTCCGAAGCAATGCTGGACCCCATTTTGCCCGCCAGGATCAATGCTACCATTGTGGAACTGAATTCCAATATCATGCTTTCACGCACCATATAGCCGATAAGCATCCTGTCCAGAAATGGATTTTCCATGTTGGATGCGGTCTGGATTACCAGGACACCTCCCATAAACAGGGAAATGACACCGACGATGACAATCGACGACATTACCAGCCTGTCTGTTTCTATGATGAATTGCTTCCTGAGCATGCTGCGTTTCTCCGGTTTGCGGAACACTTGCCCGAGAAAGAGCGTGTACTTTCCTATTGAACTGAATATATTGGCTTTCATGTTATTCTCGTTTTTACTTCTGCCGCGTCGAAGATAAGAAAATTTCCCCACACGGAGGAATTTTCCGCCACATATATATCTTTTTTTATTAATCCAACAGGCTTTTCCGTCGACCTTGGCAGAAAAAATCTGAACTATGCTCATAAATATTTTCTGCGCGAAATGCATTGGTATACAGGCAGTACCTGTGACGGTGGAAGTGGACATCAATTCCGGAATCGGGATTCATCTGGTGGGACTCGCCGACGTGGCCGTGAAGGAAAGCCTGCTCCGTACGATGACGGCTCTCCAGTCGATAGGATTCCGTATTCCGGGAAAGAAGATAGTCATAAATCTGGCGCCCGCGGACATGCGCAAGAACGGAAGCGGGTATGACCTCCCCATTGCCCTGGGAATCATTGCCGCGTCAGGGCAATGCGACCTCCCCGCATTGGACAAATACGTGATTATGGGAGAATTGGGACTGGACGCGACGATCCGCGGAATCCCCGGAGCCCTGCCGATTGCCGAATATGCGTCCGCAGCGGGGTTTGAAGGCTGCATTTTTCCGGAAGAATCCGCATTGGAAGCGGCGGAACTCGGCGGGACCAGGGTGTTCGGCGTGAAGACGATTTCCGACGTGCTGCGTATTCTTGAAGACAAGGAAGATGTTTCGGATCTGCTTGTGACAGGACGCAATGTGCCTCAGACTGAAAAAACATTGAAAGACTACATGGATTTCGCGGACATCGTCGGCCAGGACGGGGCGAAACGGGGGCTGGAAATCGCGGCTGCCGGCGGGCACAATGTGATTATGGTGGGCTCTCCCGGCTCAGGAAAGACATCTCTTGCCAAGGCGATGATCGGCATAATGCCCAGGATGCAGACGGCGGAGGCGATTGAAACCAGCAAGATATATTCCGTGGCTGGCCTGCGCACTGCTACATTGGGACTTATGCGTGAACGCCCGTTCAGGGCTCCGCATTACAGCGCGTCCATGGCGGCGATAATCGGCGGCGGAAACGGTGAGAACATCTTGCCCGGCGAGGTGTCGCTGGCGGAGAACGGCGTGCTGTTTCTGGATGAATTCGCGCAGATGCCGCGCAATATCACGGAAGCGCTGCGTGGGCCGTTGGAAGACCGTAAAGTGGTGATTTCCAGGCTGCGGTCCAAGGTGGAATTCCCTGCTTCCTTCATGCTGGTGGCAGCCTCCAACCCTTGCCCTTGCGGCTATTACGGAGTGAAAGGAAAATGCACCTGCACGCCGTCCCAGCGCCAGGCTTACATGGGCCGTCTGTCCGGACCGATAATGGATCGCATTGATATTCAGCTTACTATGCGGCCGGTACCGCCGGAAGACATGGTGCGGCGGCAGCGTTCGGAGGGGAAGGACAATACTTGTCAATGTGAGACCAGCGCGGAAATCGCCCGTCGCGTGCTCGTGGCGCGCAAAATCCAGCAAATCCGATTCGCGGGCACCGATGTTCATGTCAATGCCGGGATGACCGGTGAAATGCTTGGAAAGTTTTGCCGTCTGTCAGACGAATGCGCCGCGCTTATGGAGAAGATGTCGAACCGGCTTGGGCTTTCGGCGCGTGCCTTCTCCAGGGTGTTGAAACTTTCCCGCACCATTGCCGACCTGGAAGATGCCGCCGCGATGGTTTCCTTCGGATGCCGTTTGACCGGGCATGAAGACCTGTCCGGTGAAAGTGGTTTTGACGCCATGGGATATGATGCTATAACCCTTCCGGGATCATACCGCGAAAGCCCCATTGCGCCCCGCCATATCCTGGAATCTTTCAGTTATCGCTTTCTGGACCGCCTGGAACGATAGAAATTCGGCTTTATTTGGGAATGTTGGAACAAATGAGTAACTTTGTAGCTTGACCAATACTAATGCAGTTGCATAATGAAACACTTTACATTGCCTAAAGAAGGCGGTCTTGTCGAGAAGAACATACCTTCCGACATTCTCCACAGTTATGAGAAAATCAGGACTGAGATTTATGACCAGTCCACAACAGCCAGCGAAGTTATTGCTGACGAGATCATTGATTCCATCAATGCATGCCAGGGAAGAACCTTCAAACTGGGTCTTTCCACAGGTGTTACCCCGGTATCCCTCTACAAATGGCTTACCAGGAAGTACCAGGAGGGAAAAGTATCATTCAGCAACGTTGAGGTCTACTCTATAGACGAGTACTATCCTTATGGGAAAGGTGAGCCGCAGAGCCGTAACAGCATCCTGCACAACTCACTCCTCAATGCTGTCGATATCAAGGAGGAGAACATCCATATTCCTGACGGCAGCGTTCCTGAGGACAAAATCACCGCTTATTGCGAGGAATATGACAAGATGGTCCGCGGACTGGACATGCTCGTAATCGGAATGGGCGAAATGGCCCAGGTAGGATTCAATGAGGCCGGAACATCACCTGTCAGCAGGACACGTACCGTACTTCTTTCTTACCAGTCGAGAAAACGTCAGGGAAAGAACTTCAACGGCGATTTCAAGCATACCCCTTCACAGGCCATCACCATCGGTATCGACACCATGATGAGCGCCAAGAAAATCGTGCTCATGGCTTGGGGCGAGGACAAGGCAAATGCAGTAAAGCATGTCTGCGAATGCAATCCTGACTACGAATATCCAGCATCTCTCCTCCAGGGACACCAGAACATCTGCTGCTATGTGGACGAGACTGCCGGGTCTCTCCTTACTAGAGTCGTATCTCCTTGGTTGGTAGGACCTTGCGACTGGACCAGGAAGTTCATCAGAAAGGCTGTAGTATGGCTTTGCCAGGAAGTACACAAGCCGATTCTGAAACTTACCCAGAAAGATTATCTGGAGCACTCGCTCGGAGAACTGCTTGACAAGTTCGGTCCTTACGACAAGATCAATATCGAGGTGTTCAACGACCTCCAGCATACCATTACCGGATGGCCGGGCGGAAAGCCTAATGCTGACGACAGCCAGAGACCTGTATCGGCATTGCCTTACCCTAAGACGGTGCTCATCTTCTCGCCGCATCCTGACGATGACGTCATTTCAATGGGCGGAACATTCATCCGTCTCGTTCACCAGGGCCACAATGTCCACGTAGCGTACGAGACGTCAGGAGACCTTGCAGTGCACGACGATGTGGTTCTCCAGCACATGGATGCAGCTCACCAGCTCGGATTTGCAGATGAGTTCGACAGGATCAAGGCTATCATTGACTCCAAGAAACCGGGTGAGCCGGAGCCTAAGGAACTTCTCGCCATCAAGGGCGCAATCCGTCGTAGCGAGGCCAGAGGCGCTGACAGATCATTCGGTCTTAACGACAATACCAATGTCCACTTCCTCGATCTTCCGTTCTATGAGTCCGGCGGAGTGAAGAAACTTCCTCGTACACAGGCGGATCTGGATATCATCAAGGCGTTGATCAAGAAGCTTCGTCCTGACCAGATTTTCATGGCAGGCGACCTTGCCGACCCTCATGGAACTCACAGGGTATGTACCGAGGCTGCTCTCGAGGCAATCGAGCAGTTGAAAGAGGAAGGCGAGAACTGGCTGAACGAGACCCATGTATGGCTCTACAGAGGCGCATGGATGGAGTGGGAACTCGGCCGCGTGGACATGGCAGTTCCATTGAGCCCGGACGAGGTGGTCGAGAAACGTCACGCCATCTTCCGTCACCTTTCACAGAAGGACATCGTTCCGTTCCCTGGAGATGACCCACGTGAATTCTGGCAGAGGGCAGAGGACCGCACCCAGAACACGGCACGCCTCTACGATGAACTCGGAATGGCTGAATATCAGGCTATTGAGGTGTTCCTTAAATTATATTAACATCGTAAAACAATAGAGAAATGAAACTTGTCATCAGAGAAAACAGCAGCAAAGGATCCATCTGGGCTGCTCACTATATCGCCAAGAAAATCAATGAAAAGGCAGCACGTACGAATGCGCCTTTTGTAATCGGACTCTGCACAGGCTCCACTCCTATCGAGACTTACGCAGAACTTATCCGTATGGTAAAGGCCGGCGAAGTATCTTTCAAGAACGTGATTTCCTTCAATATGGATGAGTATGTAGGTCTTCCGGAATCACATCCTGAGAGCTACCACTCATTCATGCACAAATACCTCTTCGACCAGATCGACGAACCGGCAGAGAATATCCACATTCTCAACGGCAATGCGGCTGACGTAAAAGCTGAATGCGAAGCATACGAGAAAGCTATCGTGGACGCAGGCGGATTCGACCTCTTCCTCGGCGGCGTAGGCGAGGACGGACATATCGCTTTCAATGAGCCGTTCTCATCACTCCAGTCCAGAACCAGAGAAGTTGTCCTTACCTACGACACACGTGTGGTGAACTCTCGTTTCTTCAACAACGACGTGAACCAGGTGCCTAAGTCAGCTCTTACCGTCGGTGTCGCTACAGTGCTCAGTGCCAAGGAAGTAGTTATCCTTGCATTCGGCAGCAAGAAGGCACGTGCCATCAAGGATGCCGTAGAGGGACCATACACTCACTATTGCACACTTTCAGGCCTCCAGGCTCATCAGGAAGGAACCATCGTTTGCGATGAACTTTCAGTAGGTGAGCTCAAGGTCAATTCATACAGATATTTCAAGGCTGTAGAAGAGGCTGAGAATCAGTAGAAAAGGTTATCAGTAATATAAAGCAGGCGTGGATTTGCAACGAATCCACGCTTTTTTCGTATTTTTGTCTGATGGCGTGTTTATTGCACACTGTGATAACCGCATTGATAAAAAGACATTGACATGAACAAGATACTCAGGACATTGGCGATAGCCGTCATAGCGATAGCAGGGACCTTCGGGGCGGAAGCATCGGCGCAGACCGGACATGCGGAGGGGAAGCCGGCGCAGGAGGGAATCCGGGCGGACGGCAGGATTGTGAACGCCGTTCAAATGTATGAAGATGAGAACTTTACGGGAGCGAAAACCATGTTGGACGCTATCCTGAAAACATCTCCGGACAATGACGCTGCATGGTATTACCGCGGGCTTTGCAACATGCGGCTGAAGAATGCTGCAGACTCTGAACGGGACCTCAAGCAGGCTGTGGCGCTGGACTCCACGAACTATTGGTACCGCTACATGCTGGCAGGTCTGTACGGCATGACGGGGCGGTCGGTCCTGACCATCGACATGTATGAATCCCTGTTGCGCGACTTCCCGAAGAAAAGCGAGTTGTACTATGGGCTTGCGAACCTGTATATCAATCAGGGTCAGGCAGATAAGGCGTTGAAAATCATCGGCGACATCGAGACTCAGTTCGGAAAGAGCGATGCGACGGTGATGACGCGTTTCAATATCCTCAGCAGGCAGGAACGCCACGAAGAGGCATATAAGGCGCTGGAAGAATACAATAAGGAATACTCGTCTCCGCAGGTATTGTCAATGCTGGGCGACTATGAGATGGGGATGTACAATGATTCCTCGGCCCTTGCATATTACGACGAGGCCCTGTCACTGGACAAGAGCTACGCTCCGGCATTGCTGGGAAAAGCTGAAACTTACAGGATAGCAAGGGATTACGTGTCATATTTCAAGACATTGGATATCCTCATGGCTGACCGCGATGCGACACCTGCCGGTAAGGCGGAATATCTCCAGGCCGTATTCAGACAGTCGGATCCGAGGTTTATGAAATCATTTTCGAGTCAGCTGGATTCGACGGTCAATATCGCTGTAAATGCTCATCCTGCAGACTCTTCCATTCTTCAGACAGCCGGATTGTACTATCTTGTTACCGACAGGAAAGAGGCAGCCGCCGATGCATTCAAAAAGGTGATGACGGAGTTTCCGGACAATGTGGGCGCGACGGCCAGCTATATCCAGACCCTGCTTTATATCAATGAGTGGGACAAGGTGGTCAGCGCATGTGATTCTGCCATGGTGAGATTCCCGCAAGAGGCTGGTTTTCTGGAGTTTGCCAATGCTGCTGAGTTCAACAGGAAGAATTATCCAGCCGTTATAGAGAATTGTGTGAAGATGCTTCGGATAGCGCCGACTGACAGCGCCACGTTCGTGACTGCGTGGAGCACCATCGGTGACATGTATCATCTTCTGGGTGATCAGACCAAGGCGTTCAAGTCGTATGAAACGGCATTGAAAGTAGCCCCGGACAATGCTCCTGTTCTGAACAATTACGCCTATTATTTGTCAGTGGAGGGCAAGAAACTGAAGAAGGCTTATGCGATGAGCAAGAAGACGGTTGAGGCCGAGCCGGACAATGCGACTTATCTGGATACCTTCGGATGGATACTGTATCTGCAGGGCAAAGCATTGGAAGCCAAGCCTTTCTTCAAACATGCGATGCTGTACGGAGGCAAGGACAGCGCCACTATTCTGGACCATTATGCCACGGTACTGGAGGCGTTGGGCGAGAAAGACCTTGCGAAAGTCTACAGGCAGCAGGCGAAAAACAAGGCTTCGGAGGGTAAGGAATGATGAAGAAACTGCTTATCAATATCATTGCAGCAGCGGCAATGCTGGTTTCTCTGAGTCTTTCAGCGCAGGATACACGGGTGCAGGAAAGCCGTAAAGCCAAGCTGGAAAAGGAAATTGCGCTCATTGACAAGCAGTTGAAAGAAAATGCTGCGAAGAGCAGCAACGCATTGTCGACATTGAACCTGGTCCGTAAGAAGGTTGCGGACAGGAAAGAGCTTGTGGCGGAGAGCGACAGGGAGATTGCAGCATTGACCGGCAGGATAAATGCAAAGCAGAAGGATGTGGACAGGGTGCAGGCGCGTCTGGATACGCTCTCGCTTTATTATTCGAAACTGGTCAAGAGCGCTTACAAGAACCGTGATTCCAAGGTCTGGTATATGTATATCCTTGCAAGTGAGAATGTCGGACAGGCCTTCAGAAGAGCAGGGTATCTTCGTAACCTGTCTGCTGAAATGAACCGGCAGGGAGAGAAAATTATCGATACCAAGTCTGAATTGCAGCGTGAAATGGATTCGCTCAGTGTCCTGAAACGTGATGCCGAGGTAATCAGAAGCCGTCGGGCAGCGGATGTCCAGTCGCTTCAGCAGGAAGAGGCCGAGTCGGCAAGGATTGTCACGCAGCTGCAGCGCAACAGGACGAAATACCAGAAGGAACTGGCGGCTAAAAAGCGTCAGGTGGATGCCCTCAATCGCGAAATACAGAGAATCATCGCCGCTGCCGTCAATGGGAAATCCGGCAAGTCGACTACACGTAAACCGGTGGATATCAAGCTGGATGCTGAATTTGCCAAGAACAAGGGCAAACTTCCTTGGCCGGCAGATGGCGCGGTAACGGATCATTTCGGACAGCATTATCATCCTGTATTCAAATCAGTAAAGCTGCCATTCAACAACGGCATTACGATTTCAATGGCGAAAGGTGCTGCGGTACAGGCGGTTTTCGACGGAGTGGTGAAGCAGATCGTGGTGATGCCTGGATATAACAAATGCGTCCTGGTGCAGCATGGAAATTATTTCTCGTTCTATTGCAAACTGGAAAGCGCGGTCGTGAAACCGGGAGACAAGATCAAGACCGGTGACATAATCGGAACCGTCGACACCATTGACGGAGCGACGCAGCTGCATTTCCAGATATGGAAAGGTACCACGCCTCAGGACCCGGAGAAGTGGTTGAGATAATTCGGGGCTCCAAAATCGGTTTCATGCAACATTTCGCATTCGAATTGCATCTTTATTTACGGACAACTAGAGTTTAGGCCTGAAAAAGAATGGGAACAGCGGCATATAGCGATGTCATAGAGGGCTGTATAAAAGGGGAAAGGAAAGCGCAGAAGCTGCTGTATGAGCATCTTGCGCCGAAAATGTTCTCCGTATGCCTCCGCTATATGGGCGAACGTAAAGCTGCCGAGGATGTCCTGCAAGATGCCTTTGTGACATTGTTCTCCAAGATAGACTCATTCTCTGATACAGGTTCATTCGATGGTTGGGCAAGACGGATCTTTGTCAATACTGCACTTATGTCCCTGCGGAAAAAAGACGCGCTCAAGATGAGCGATGATCTGGATTCTGCGTGGAATGTGAGCAGCGACATGCCGTCTCAGGTTCAAGATTTGGGATATAAGGAGCTTATGCAGCTCGTGGCAGCACTGCCGGCTGGCTACAGGACGGTTTTCAATATGTATGTGATAGAGGGTTTTTCACATGATGAAATCGCCAAAGCCTTGAATATCAGTGCGGCTACATCGCGTTCCCAGTTGTTGAGGGCACGTGCGATGCTGCAGGACAAGATAAAAAACAGGAAAGATGCAAGACATTAATACAGAGTTTGACAAGGAGATTCGCTCCATTCTGGCAGATGCTGAGGAAGAAGTTCCTTCGTATCTGATGGATGAGGTGTTCTCCCGCCTTGACAGGAAGCGTGAACCTGTGCTGCCATTGTGGCTGAAGCGCACCACTGCGGTGATGGCTGCGGCTGCCGTGCTGGTGACCGGGTTCGTTCTGCTATTCCCTGAAAAGGAAGATATTACAGTGGTGGAAAAACCGGCTGTCACTGCCGAGGTGAGGGAAGACTCTAAAAATCAAACAGCTCATTCAAAGGAACTTATAGCTGATGTAGTGAAGCCTGTCAGGAAAATTTCCCGTCCGGTGGTTGTGAATGAAATCCCTGTGGAAGAAAGTTTGCCGGAAGCTGTTCAGGAGGACAGCGTATCGGAAGAACCGGTGGAACTTGGTCAGGCAGAAAAACCTCAAGAGCAGGTTTCGAATCAAGAAGTTGAAGAAGAAACAGGAAAACTGAGCGACTATTTCGATTCCATCGCAGATGAAGATGAGCCGAAAGGACGCAGGAAGATTTCAATGACTGTCGGCGGAGACCTTGCAAGCAATGGCAATGCCAAGGGCTACAATGGCTTCGGCGGTTTCCGGGCGCCGGGAGAGGGTATTCTGGAAGCGACTTATATCGAGCAGGTCGGCAAGAACTCCAAGTATATGATTCCGCTTTCATTCGGATTCTCCACGAGGATTCCTTTCGCGAAACGCTGGTCGGCAGGTATCGGACTGAACTATTCGATGCTCCAGAGAACGTTTACCGGAGTCTACACGAACATCCATGAGGGAAAAACGACAATTGTAACCTCTTCAGATATAAAGAATACCTTACATTATGTAGGTATCCCCGTAAATGTATATTACAATATCGTGGACGGGACCAAAGTCAAGTTTTATGCCTATGCGGGCGGTGCTGTGGAGAAGGGTATTTCCAATGTCTACAGAATCGGCCGTTCAGAGGGCGATATTCGTTATCATGAAAGCGTAAAAGGTGTTCAGGCTTCGGCCGGTGCCGGCTTCGGAGTGGAATTCACGCTTGCTGACAAGCTCGGATTGTATGTAAATCCAGGGTTGAGATATTATTTTGATTGCGGACAGCCGGTCAGCATCAGGACTCAGCAGCCGTTGATGATGAACTTCGAAATAGGCTTCAGAGTGGGTATATAGGCATTAATTGAAGATTTTTATGTTGTGGGTAAATTAAAAATCTTCCGTTTGTGGTAAAAAGCTCCAGTTCTTGGTGAAAGAATTCGGAGCTTTTCTTTTTTATTGCGTACTTGCGGAAAAAAGCATAACCATGAAACAGACTACTTTTTCGGCCATTGCCGTACTGCTGCTATTGCTGTTCGGATGCGGCCTGCTGGACACCGGAGAGTCCAGACTGAACAAACACAGATCAGAAACACTTCTGGCGGAACGCCACAATAAAGGCGCGTCGTCTGAAGACGACAAGAAAACTGACACCGCAGTCTTCATTACGGCTGTGGAATTCGCCCCCAGCTATTTCTGGCAACGAGATACGGCAGGAGACAATGAGCCGTTCAGGATCAATGTCTACAAGAACATGGAGAAGATATTTTCCATAGCCGGCGGACCGGGGACAAATATCAGTTACGCTCCGGACATGCACAGATACATTGACGGACACCTTTATACGGACTGGTCTTCCGGCTCGGAGACGGTCATTTGCAGGGACGGCGAGGAAATCATCAGGTTCAAGGGCAGGGAAATGATTTGCGGTTTCCTTGTCAAGGACGGACAGATATACACTCTCAGCCAGAACCGCGACGGGGCGGGCTTTACGTGGCGCTGCAACGGCGAAACCCTGTTCCATGATTCCCAGGGATATGTCATTGGCGGAATATCGGACCAGACCAATCCTGCCGGTGCGGTCAGTGATGACGGCGGAAATCTGTATTTCGCTTATCAGATACCGTCCAAACTGGTGACGGAGCAGCGGCCTGCGGTATTCCTGGTGGAAAATGATGCCTCCTCACCGTTAAGATGTCCTTATGAGATGACCAATGTTTCCGATGTCCGGGTGATTGACGGAAAGATTTATATATCAGGCAATTCCGGTGGATATAATGCTTATGCGATAATGCTGGCGGGCGATGATGAGCGTCGTTTCTATGCAGGAGGCGGGTGCTATATGGCAGGATGCAAGGCCCTGTGGTCCGGAAAGGACATGTACATGAAGACGGATTACTCCAGAAATGCATGGTACTCCTCGTCCGCGCTTATGTGGGACATGAAAGGCAATATCTTCGGCACGATGGACAACGACAAGCGAGTTTTTGACTATTATGCCGAAGATGACGGATATGCTTATGTCGGCATTGACTACTCGACGGGCGGGACATTCGTCCGCAATGTCCAGGATGATGAAAATGTGTACACATGTGTCCTGCCCAAGCGTTACAACCTTATGGACACGCGGTGCGCCGCGCTATATGGAGGAACATTTTATGCCGGCCTGACGTCACATGAGCGTGGGGGAGTCCCCGTATTGGTAAAGAACGGTGTTTCTACCGAGCTGAAGATCAATGGCTTTATATCTTCAGTCACGGTTACTGGTCTTCCCAAGTGATGACGCGGCTCTCGTCCGGGCGTACGGCAATGCTGACTTTCAATGTCTCTTCAGGAAGAATGCTCTCGATATTCTCCGGCCATTCGATGAGGCACAGGCAGCCGCTGTCAATGTAGTCGTAGAAGCCTATGTCGAAAGCCTCTTCCGTGCGGGTGATTCTGTAGAAGTCGAAGTGGAATACCGAATCTCCGTCAGAAGTCTTGTATTCATTGACAATGGAAAAGGTCGGCGAGCTTACGGCATCTTCCTTTACACCCAGCCTGTGGCAGAGAGCTGTGGTAAATGTCGTCTTGCCTGCACCCATCGGTGCGTAAAATGCGATGACGCTATGACCGGCAGTCTCTTTAAGAAATTTGTCGGCAGCCTCGCCGATATGCGCCAGGTCATTTATGATAATTTCGTGTTTCATCTCCTTGATATTACGATTGCAGGCACAAACTTACACAAATTCAATGGATTTTATGTAAGTTTGTCCGAATAACGTCATTCATGGAGCTGTAAAAAAAGGAATGTTATGATAACTGAACCTCCTGTAAAAATAAATCTCGGACTCAATGTCCTCAGGAAAAGAGAAGATGGATATCATGATCTGGAAACATTGTTCTATCCTTGTAAACAGATACATGACACATTGGAAATAATAAAGGGGGATGACTATAGCCGGACATCCGCGAGGCTGTCTGCCCTCTATGGTGACAGGCCCAAGATTACTGACCTCACTGCATCCGCGTCGGAAGAGTTCGACGCATTCGATGACGATGTGATGCCTACATTCGCACAAGGCATATCCGGCGACGGGAAGCTGATGATAACCGTGGCGAGACGTGAAGGAGTAGACTGGCCGGTTACCAAGGACCTGTGTGCCAAGGCTTACCACTTGCTTGATGCTGAGTTTAATCTTCCTCCGGTGAAGATATATCTGGAGAAGACGTCTCCTGTGGGCGCCGGACTTGGCGGCGGCTCCGCAGACGCTGCATATACATTGACCATGCTTTCCGAAATGTTCGACCTTGGGCTTTCCAAACAGCAGGTCTCCGACTATGCTGCCAGGCTCGGAAGCGATTGCGCGTTTTTCGCGTGGGACCGTCCGATGATGGGAAGCGGCAGGGGAGAGATTCTTTTTCCTTATGATTTGAATATCAATATAGTAGAGTCGTCTGATGCCGCCCCGGGCTCATACGGGCTCCGCATTGTCGTGCCCGAGGGGATAGAAGTGTCTACCGCCGAAGCATATCGCGGCATCAAGCCTGCCGTCCCTGCCGTCAGACTCGAAGATGTCCTCGCCAGGCCTATCCCGGAGTGGAAGGATTTGCTGGTCAATGATTTCGAGGCGACGGTGTTCGAGGCGCACCCTGAACTGGCTGCGATAAAGCAGTCGCTCTACGATTCGGGAGCAGCTTATGCGTCAATGTCCGGCAGCGGGTCTGCGCTTTTCGCCCTATATGAAGTGTAAGCAAGCGATCGGATTTCACGCTTTCCAGGTGCAATTTACTTGAAAGGGATGATTTTTACTGTACCGGGGATCTCGTCGTCCTCTTCCGGCGTGAGATGGATGATCCTCTGGTTCGAGCTGCCGCGGAAATGCAGCTGGGTGTCGCGCAGAGCCTCTATATATGGCCCGTCCACGAGAACGTCCAGATATGGGAGAAGCATTGACAAATGACTGTCTGCCAGGATTTCCTCGTAGGTGAAGCCGGTCCAGCACCAGATGGTCTTGTCCGTTTCCGTCTTTATCCGTCTTGCCAGCTCGGTAAACCCCTCCACTTGATAAAACGGATCTCCTCCGCTGAAAGAAACATTGCTGATATCGTCATCCTTGATGACCTGCATGAGGTCGTCGATGCTCATCTTGTGCCCGTTCTCGAATTTCCATGACTGCGGGTTGTGGCATCCTGGGCAATGATGTTCGCATCCGGCACAATAAATGGAGGTGCGGAGGCCCGGGCCGTCAGCCATGGTCTGCTCCATCACCTCCATTATGTATAGTTCATGCATATTCTTTTGCTGGGTTTTAATGCGAGGGGGTGCTTGTTTGAGGGTGCCGGCCCCTCGCACGTTATCACGTTACCCTCACCCTAAATCCCTCCCCTCGGGGAAGGGACTTGCCCTCGCCCTTACGGGCTCTAACTAATTCTTTAGTAATCCTTAAAAAACAACTTGGTTATCGTTGCTCGTCTTTTCTGTCTATATTCCTGCCTCATCAGTCGTGTATGTCCAATACACTACTCCATCTTCGAAAAGCAATCCTTCCTCTAAAACGACTATTTATGGACTACGCGGTCCTTCAGTTCGGCGAGTTTGGCGCTGTTCCAGCGGTTTGTCGTACCTACCAGGTAACCTGTAATCCTCTGGAGCGTGTCGATGTTATGTCCGTGACAATGAGGACATTCCTCAAGTTCCTCCGTCGCATCCTCATATCCGCAATCCAGACATCTGTTGCGGTTATGGTTCACGCTGCCGTAACCGATGTTGTACTTGTCCATCAAGTCCACGATGTTCATGATGGCCTCCGGATTATGTGTCGCGTCACCGTCGATTTCCACGTAGAAGATATGGCCGCCCCTTTCAAGATCATGATACGGAGCCTCTACCTCGGCCTTGCGCTTCGGCGTGCAATGGAAGTAAACCGGAACGTGGCTTGAATTGGTATAGTAATCCTTGTCCGTAACGCCCTTTATTATGCCGAACTTCTTCTTGTCCATCTTCGTGAAGCGTCCGGAAAGACCTTCAGCCGGCGTACCGAGCACGCTGAAATTGTGCTGGAACTTCTCTGAATAAGCATTGGCCTTGTCGCGGAAATAAGTCACGATTCTGAGCCCAAGCTCCTGAGCTTCTTCGGATTCGCCATGATGTTTTCCTGTCAATGCGATAAGGCATTCCGCCAGGCCGATGAATCCGATGCCGAGCGTTCCCTGGTTGATTACCGACTCGATGGTATCATCCGGGTTCAGGTCTTCGCTTCCGAGCCAGAGTTTGCCCATCAGCAGAGGGAACTGCTTCTTGAGCGCAGTCTTTTGGAAATTAAAGCGTTCGCAGAGCTGCTGCGCAGTAATGTCCAGGACGTGATCGAGTTTGTTGAAGAACTCCGTGATTCTCGCTTCCTTGTTTTCAATGCCCATGCATTCGATTGCCAGACGGACAATGTTTACGGTCGTGAAACTGATATTGCCCCTTCCTACCGAAGTCTTCGGTCCGAACCTGTTCTCGAAAACACGTGTGCGGCAGCCCATCGTCGCCACCTCATGCATATATCTCTGCGGGTCATCAGCTCTCCATTCCGCGCACTGGTTGAATGTCGCGTCGAGGTTCAGGAAATTCGGGAAGAAACGTCTTGCGGAAACCTTGCAGGCGAACTTGTAAAGGTCATAGTTCGGGTCTTCAGGCAAATAGCTGACGCCGCGCTTCTTCTTCCAGATCTGGATAGGGAAGATGGCGGTGGAACCATTGCCGACACCCTCGTATGTCGTGTTGAGGATTTCCCTGATGATGCAGCGTCCCTCGGCAGAAGTGTCCGTTCCGTAGTTTATCGAGCTGAATACCACCTGGTTGCCGCCTCTGGAGTGAATTGTGTTCATGTTGTGCACGAAAGCCTCCATCGCCTGATGCACCCTGCTCACGGTCATGTTGATGGCATGCTGTTTCATCCTTTCTTCGCCCTTGATGCCGACCAGGTCGCGCTTGATGTAATCGTCGATAGGCGCATCCTTCAGCGCGCTGAGGTCAATGCCTTCCAGTGCGGAAAGCTGGTCGATTTCCTCCTTGTATGTCTTTCTTACGAATGGTGCCAGATAGAAGTCAAATGCCGGAATTGCCTGACCTCCATGCATTTCGTTCTGCACGGTCTCCATGGAAATACAAGCCAGGACAGCTGCCGTTTCTATTCTTTTGGCAGGTCTCGATTCGCCGTGCCCTGCGTGGAATCCCTCATCCAGAATCTTGTCCAGAGGGTGCTGGAGACAGGTTAGACTCTTGGTCGGATAATAATCCTTGTCATGGATATGGATATAGCCGTTGTAGACAGCCTCGCGGACATCCTCGGAAAGCAGGCATTCGTCCACGTAAGTCTTCGTCGCCTCGGACGCGAACTTCATCATCATGCCGGCAGGCGTGTCGGCATTCATGTTCGCATTCTCACGTGTAATATCATTAGCCTGAGCGTCAATGATTTCCTTGAAAATTTCGCAAGTCTTGGCCTTCCGCGCGAGATTTCTCTGGTTTCTGTACGCAATATATTTCTTGGCGACTTCCTTGCGTGGACTTTTCATAAGCTCGAACTCCACGCAGTCCTGGATTTCCTCGACACCCATTCTCTCTGTTTCTTTCTTCGAGATAGTGTCCGCAATCTTGGCGGCGAGAACAATATCTTCACCTGTTTCGGTAACATCCATTGCCTTCAGTATGGCGGCAACGATTTTCTGATTGTTGAAGTCGACGAGTCTTCCGTCGCGTTTTACTACGTACTTTACCATAATAATATCGGTGTAAGGTTATCAGTTATTAGAAGCTTTCATCCCTGTACGGCTTTCCGAGGCCGTTTCCTACAAAGGTAGTTATAATACCACCAAATTGTCCTGATATTGTATGTAAGTTTTCAACAGCGACATTGTGGATAAAATAAATACAGAGCCGCCCAAATGGTGACTCTGTAATGCGTAATATATTGATGTTTAGTTAATTGCGTTCCTTGCCAAACTATCCGACCACCCAGACGAGGACATGTCTGTCGAAGGTCATGTACTCCAGTTCGTACTCGTCCTCGTAGCCGTCCTTGCTTACGAATGTAGCCTCCAGTTCGCCCTCTCCGCGAGGATGGAATTTCTCTATCTCGATCTGCTCCGCGAAATCCACATTGTAAATGGACAGCCTCTTGTAAATCGCCTCTTTCGCGCACCAGTAAATCGCCAGCTGCTCGTTTCTTTTCTCGTCGTCCAGGTCCTCGATTTCGTCTTCCGACAATGCTTTCAGCTCCACTGCGGAAAAATCTCTGTCCAATGATTCGATATCTATGCCGACATCTTCCGTATCATGCAGAATGACAGCGACATACTTGTCCGTATGTGTGATGCTGATATTGGTAACCCTGTTTTCCAGGAACGGTTTTCCGTTGTCATGGTGGCTTAGGTAGACTTTCTCGTCGAAAAGTTCATTGAGAAGAGCCCTTACCGCCAACCTCTGCTTGCGCATGGTCTCGCTTTTGATCCATGAAATTTCTTCCATCTCATCTGATGGTGTCGAGCTCAATGTCTTGAGCTCTTCTTCGGTTTCGGTTATCTGCCAAACGGCGATTTCTGCTTTGTTTTCGAGTTCTTTTTTAAGATATAGTGCCATAATTGATTGTGCTTCAGGATTTCATTGAACTTGACGTGCCCAGATACGAAAGACCTGTGAGCGGAGAATATCCGCACACGACATATCCGCAGCCCTCCATCTCATCTGGAAGACCGGTAACTACAAGGTATGATTCGTCAGTAAAAATTTTCGACAGAGGATCGTCCACTGGCGCCCCTGTTGTCAGATTTTGATCACTATTTACAGAACTGGGAGGTTCCATATAAAATCCAAAGCGTTTTGTTAATGGTGCAAATATAGTGTAAATAATTCAAACCCAAAAAAATTTATGACTATACAGTTCGGCCTATGCGGCGTCTATTCCTTCTGCCGCCTCCACGCGTGAGAGCGCCTCTGTCTTTACACGCTGTTCTATTTCCACCTCTGCCACTATCCCCCGCAACCAGCAACATTCCGTTTTTCTGAACAAGTTGGCATGGATGCGGCTCTGGCTATTTGCTGTAAATCCTTGTAACTCAATTATATATGGCGATATCTTCCGCAATTGCACCCTGCCAAGTCCCATGTTTTTTCATGAGACTTGGCATGGGTTCAGTGCTGTAAGTAACTGAAAGATAAATGATTGTGCAAAATTGCGCCTGCCAACTTGTTCCGTTTTCCGTTGACCGCTACTGTAAAGTTGGACATTCTCTGGAGGCATGGATGCCCGTCTTGTGAATGCGTGTCAGAGAAATCACTCCGGACGCTCCTGGCCCTCTACAATCCGGCCCGGCCCATGCGGCATGGGAAGATCGGGAACTTGGACTTGTCGCCGTAGGTGTAGGTGCCTGTGTCGCCTATGCCGATGTAGAACATCATTGAGAAAGTGATGTTGCCGGAACTGGTCTGGAGCGTGTAGCCCTTCATTGTGCCGTTCTTGCCTTTCGAATCGAGGCTGCACGTGCAGATGTAGTAGGAATCGTTGTTGTCGTCAGAAACACCGTAGTAATATTTGCCGGCCTGGCCTACCAACATCTTGGTGACGGAAACCACGCCGTCGCCGGTAGGAAGGTCATGCTTGCCGTAGTTGTATGCGGAGAGACACAGATTTCCAGTCTCGTCATCGATGACACCGTGTATAGGAGTATCTATCACGCCGTTCCAGCCGGTAATCTTCGACGTGTAGTCCGCCTTGCTGTCCTCCTCGATGGTGATGTCGTAGCCGTAGCCGTCATTGTCGACCACCTCCCATTTTCCGAGCCATTTCTCATATACGTCGGACCAATCCTTGCCTTCGATGTAGAACTTGTCGGAAATGGCGAACTTGCCTGTGAAATAACCGTTCTTGTCAATGCCGATAGCGAAAGCGTAGTAGCTCTTGCGTGTGCGGAGCGTGTAATACATGCTGCCGGTCTGCGTGAACACGTACTTGCTCCAGCCGGTCGAGGTGGATGTCAGATTCTCAATGGCATATTTGATATACTTGTTGATGTCATTGTCGAACCCGGTCTGCAGATTGTTCTCGGAGATGACGCTGATGAAATAACGCTCCGAGTCAGTGGAAGTATTCGTGATCTTCCGGTACGGCTTTTCTGCGCCTTGTGGCGTAACGTAGCCGTCGTATGTCACCTTCCACGCATCGTTCGCCGTAGCTTCTGGAGTCAGACGGAACGCGAATTCGGCCGGTTTTCCGAAGACCTCGCCGTCCGCATCCAATCCCGTAATGATGGCGCGAAGCTTCTTTCCTGCCTCCAATTCCTTGAAGGTCAATGCTTTTTTGCCGGAGTGCAGCTCCTTGGAAATATCCTCGTGCTTTCCGATTTCCTTCTTTATAAGATCCTCTGCCGGCGAGGCGGTGTCGTCGCTGACGAATGCAAACCATGTATCCGTCGAGCCGCCTCCCGGGGTAACCGTCAGTTCCGCACTGGAAGAAGTCTCGGCGGTGAGCTCTACCTTATATGTAGTCTCCATGTGGACGGTCTTGAACTCACATGACGCCGGCTTGCCATATACAGTGCCCTCTGAAGTGAGACCGAATACTACATATATATACTTGGTGGCCGGTGCAAGCCCTTCATCTATCCTTATTCTTTTCGAACCCCTCTGGATGACACTCTTGATGCCGTCCTCCTCGCCTGAAAGCTCCTTGACCTTTCTGTTTATCGCCGCCTCCGGAGACGTGTTCACGTCGTCGTATGCAAACGCGTACCACGTGTTCTTGTCTGTTCCGTTGTTGGTGATGAGGAACGTCGCACCCTTGTCGGTCGGGTCGGACACCTCTATCTTAAACTCTATTCCATCCTCGGAAAGGTCGGGAGTGTTCTCCTTGATGTTCTCCAGACAGCCGGAAACGGAGAAAGTGGCGATAACGGCAAAAGCCGCTGTAATTGACTTCGAAAAGTTCATAGGACGTGTAATTTTACAATCGGTCGCTAAAGTTATTTATTTAATGTTGAGGACCAATATCTTGCACGAAAATTTGCGTCGTTTGATTGAAAATTATCAGTGAATGACTTAAAAATTATAAGCCTGCGCGTATTTTATCAATGCAATAAATCGCTAAAATATTGATACTAAAGTATATACAAACAAGAAAATCGTAAATTTGTGGTGAAAAAATTGTGATTAATCCGAAAAATCCATAATTTTAGCGCCGCTTTATGTGAGAGCCTATGACAATCTGTAACTAGACTCGCAATTAAACAACCAATATTATATATAAGTACCAGATGAAGGCTTCCAAAACTCTGTTTTCTCTGATGTTACTGTTTCTGACTTTGACCATGCAGGCCCAGAAGGTTTCTGTATCGGGACAAGTATTGGATTCGGTGACTGGCGAAGGAATCCCGTTCGCCGGCATATTCATCAAGGGCACCACCACTGGAGTGTCGACTGATGATCAGGGAGTATTTGCCATTGACGTCTCGAAAGGTGACATCCTGCTTGTGAGTTCCATCGGATATGTGGAGCGGGAGATTGCCGTCGAAGCTGGCAAGAAACTTGTCGTGAAACTCGACCCTGACTCACAAGCCATTGACGAAACCATCGTCGTGGCCTATGGCGTGCAGAAGAAATCCTCCTTCGTGGGATCTGCCGCACAAGTCAGCGGAGAGAAATTGCAGAAGATGCAGTCTACCAACATCTCCAAGTCGCTTGAAGGTGCGGTGGCGGGCCTGCAGACATCCAGCTCATCCGGAACCCCGGGTTCTTCCGCCAGCATCATCATCCGTGGACTCGGCTCAGTGTCGGCATCACAGTCGCCGCTTCTGGTCGTCGACGGAGTGCCGTACGAAGGCAGCCTTAACTCCATCCCGACCCATGACATCGAGTCAATGACGGTGCTTAAGGACGCTGCAGCGAACTCCATGTACGGTGCCAGAGGTTCCAATGGAGTCATCATAATCACCACCAGACGAGGCACTTCGGACAAAGTCCGCATCGAATTCGACGCGAAGGTCGGAGTGAATTCCAGAGGAGTCCCGACCTACGACATCATCACCAGCCCGGCCGACTACTACGAGATGACCTGGGAAGCGCTTCGCAATGAAGTCTACTACGGCGGTTCAATGGGCCTGGGCCAGGCCAATGCTTATGCTTCCGGAGCCCTCGTCAGCAAGTATCTGCGCTACAATATATATAAAGGTGTGGAGGACGGCGAAGTGGTACTCCCCGGAACAGGCAAGATCAACCCTGCCGCCAAGGAAAGAAAGTGGACCGACGACTGGAACAAGGACGTCTTCAAACGCGGCATCCGTCAGGAATATACCCTCACGGTTTCCGGTGGCTCAGAAAAGACAAAGGCTTATATGTCAGTCTCTTACCTGAACGACAAGGGCTATGTTCCCAACTCGGGCTTCCGCAGGGTGACCGTCAGGGGAAAGGTGGACCAGAACATTGCCAAGTTCATCAAGGCCGGCATAAACATCGCCTATTCCAACACGAACCAGGACCAGTTCGGCGCAGAAAGGGCAGGATCATATTCGAACATCTTCTTCTTCGGCCAGAACATCGCACCGATTTATCCCATATATAAATACGACATTGAGACGGGAGAAAGGCTTTATGGACAGACTGGCGAAGACCTTTACGACTGGGGCGAGCAGCGTGCATACGGCCAGTTGTCGAACCCTTACGGCCAGCTCCTGTCCTCCATCGTGAACACCGTCCGCGACAACACCTCATCCCGCGGTTATGTGGACATCAATATCCTTGACGGACTGAAGTTTACGGTCAATGTCGCCTACGATGTCTTCAACACCAAGTCTGACAACTTCTTCACCCCTGTCGGCGGCGACGCCTCCACCGTGAACGGACGCGGAACCCAGAATACCAGCCGATATTCGGCATTGAACACGAACCAGCTGCTTTCCTACAACAAGGACTTCGGCCGCGAAGGACAGCACAATGTCTCCCTGCTTTTCGGACACGAAATCAAGAGCGACCATTCCTACGGACTCGCCGGTTCAATGACCAACTTCGTCGACCCGACAGTCTCTGACTTTGCCAATGCCGTTGTATACCAGGATCTTACATCCAGCAGGACGTCATATTTCCTTCAGGGTGTCTTCGGCCGTGGCGAGTACAGCTACGGAAACAGATACTTCCTTTCGGCTTCCTACAGACGTGACGCATCGTCCAGATTCGCTCCGGACAAGAGATGGGGCGGTTTCTGGTCACTCGGCCTTTCATGGAACGCCAAACAGGAAAAGTTCCTGCTCCCTGTGGAAGCCGTCAACTACCTGAAATTCAAGGCAAGCTACGGCACACAGGGCAATGACAATATCCTTATGACCAAGGTTTACGAAGACCTTTACCGCATCGACCGCGTGAACGGCGAGGCCTCCATCGTGAAAGTCTTCCGCGCAGCGCCCGACGTCACTTGGGAGAAATCCAATAATTTCAATGCCGGTATCGAGTCCCGATTCTTCGACAGGCTTTCGGTCAATGCTGATTTCTTCATAAAGGAAACCAAGGACATGATTTATTACCGCGCATTGGCCCCTTCACAGGGAGACCCTGCAAGCCAGCTCGTCAACGATATGGATATGAAGAACATAGGAGTGGAATTCGAGGTCTCCGCAGACATCTTCAAGCACAGGAACTTCGGCTGGAACATCACGTTGAACGGCACATCATACAAGAACAAGATTACCAAACTTCCGTCCAATGAACCTGCAGAGGGCTATGCCTCAGGAAACTATTGGCGCCGCAAAGGAGGCTCCCTCTACGATTTCTACATGTACGAATGGAGGGGAGTGGACAGTGAGACCGGCGAAGCTTTATACACCGGCAAAGAAAAAGACCTCGTCCATGAAGCTGCCAATGCCAAGATGATTCAGACAGGAAAGAGTTCCATACCTGACGTTTACGGAGGCATCTCCACGTCCTGGACGTTCTTCGGGGTGGACCTGAGCGCACAGTTCGCATACCAGATCGGAGGATGGACACTGGATTCCAACTACCAGAGCCTGATGTCCGGCGGATCTGCCGGCACGAACTGGCATAAGGACATCTTTCACCGCTGGACACCGCAAAATACGGACACTGACGTTCCTAGAGTGCAGAACCGCTATCAGGAAGCCTCCCAGACTTCGACGAGATTCCTTACCAAGGCGTCTTACATCAGCCTGAAGAACGTCACCGTGGGCTACACTTTCCCGAAATCATTGACACAGAAAGCCAAGATTTCGAACCTGAGGGTGTATGTCATCGGGGATAACCTGTGGTACATGTCGAAACGCCGCGGACTGGACGTGCGGCAGTCGTTCAGCGGATCTGCCGGCTTCACCTATTCGGCATTGAGAACCGTCTCTGCCGGACTGTCATTCACCTTCTAACAGCGAGAGAATATGAAACGGATATTTATAATATTGACTTCGGCTGCATTGATGCTGACCTCCTGCGAGGATGCTTTCAATGTGGATTCTACCGGTAATCTTACTGGAACCAAGGCAGCCGAGATGGTGGAGTCGGACCCTGAATTTCTCGCCTCGTATGTCTCGGGTCTGTATTCATGGATGGTGACCCCGTTCACGGTCTACAGCGGGCACGACGACGGCGGATTCATCCTCTGCAACATGCTTACGGACTTCATGGGACAGGACATTGTTCTGGACGGCACCGAAAACTGGGGACAATACGACTACAATTTCGACTACGGAATGGACCAGTATATCAGGACCTACCAGTTCTGGACCCAGTATTACACGCTTATAAACAATGCCAATGCGATATTGGATTTCTTCCCTCCGGGAGAGGAGCCTTCTTCCGTGACCGTCCGGGGCTATATCGGCCAGGCTTACGCGATAAGGGCAATGGCCTACATGTATCTGATGCTTCTATACCAGGATCCCGTGGATGAGAACGGAAAACTCCGTACGGATGCCCCTTCAGTGCCTCTCGTGTATGCCACCAGGGACAATATTCCTACGGATGTGGCTTACAGCCGTCAGGGCAGGAACCCTTACTCTGTCGTGATGGAACATATCGAATACAACATTGCGGAAGCGGTGAAATACCTGGACGGCTACAGCCGCACGTCGAAGAACGAGATTGACCTCAGCGTGGCCTATGGCATCGCGGCCAGATATTACCTGTTCGTGCAGAAATGGCAGGAAGCGGCCGATGCGGCGTCCAAGGCGCGTCAGGGCTACGACATCATGGACAGGGAACGTCTGCACGGCGGATTCATGGAGCTGGAAGATGCGGAATTCATGTGGGGCTTCAACCATACGACCGAGACGCAACTGACCTATGTGTCATTCTCCTCGCACATGAGCAATGACTGTCTGGGATATGCCGGACTGGACCAGCCTGCCAAGCTGATAGACAAGTCGCTCTATGACCAGATTTCCAAGACGGACTACCGCAAGTCGCTTTTCAACGGACCTGAGGGAGACAAGACCGCGAGCGCCGATACGCCGGGAGCTGCGAGACCTTATGCTTCCAGAAAATTCGGCTACATGGCGCAGTGGCTCCAGGATTACATCTATATGAGGGCTTCCGAAATGGTTCTCATTGAAGCTGAATCCTATGCGCGTCTGGGAGACGGGGCGAAGGCTGCATCTGTCCTGGGCGAACTGATGGCGAAACGTGACATCGCATGGAAAGCCGCTTCGGTGACTGTCGATGACGTGCTGCTCCAGCGCCGCATCGAGCTCTGGGGCGAGGGGCACGGCTACTATGACCTCCGACGTAACGGCAAAGGCATTGACCGGAACTACGAAGGCAGCAACCACACGCCTGCGAACAGGATCAAGGTGCCTGCGCATGACAATCTCTGGTGGTTCCAGCTCCCTCTGAAGGAAATCACCGAAAACGACATGATTTCCGAGGACGAGCAGAATCCATGGTCTAAGGAACAGGACAATGATAAGGAGGACTAGCATGAAACATAGAATTCTATATATGATGATCATGGCTGCGGCCATCTTCTCTTGCCAGAAGGCAGAGGAAAAGGCCGACGTCGAGGCCGGTTTCGATGCCCTGGGACGTGTCCCTAAAGTGGGGATTGCATCGGAAATCAATGTGTACCAATACGATAAGCAGGTTTCTGCTACCGTTCTCGTCTCCGGCATTGACCCGGACATGAAGAGCCTGGAAGTAGGGCTGCTCTCATCGCTGGACGAGTATTTTTCCGACCCGAAGGCAGTTTATGCGAAGCGCAACCGTAACGGAAGCTATACTCTCCGTGTCCCGGTGACTCCGGGCAAGACGAACTGGATAATGGCTATGGCGGCATGCGGCAGCGGCGCGGCCTATTCTGCCAAGGTTTCTGTCGACGTGCCGGATGTGCCGTGGCAGTACAAGATTGCTGACCAATATGTCGGCACGATGGCCAATGACACCATCAAGCAGGGAAAAGCATCTTATCCGGACCATACCATGGTGCTGAAATACAACTCCAAGACGAAGAAACTCACCGTCGGCAATGTCTGCGCGTATTCTCTGTCTGAAGGTCTTGACTATACGAAGGACAACAGCGTGAACTACATTGTCGGAGATGTGGATATCGAAGAAATGACCGTTTCATTCCCTGTCACGCAGAATGGTGTCGATGCCCATCTCGCCACCGGAATGTCGCTTATGCCGTTCATATTGAAGGACAAAGACGTCTATTCCGACAAGGAATTCATATGGAAGTTCAATGAAGATGTGTCGGAACTGTCTTACCCGATGTTCGGAGTCGTTTCCGGCTCAAAAATCAAGCAGTCGTATGACGCAGGAGTGCTAAAGGCTAAATAATGAGCAAGATGAAGAAAATTGGATATATAGCTGGTTTTATGGGGGTTGTGGCGATTGCCGCCGGATGCGCAAAGGAGCAGGAAAGCATCGCGCCGACCCCGGTGGCCGTGGAAGAACCTGCAAGTTCAGCCGTCCCCGGCATGATAAGACTGAAGGTCAATGCTGACCTCGCGGAAAAACTGATTGCCGCCTCCGATGAGGATGGCAATGTCAGCGCAGAAGCGGCTGCCGCGTTGAGGATTGACGGCGTGGCAGTGAAATCTGTCAGCACGACATTCCATATCGGAGGACCTTACCTGAAAGAGCAGAAAAAATCAGGACTGCATCGCTGGTTCGATGTGGAATATGACAAGACGGAGCCTATTTCGAAAGCTGCCGCCGATTTCTCGGAAGTAATTGGCGTTGAGCATATTGAACCTATCTATATTCCGGTGAAGACAGATGTGAAGATGAATGACCCGGACTATTCCGTCCAGTGGCATTATCACAATACCGGACAAGGCAGCGGCCGCAAAGGCATTGACATGAAACTGCAGGAGGCCTGGGACCAGTACGGCATGTTCGGCAACAGCAATGTCATCGTCGCGATTCTCGACAGTGGTGTGGATTATGACCATCCGGACCTCGCCGGAAATATCTGGACTAACGAGGCGGAACTGAATGGCAAGCCGGGCGTGGATGACGACGGCAATGGTTACAGGGACGATGTCCATGGATATAATTTCGTGGCAGGTTCCGCTGAAATCCATCCGGAAGACCACGGGACTCATGTCGCCGGTACGGTGGGGGCTGTGAATAACAACGGCGTGGGAGTCTGCGGTGTCGCCGGAGGACGTTATCCTGAAAAGGGCGTGCGTCTGATGTGCCTGCAGATCATGGATGCCACGCTTCACGACAAGGGTGCGAGTCTCGCCAAGGTGATGCAGTACGCGGCAGAAAACGGAGCCGTAATCGCCCAGAACAGCTGGGGCTACAAGAAGGATGTGACCACGATGCCTTCAGCAGACAAGGACGCGATCGACTATTTCATTGACAAAGCCGGAATGAAGGACGGCAAGCAGGTCGGTCCGATGGCAGGCGGTCTGGTCGTTTTCGCGGCGGGCAATGACAGTCAGAGCTTTGCATGGCCGGCACAATACGACAGGGTGCTCTCCGTGGCATCCATTGGACCTGACGGGAAGGCGGCATATTACACGAACTACGGCGAATGGGTGGATGTCTGTGCGCCTGGCGGAAACATGCAGCTTGTGGAAGGCGGGGTCTACAGCACATTGCCTGGCGGAAAATACGGCTATCTGCAAGGCACGTCCATGGCATGTCCTCATGTCTCCGGACTCGCAGCTCTGGTGCTCTCTGCCTGCGGCGGCCCCGGTTACACGAACCAGGACCTCTTCAAGACCATCGTGAACAGCTCGGACGAGACCATCTACAAATACAATATGACAATGGACGGCCAGCTCGGCAAGGGTATGATCAATGCTTTCAATGCATTGTCTTCCATCAGTACCGTGCCGCCGGAGAAAATTACCCATCTGGAGGTCTCTGCCAAGTCCAACACGTTGGCTTTCACGGCAGACCTGCCTAAGGACCCGGATGCGGACTTCGCGTATTGCTACAAGGTATACTACAGCACATCGCCGTTCACGGAACTGGAACACTCTTCCGCGATGACCGCCACATTCGTCGCTGCCATGCAGGAAACCACCGGAGAAGGCTACTATAAATTCTACCTTAATGGTCTGAAATTCAATACCGATTACTACTACGGCGTGGTCGCTGCCGATTTTGCGGGCAATGAGTCCCCGATGTCGGAGATAACCAAGATCACCACCGGCGGAAATACCGCACCTGTCATCACCGTGGACAATGAAGCCCCTGTGGAACTGGAATCATTCGGCAAGGCAGCGCGCATCTATACCGGTGTCGACCCTGACGGCCATGCTGCATCGTTCACCTGGACCTGCGACGAGCCGGCTGCGGTGACATTCACCAAGATGCAGGATGATGTGCTGATGGTGGAAATTTCCGGAGTGAAATCCACGCCCGGAGCACACAAATACGTCATTACCCTTACGGACCAATATGACCTTCCGACCGTGCTGGAAGTGCCTTATGTGGTGAAAGTGAACCACGTTCCCGCGGTGGCTTCCGAAATCGGCAGCCTGACGGTAAACGGCATCAAAGGACAGACGGAAATCGATGTCAATGAATGGTTTACGGATGAGGATAATGAATCATTGTTCGCCGTAGTCACGGTCGCTGACAGAAGCATTGTCTCGACTGCCGTCGATGGCGGGAAGGTGACGTTCACCGGCAGGAAGGTCGGGCGCACGCAAGTCACGCTGACGGCTGCCGACGCGAAAGGCGAGTCCGCTGTGCAGGCCTTCACGCTCGTGGTCCGCGACGCATCCGCGCCGATGGATGTCTACCCTAATCCGGCGACCGATTATGTCAATGTCCGTCCGGGTGCATCTGAACTCGATGCGGAAGTGATTATCTACAATGCTGCCGGAAGCGAAGCGTCTCACGTGTCTGCGACTCTCGGCATCAATTCCCCGCTGAAGGTGGATGTCAAATCGCTGGCGCCGGGCAGATATACCGTCGAAATCCGTACTGACGGAAAAGTTTATGGAACATCAACATTTGTAAAGAAATAAGGAATATGAGGAAGATAACTGTTGCAATATTGCTTCTGGCGGCCATGCGGGTTTCGGCCCAGGAAAGTGCAGGCGAGTCAGCGGCTCTCCCGTTCCTTAACCAGATCCGCAGCGTCGTGTCCGCAGGGTCTGCAAGCGTGATCATGAAGCCGGATGCCTATGCGCATTTCGGGAATGTGGCTGACGCCGTGTCGGGTGAAAAGAAGATGTCTGCCGGAGTGTCATACGGCCTGTGGCAGCCGGATGTTACCCATGCCAATATGTTCTCTGTATCAGCAAGTTACAAACTGAATGACAGGATGGCGGTGACGGCCGGTGCTTCCACGTCCCTATACAAGAAGGACGGGAAATATGACGAACTGGGAATCAAGACGGCCGAAATGCGACCTGTGGATGTATTGGCCGGTGCAGGCTTCGCGTACGAAATCATTGACGGATTCTCCGCCGGTGCAGCATTGAACTATGTCATGTCGAAGAACATTGCCGGTACGGCGAATGCTTTCGCGGCGGATGTGCAGGTGGCTTTCCGCAGAAACGGCCTGGACCTTTCGGTGGCTGCGTGCAACCTGGGAATGCAGGTGAAGGATGGAGGCGGAGCGGGCTATCAGCTGCCGATGAACGCGAGACTGAATGCGGGTTACGGCTTCGGTTTCGGCAAATCCCGGCTTTATGGTGCATTGCAGGGCAGATATTATTTCGGCGGACCTTCCGCTATGGCCGGCGGTGTGGCGCTGGAGTATGAGTGGAACGGCATGCTGGCGGTTAGAGCCGGACTATGTGAGGGGCAGAAGAAGAACGGTATCCCTTCTTACGCTGCTGCAGGCATGAGCCTGAAACTGGGCGGCATCTGCATTGACCTCGCTTATTCGGCGATGGCGTCGGGACCGATGAAAAACACATTGGCCTGCGGAATAGGATATAGTTTCTAGAACACGTTTCGAAAATGATGATGAAAATGAAAATATGGAAATGGGCGTTGGCACTGGTATTAGCTTCAGGGCTGGCCGTGTCGTGCGCCGAGGAGGAGAAGGAACAGGAGAAGGTGCAGCTCCTTGATTGCTCGTTCAAGATCAATATCTCCGACATTACCGGCAATTCGGTGAAGCTGTCAGCTGTCCCGACCAAGATGTCGGTAAAGTATTGGCTTTCCGTGGTAAGGAAGGATATCTATAAACTGTATTCGTCTGATACTGAGTTCGCTGCAGACTATCTTACGGATATGAAGATGAATGCGGCGGAGAAAGGCATCGCTTTCAATGAATATGTCGAGGCAAACCGCATTTCCGGCTATTCGCCCAAGCTGATAAACGGACTTTCACCGCAGACGGACTATGTCGCCTATGCTTATGGCCTGTCCGATGACGGGGAAATCACGACCCCGCTTTCGACTACCGAATTCCGTACGGGCGAAGGAAGCAAGCTCATTGACATGGACTTTACCTTCGAGATTTCGGACGTGACCGGTACGGAGGCTGTCGTGAAGGTGACGCCGGAGCGCAATGACGTGATGTACTATTACGACATCCTGCCTATTTCGACGATAACGAAATATACTGAGGCCCAGATAGTTGAATCATTGAACTCCGAAGGGACGCTCGTGGACCACTGTCTCTATGGCGAAGATACATATACGTTCACGGGGCTCAAGCACCTGACCAAATACTGCGTGTTCGCGTTCGTTTTCGATGAGGATTCAGGGGCAGGCAAGTTCTCTTACAAGGAGTTCACCACCCAGGCGCCTTCTGACGAGGTTCAGGATAATTACAAGAAGTGGATAGGCATGTGGACCGTGACCAGTACCTCTTCCGAGGTCAGCGGCAAGCCGTTGTCATTCGACATCGTAGTGTCCGAGAAGAAGTTCTGCGAGAGCTACAATGTCCAGGGATGGGGCATTTCCATCGCCAGGATGCTCGCCACCGAGGCGAAATTCGACATGGAGACCGGATACATGTATTTCGAAAATGCTTATCAGGTAAGCAAATACGCCGATTCTGAGATTTCCGGCTGGATCTGCCACTTCGGACGTTTCAACCACGGCGACGGATATTACATGGTGACGGAAGGCGGTATCGTGACGATGATTGCGCGTCTGGAAGATGAAAACGGCGGCAAGGCTGTCGGCAATGAATTCTATGCGGATTCCGAGAAGCCATACCAGTTCTCATGTCTCGACTACTTCCTCTATGCGGGCGGAACCATCTACAATTTCTCACCTGCATCGCAGTACCTGAACGGGGATTTCCCTATCGGACCTTATACCATCAGGAAGAAGAATTATGTGGTGTCCAGCGATTTGACGTTGGACCTGGAAGTGGAAGAAACCTCCAGCACGACGGCCCGCATCGGCGTGACCCCGTCCAATGCGGATGAGACATATTTCTTCGATGTCATGCTGGCTTCCGATGTCGACCAGATGGATGATGCCGTGCTTGTGATGCAGCTGGAGAACGTTTATGCCAGCTACGGCGGCCTCACCAACTTCCTCTACAAGGGCTCGCGTTATCAGGATTATTCCGGAATGACCGCCGGAACGGAGTACTGCGTGGTGGCGTTCGGATATGATACCGACCATCCGACCACGGCCGTGACCAAGAAGAGATTCTCCCTTTCGGGTTCGTCGGAGTCCAATGCTCTCGTACTCACCGTGACCAATCCTTCTGACAAGGGAGCGATAATATCGGTATCGCCGTCCAGCACCGAAACATATTTCTGGAACATCTATCAGAAGAGTTTTGTGGACAGGTATGGTTCTGATACTGATGCTCTTATAAAAGGAATCGACACCTTCCTCGGCTCGCAGGGCGGTATCGGCGCGTTCCTGCAGTCCGGTGCCAAGGCGATGGAAATCACGTCTCTCGACCCTGATACCGACTATTACGTGGTCGCGTTCGGGCATAATGGCAATGTCGCTACTTCTTCGGTCTACAAGAAGGCGTTCAAGACAGATGCTTCCGGTGTCGCGACAGACGAATGGAAGGCATGGCTGGGAACCTGGGATGTGACGAGTGCCACTTCTGAGGTCAGCAAGAAACCTGTGACCATGCGCGTGGTAGTCCGTCCTGGAACGACCGGAAAGAAGTACAATATCCGCGGATGGGGAACTACAGCGCCGAGAAACACTCTCGTGGCTTCCGTCGAGGGCGAGTTCCAGCCATCGGACAGCGCACTCTCCGTCAAGAACTATCAGATTTTCGCAAAGAATGCGAACTACGGCTCATACGGAACGGCAGACGTGGCGTATTGCGCCCGCGTCTATGACCGCAGCACCGGCAAATATGTGCCTATTACGGGAGAATTCTATGCAATGTCCGCAGTTCTGGACAAGAACGGAGAAGGCAAGGTGAGGATGGCTGCGCCTAGCGTAGGCTCGAAACAGTATGTGGTCTCATCCATGGAAGTGACCCTTATTACCACGAACGGTGGAGTTTTGTATTACAATGCTGCCGAGGGCTTTACCTACGGTGATTTCCCTGTAGGGCCGTATACGATGAAGAAAGTATCTGACTCTCAAGATATTGTGGAAAATGCTGTTCCGTCGTGGTATGCCAGCGGCAAGAGCCTGAACTCCACCCGGTATTGGCCTGTTACCGTCGGCTGCCCTGAAATGACCGTGAAGCCGCAGCCTGGGAAATCCAGGACTCCTGTTTCAATGTCGGCCCGCAATCTTTACAATGCCCCTGTCCGTTTCTATGCAGGTCCTTCCGAAGGAAACCTCAATCTGGGCACAGCATTCATGATTCAGGGCGGCAAATTATCATATAAAATCAACCAGCAATAATAATTCATCAGCGTATGAGAAAAACTATAAACGTACTAGCAATGCTCTTCGCCTTCTTCTTGATGGCGGGATGCTCTGAGAGTGAACCCGAAGTGGTTCCTCAAGCCTTTATGTCTGCTGACCGGCTGATTTTCGACCAGACCGCGTCAGAGAAGCCGGTTACCGTGACCCTTGTGGGTGAACTGGCTGTTTCATCTGTCGAAAGTTCTGCCGAAGATTGGTGTACCGCTGATATGTCGGCAGATGCGATTGTAGTCAAAGTGACTGCCAATGATACGGAAGAATACCGTTCTGCCGATGTGGTGGTGAAGTTCGACTCCGAGGCCGTGCTTCCTATGACCATCAAGGTGGCGCAGGAATCCGGTGAAGTGCCTTATCTGAAAACCACTGCTTCCGAGTCTTTCGAATTCGGCTGCCGGGGCGGCGAATACAAATTCTCTGTCTCCTCATCCGCTGAATGGAAGGCTGAGCTCGTGGACTGCAGCTGGGCGACAATCTCTTCAGATGCCTCTTCCGTTACCATCGAAGCTCCTGAAAATAACGGAAATGAAGTCCTTTCCGGCAAGGTGAAGGTTACCTCCGGCGAGATTTCTCTCGAATATGCGTTCTCGCAGGCCACTCTTGCGTCAGACAAATATCTTGCGCTGCTCGGCGAGTATGACATCTATGCCGAAAAGTGGTATGAGGTAACCAGATATAATTCTTACTCGCAGAAAGGATTGTGCGGCGCGCTTGGCAAGAGCGGAACTTTGAGGGAACTCTGCACGTCACCTGCAAGTGCGCTGTTCACTACGACGGCGACATTGACCGAAGACAAATACGGGGTCTCATATTATCTGGAGGGCTGTTTCCTTCAGGGGCAGAAGATGCCGGTGAACCTGAACAAGAAGACCGGCAAACTGGAGATTCCTACCCTGTGGAATACCGGAACAGCACTCATTTATTATAGTAGATATAGTCCTCCGGAGGACATGCCTTGCTTCCTCGTTAATTTTACCATCAATTCATCCGATGTGTCGATGAAATACAACCAGTATGCTGCCGGTGTAATAACGGCTTCTGTATCAGAGGACTGCAACACGATTACAATCGACACCTCCAAGGAACAGAAAGACGGCGAAGTCGAAGGCTCAGGCCTGACTCTGGTCTATATGAACATGGGCATCTCTTCTCCGGTGCTTACGCCTTTCGAGAAGATCTACATGCCGTATGGCAATGCTATCGAACTACGCAGAAAAACGGATGAATAATAATTAAACCAGAAGAGTATGAAAAAATTACCATATATGTTCATTGCCGCCCTGATGGCATTTGCTTCATGCGGAAATGAGGAAAACAACGAACCGGAAAAGCCGGCTCCATCGCGCGATTCGCGTTTGGAAGTCGTTTCCGACAATGGGCTTTTTGTCCCGGCTGAAGACGGAACTTCAGCGTCATTGAACTTCAAGAACGCCGGCGGCGAAGTCGTCGTCTCTGTGTCCACCAACATGGAGAACTGGACATACGACATATCTGACGATTCATGGCTGGACGTGACTGCCGACAAACATTATATCACATTGTCCGCAGGACAGAACGAGTCCGCCGAGTCCCGCAAATCGGCGATAACCGTGACGGCTTCTGACAACAACGACAACAGTATCAATTATGTCATCAATGTCTCCCAGAATTATGCCGGTCAGCCGGAAATAACGGTGGGCTCCAACGCGGTTCGTTTCCCTGCTTACGGCGAACTATCTTCCGAAGTTGTCGTGGAAACCAATCAGGATGACCTGGATTTCGACTGTACATGCCAGTGGCTGCTGGTCGAGAAGACAGACAACGGTCTGAAACTGACCGTGGACCCGAATGCGGCTACGGACCAGCGCACTGTCGATTTGCAGCTGAAGGCAGGTGTCGGGAAAGATGCCGCTTCGGATGTCATCCGCATCAGTCAGGACGGCAAGGCCTATCTGGATTTGTCTTCTTATATGGCCAATGCATCCCCTGCCGGCGGTTCGAAGGAAATAACTTATGTGTCCAATCCGGAACTCGGCATCACCTTCACCAAGGGCGGCGACGATACATGGTTCGACTTCGTGGAAGACAAGGAAAATCACACCGTCAAGGTGAATCTTACGGCATCTGACGGCAAGCAGCGTGAGGGTTGTATCAATGTTCTTGTCGGCGAAAAGGAAAACACGACGGCAGCCAAGCTGCGTGTCCTCCAGATCGGCGATGATACCGAGTCCCTGATTTTCGAGGTGAGGATCAATTATGATGATTACACCTTCAAGAACGGCGGTGTCTATAAGACGAGCGCTGGCGATCTGGATGTCACCATCGACTGGGGTGACGGCTCCGAGCCGGAGCATTATGTCAATGTCCAGCCGTCGCACAAATATGCGAAAGCCGGAAAATATATTGTCGAGACCAAGGGAACCGCACCTTTATATTGTCTGACCGATATTGCTGGTGATTATTTCAATGTCTCTGACGGCATCAAGCATGTGAATTTCCTGAACATCATTTCCTGGGGTAAGCTCGGCGTGAAGGATGTAAAAAGTGTCTGCCAGACAGATGAGGAACTGGAATCCATCCCTGACGACGTGTGCGGTACATTTGCGGAGATTACCGATTTTACCGATATGTTCGTCAACTGCTACAGTCTCAAGGCGATTCCTGAGAATTTGTTCAAATATGCGGTAAAGGCCCAAAAGTTCTATGATACGTTCGCATATAATGCCTCGCTGAAATCTATTCCTGAGAACTTGTTTGTGAATTGCCCTGAAGCTACTGATTTCGGACTATGCTTTTATGGCGCAGGTACCGGCAGCGCCGTTCTTCAGGGAGAAGGCAACTCTCATGCGAGAGTTCTGAAGCCATTTGTCTCGAAGGGCAACAGGATAGAAATTCCGGAAGGTCTTTTCCGCAACAATGTCAAGGCTACGAATTTCACACAGACATTCAGGGACATGAACATCGCTACCGTGCCGGAGAACCTGTTTGCCAACAATACGGAGGTTACTTCGTTCAACGGATTGTTCACAGGATGTACTGAACTTGAGACTATCCCGGCAGACCTGTTCAAAAACAACCAGAAGGTAAAGGATTTCAAGTGGCTGTTCTATGCTACGGATGTGAAGAGTCTTCCTGTAGGCCTGTTCAAACATTGTCCTGCCGGATTTGCCATCCAGATCAACCAGATGTTCCAGAATGCCATAATTGAAGATTTCCCGGAGGGTTTCTTCGAGGGACTTGATGGTGTTACATCTCTTTACAGCGTGTTCGAGAGCGCCGTATTCATGAAGCCGTTGAAGGGCGGAATATTCAAGGGGATGGCGAAGGCAAATACATTCAACAATGCTTTCTACAGGACCAATGTCACTGAACTTCCTGAGGACCTTTTCGAAGGCATGGGAGCAAGTGCGACATCTATATCATTGCAAAGCGCGTTCTTTGGCTGTGAGGAACTTGCATCTGTCCCGGCTGGACTTTTCGACCCGATTGAAACGAAAGTGAACAACATCAGCAATTGTTTCAAGAATTGCACTGGCCTAAAGTCCATTCCTGAGGGATTCGGCAATTCATTGACCAACCTGACGGATGCCAGCAATGCGTTCTATGGCTGTGAGGCTCTGGAGTCCCTGCCGTCAGAAATGTTCAAAGGTGCTGCCGCCAAACTCAGCAATCTGTCGTCAATGTTCTGGGGGTGTACGTCTCTCAAATCTGTCCCTGACGGCCTGTTCGGATTCATTACTGCCAGGAATGCCAACTTTGCCAACACCTTCAACAGTTGTACTTCATTGACCTCTGTCGGTGCTGATGTGTTCCCTTCCACGGTAGCTTCTTCCGGATTGAACAGCACATTCAGCGGCTGCACGTCGCTTACCGACATTTCCGGAAATGTCTTCTCGAAATGCGGAAGTGTCACTACATTGATGCGCACATTCTACGGCTGCACGGCCTTGGAAACATTGCCTTCAGACCTGTTTGCAGGTATGGCGAAGCTGACCACTTTCGATCAGACATTCTCCGGCTGTACCGGTCTGGAATCCATTCCGGAGGATTTGTTCGCCAAGAATGCTGATGCGAACAAGTTCCAGAAGGTGTTCTATGGCTGCACATCTCTTAAAGCCATCCCGGCCGGTCTGTTTGCAAACAATAAGAACGCAAAGGATTTCAACAACATGTTTTATAAGTGTACATCCCTGACCAGTGTTCCGGAAGGCCTCTTCAAGGCTTGTGCTTCAGCCCAGACATTCAGTTATTTGTTTGTGGACTGTACGGGTATCAAGACAATCCCTGCCGATTTGTTCATCAACAACAAGTCCGCATGTTATTTCATCCAGACATTCGCCGGATGCTCATCTCTCCAGGAAATTCCTGAAGGCTTGTTCGATTCCGTGCCGTCTGCATCCACTGCTGCCACTTTCAAGGAGTGCTTCATCGCATGTACATCGCTCAAGTCGATTCCGGCAGCATTGTTCGACAAGGCTTTGAAGGCATCCAAGTTCGATTATGCTTTCGCGGGCTGTACCGGTCTGACCGGAGAATCGCCTTATACGATGTATAACGGAAACAAGATTCACCTTTACGAACGCAAGAAGCTCTATAATCTCGGCGGTTTCAATAACCGTATCACCGGAACGAAATGCTTCTATAACTGTACCGGACTCTCTGATTACGAGGATATTGCGACTGACTGGAAATAAACAACTTGACTGATGATGATTATGAAAATATATGACAATGTCCTTATGAAAGGACTCTATATGATGGCGACGGCGGCATTGGCATTGACCTTTGCCGGTTGCTCGAAGAACGATGAGCCGGAGGATGAACTGAAGCCCGAGGTTCATGTTGGCAAGGTCGAGGTCTCGTCTTCGCAGGTGGTTTTTCCTGTGGACGGCGGGTCGAAGACCATTGCGGTAGCTACGAATGCGGAGTGGCATCTGGACTGTGACTATACATGGATGAGCTTCGATGCGGACCTGAATTCCGGTACCGTGACCATCAGTGCGGAAAAGAACACCACCGGCGCGGACCGCTATGGCGTGATTTCCGTGATTTGCGGTGACGAGGGTTATACTGACAGCCGCGATATCCGCGTCATGCAGACGTATGAACCGGAAGACCTTGTAAAAGACGGAGTTACGGCGAACTGCTACATCGCCCATACGAAGGCTTCCTACCGTTTCCCTGCCAAGGTGAAAGGAAACGGAGCAGGTGACGGCAATTCCAAATATATTGCTGCCGAGGGCCTTGAAATCAAGAATGCCGCTTTTGCCGAGCTTGTCTGGGAGGCTGTCCCGGACGGCGACAAGACCAGAAGTACATACGTCATTGATGGAGAGCCGATGTATGACGGCGAGAACATTTATTTCTCCACAGGCAAGGCCGCCGGCAATGCCGTTATCGCAGTGTGCTCTGCTGACGGCACCATCCTCTGGAGCTGGCACATCTGGGTTACGGATGATGAAATCACGACCAAGACTGACAAGAACGGCCTGGTATGGATGGACAGGAATCTCGGAGCGCTCAGTGCCAAGCCTTCTGACGCGGTGAATACCAGAGGCTTGTTCTACCAATGGGGCAGAAAGGATCCGTTCCTTCCGTCGGCTGCCGAGTTCGTCGACATTCCGACCATCTATTCTACGGACGATGATGCTACCGCCAACAAGAAGTACACCGAGCAGGTAAAGCTCCGCCCGTCGGCCAATGTCGCCAATCAGCAGAAAGGCGACGGTGCCAGAGGCATCAATGCTGAGAAGGCCGTAGTTGCATATTCCGCTCCGGGCAATGCGGTTTACGCCGTGCAGCATCCGGAGACTTTCCTTACCATCCATCCGGTTTATGCCGGCGGCATCAAGTGTGACTGGTATATCATGAGTCCTGACAATTCCGAGGAAACAGATGAACAGACCGAGTCCAACCTCTGGGGCAACACTTCCACTGACGTGAAGTACAAGAGCATCTTCGACCCATGTCCTGCCGGCTATGTCGTACCTAAGGGCAATGCTTTCGCGACATTGGGAGAAAGTGATAAATATACCAGGATAGATGTGGCCCTGGACAGCGAAGGAAACGAGACTGACGAGAAACTCTGGGAAGAAGACGAGGACGGATACGGCTGGTACTGGAAGAATTGTGACAATGCTTATTTCCCTAAAGCCGGTATGCTCAGCCTTTTCGGTTATCCGCAATATACCTGCGAAGATGTTTATTATTGGTCTGCCGACCCGCTGCCGAAGGCTCTCAATGAAGGTTGGGGTCGTTCATGCTGTCTTTTCAATTCATTGGAAAGGTTGTACTTCGGTGTTTACTATACCGGAAGTGCCCTCAGTGATCCGTCAGGTCTGGGCGCACGTGGAACCGGCGCAAGCGTACGGTGTGTAAAAGAATGACTTACGTGTGTTTTAACTTACAATCTTTAATCTTTTCGTGTATTTGTTTTATAAATTGCATTAAAAATAGCTGTGACTGCTAAATAATTAGCGATAATTAAATCCTTTTAGTTTTGCTTATATATTAATTACTAAAGAGATACGATGTTAAAAAAATGTAATTTTTTTGATTAAAGATTGTAAGTTTCAAAAAAACTTCTTATCTTGCTCGTCGGAATCAGGATAAGCGTTTTTTAGTTAGTTTTTTACGCGCTTTCACTGGTTTGTACCTATTGTTTTAACATAGATATATTAGAATTTCTAACCTGGGCTACCGCAACATCGTGAGATGCAGCGGTAGTTTTTATGGGTCAGGGGGAAAACCCTGTGTTTAGGATAACTAAAAAGTATGTACCTTTGAATAGATAAAGGTACATGATATGACAACAAGAGAAAACGATTTGCTTCTCCAGTTCATGGAGATGGTGTTTCCAAAAGATTTATTGAGATACTTCGAGCTTACAGGCTTTAGAGAAGAGGCTGTTTCAGAGAAAGACAGATTCGGTGTCGAGTCTGGAGAGTTGATAGTGAGTCTTGAGGAAAGGGATTGTCTCCGTAACCCTATTGAAGGTCATACATATCGTCCAAACGGCTTCTATGAGGCATCAAAAGTCAGAGACTTTCCACTGAGGGACAAGAAAATGACGCTTTTAATAAAGCGACGCAGATGGATAGATGAGACTACAGGGAAGAGCGTTGGTAACAACTATGAACTTACGGCAGAAGGGACACGGCACTCGGTTGAGTTTGCCGCTTTTTTAAAAGAATGTTTTGGACAAATACCCGATATCAGCATCTTCGCTTGAGAAGTACTACTATATTGACGGACATCAATTGGAGCGACAATACAAAGAGCATTTGAGCGACTACCTGAATTGGAAAGACAAGGAGCAGGGGGAACATGCAGACAAATGGTTAGTCTTTCCTCACAATGTAGGTCCCAGAATGAGTATCGATGAAACATCCCTCAGTGACGGGGAGCTCTATACTATCGTCAGCAACAAAGACGCCAAGGGAAAAAGAGGTGCCCTGGCAGCTATCATATTGGGAACCAAATCAGAGGATATCGTCGCGGCTCTGAAAAATATCGACCAAAGCGTACGGGAAACAGTTACAGAAATCACCTTGGATCTGTCATCGTCAATGAGGAAGATAGCACATAAGGCTTTCCCGAAGGCCGTTCAGGTTACGGACCGGTTCCATGTCCAAAAGTTGGCAATGGAGGCCCTCCAGGAAATGCGCATATCCTTCAGATGGGATGCCATCAATGAAGAAAACAGGCAGACGGCGGAGAACAAGGCCGCAAGAAAACGCGGTGAGGATGTGGAAGAATATGAACCCGAAGTGTTTGAAAACGGGGACACTCGTAAACAATTGTTGGCACGCAGCAGATATCTCCTGTTCAAGTCCAGAAACAAATGGACGGAATCTCAAAAGAAGAGGGCGAAAATACTATTCGAACTCTATCCGGACATTGAAAACGCATATAATCTGACGGATGAACTGAGACGTATCTATTCATCCACAAAGATAAAAGGAGTAGCATATACGAAACTGGCTCATTGGTATAAGCATGTGGAAGATGCGGGATACGATTCGTTTCAGGTGGTCAAGCAGACCATCTATGAAAACTATATAGATATCCTGAATTTCTTTGACAACAGATCAACCAATGCCTCTGCCGAATCTTTCAATTCCAAAATAAAAAACTTCAGAGCCCAACTGAGAGGCATATCTGACGTGAAATACTTTCTTTTTAGACTACAGAAAATCTATGCTTAATACACAGGGTTTTCCCCCTGACCCGTTTTTATTATGCACTTTCCTAAAAGCTAATTCAATAAAAATCATGTTTTCCGCTCAAGAAACCGGCGGATTATGTGGAGGACAAGTAAAGAGCGGTTATGAAAATGAAGTACATATATATTCATTGCACTGGCAATGGCTGCGGGACTTTCTTATGCGGCGAAACTCCACAAGCATTTCAGCGCGGAGCAATATCGAGGACAATGCCAATGGCGTTCCGATGAAACTTACCAACGTGAATGTCCTTCCGGGTTCAATGCCTTCGCAGAGAACATTGGTTTTGAAATATAAAGTTGATTGATTATTTTTACGGATATGAAATTTTTTTAATGCAATATTTGCTGTGCTTGCTGCGTCTGCGGTGATGTGCTCATGTGAAAAGGATCATACCTATGAGGATAACACTGATCCGGAGATTGCGCTGTACCAGATTACAGGCACATGGAAGCTGGAGCTATGGTCAGATTCCGGAGGGCGTGTACAGCTACATTGTGCTTGACAGCAAGGAGGACAAAGGTCAGAACATCATCAGTGGCTCCGAATCGCGACATCTGCGTTTATCGCCGCTGTGATTCCATTCCGGAAGACATTCTGGCAGGCAAGAATTAATTTTTATTGCTATGATAGGATTTATTATTTGGATTATAGGCGTGGTCCTTACCATCAAGGCCGCCATCGAAATCTGGAATCTCAATGTTGACCCGGTCAAGAAGATCGTCGTCATCGTATTGCTCGTCCTCACCAGCTGGCTCGGCATCGCCGTCTACTACCTGGTAGCGAAGGACAAGCTCGCCACTTGGCTGAAGTAGTTGAGGTCTCGCAAGTAACCTTTTGTCACGCCCCGTCACCCCTCCCGGTGGTGGGGCGGTGATTTTTTTTACGCGTTCCGGCGAGTCCTGGTGTTGATTGGCCCCGACATGGAGCCGTGCGTTCGATTTTCGGTGTGGTGCGTAAATCGTTGGCTATTAGATACTACGCTGTTTTCAGAGTTGATGTTTTGCTAACTCTGAAAACAGCTAATTCGTTATAAAACAAAGATTTATGCTCCACACCATGTGTGGTTTTTTCATACGCCCCGGCGGAGGTGGAGCCTCTGGAGGTTCGCTTCGCTCATCCCGTCAGGCTGTCGCCTGCCACCCATTCACAAGGTCATGGGCGACCATGCCTCCAGAGGCTCCATCTCCGCCGGGGCTTCTCCCTCCACAGGGTCTTTCCCGGTGTTTTTTCCGTGACATGTGACTCACGCTACCAGATTTGGTTAAAAAAACGCGTCTTTTTTTAACCATTTTCGTTATGAATGCCATTTTGTTGAAAAAACCGAGCTTTTTTTAACCAGTTGCATTTGAAATGCAGGTGTCACTTGTCACCTGTCTCTGGGGACAACCATGACCACCCGGAGACGCCTTGTGATCTGGGCTGACCTCCATCCATGCATGCCACACGATATCGGCACTCTTTCTGATGCGAGGGGTAACCATGGGAATGCTTTCAACCCTGGAAACGCTTACCACGGTGGCGTGACGCGGCCACGCTGCGGGTTTGCAAGGGGTTGATTTGCAAGGGGTTATCAAAATGGGGCGTGGAAATGTGGCCAAAAAATGGCTGCGTTTCCACGCCCTTGTTAAATTGCTATCTGATTATCAGCGAGTTACGGATTTACCCGTGGCCGCGTCCCGACTGGTGGTTGGGATGCTGAATTCACATCCGCAGTAGAGCTGGTTGTAGAAGCCGTGCTCGCGGATAATTTCGTTTCGGCGCTCCTGGAGGCCGCCTTTGCGCCAGTTCATGTCCCACCATGTCACGCCGGGGAAGAGGCTGCATGCGTAGAAGCCGGCGGCGTTCACCTGGTCGAGGTTTTTCCAGCGGGAGGAGGCCAATGTCGTCGTGAGCACGTCGAAACCATGCTCCTGGGCATATCTTGCGGCACGCTCCAGTCGGAAACGGAAACACATCATGCAGCGGGAACCACGTTCAGGTTCATGCTCAAGACCATGTATGGCGTGATGCCAATGCTCATGGTCATAGCTATCATTGATGATGTCCAGGCCGGTTTCTTCAGCGTAGCGGACGCATTCGTTCAGGCGTTTGCCGTATTCGCTTTCTGGAAAAATATTCGAATTGCTGTAGAAAATTGTCGGTCTAATGCCATGATTTACAAGGTATTCCACTATGGCTGACGAACATGGTGCGCAGCAGGCATGGAGCAATATCCTGCTGCCCGGCGGCGTTACTTCCAATGTGTGTTTCACTCTCTTCTGCATGACGCAAATTTAACCATATTTAGCGATTGTGGAAAATTTTGCCGGGCAGTAACTTTGCAACATTGGATTGAGATTATAAGCCATATAGTGTTTATGTATGAATCTGTTTGAACTTTGTAAATAGATTCTTGTGTGAATCCTTTTGATTGTTGTTGAAAGCGGTCTCCTGTGAAGGACGCCGCTTTTAGTAATATCTAACTACCGGTTATTCGGTTTTTTACTATATTTGCCTGATGACGCGGCACGTAAGCAGGCGTCAAGGCTACCAAGACGGAAAGCTGTTAAACGAAAACATTGACAAGAAATATGACACTTAACGACAGACATAGAGGGAAAATTTTCTCTATCGGGATGAAGATGGCGGAAGTGCCGGACGCTGACCATAGGCTTCTGGGCGTGATCCGCAGGCTGGGACTGAACTTCGGATTCGGCGAGAAAACCGTCGGGGAAGTATGTGAAGAAGCCGGCGTCAATCCACATACATTGTTGCTTATCAGCAAGATATACGCGTATGACGGATATGTTCCATCTGCTGAAGAACTCTCACGCAGCAGTATGCGGGACATCCTTACCTATCTGCACAACTCACACGACTTCTACATTGACATTGCCCTGGAAGCATTGGACAAGGCTATTCATGCGATGATGAACACGTGCGACGAGAAACACTACAAGATTCTCATGCGCTTCTACGGCGGCTATCGTGACGAAATCCTGAAACACTTCGAATACGAAGAGAAAACGGTATTCCCGTACATCAGGGCGATTGACGAAGGGAAAACCACCGAGGGCTATGGCATCGAACAATACGAGGAAAACCATTCTGACGTCGACGAAAAACTGAACGACCTGAAAAACATTGTCATGAAATATCTCCCGCAGGACTGTGACAATAACTTGATACAGAAGGTGTTGAATTGCCTTTATTCTCTGGAGGACGACCTTGGCAAGCACACATATATAGAAGACGAAATATTGGTTCCAATGGCGGCTGCACGCGAAAAGAAACTTGGGCATCAGAACGCTTGGACGCGCTGAACGATATGAGAGAAACTTTAAAACGAATATTGATAATAGAACCCTCAGTGATTGTGGCTGAGGGAGTTAGATATATTGTTGACAATCTCGCCGAATATACGGTCACCGGTATTTTGCAGGACCTCGGCGAAGACATGGAAATCACCCTGGATGACTATGATGCGGATCTGTTGGTCGTGGACCCCGCAATCTTCGACATCCGGACGCGCACCGGCGGAAAAGACCTCATAAAAAACGGGATCAATGTCCCCGTAATCGCGCTCATCACGAACGCTATGGACGCGAGCCTCATCTCCGCCTATGACGGAGCAATCTACCTTACCGACAAGTCGGATGAAATCGAGCAGAAACTGTCTGCGACAATGCGTGCGAATCCTTCCGACCAGCGTGGTGACGGTGAGGAACTGTCCGCCAGGGAGAAAGAAATCCTGGTCTGCGTGGCGAAAGGTATGCTTAACAAGGAGATAGCCGACCATTTCAACATCTCCATATATACTGTGATAACCCATAGGAAGAACATTACCAGAAAGACGGGAATCAAGACTGTGGCAGGTCTCACGGTCTATGCGCTCCTTAACAATCTCATCGACATGAACACGATGGAATAAAATCTCTGCAAGATGGTGAATATTAATGGAATAATAGTGGGCGCCGCGACGTTCCTCATAATCGGAATCTGTCACCCGCTCGTGATAAAGGCTGAATACTACATCGGAAAGAAATCCTGGTGGGGCTTTCTGGCCGGTGGCATTGTCCTGGCTGCGGTTTCGCTGATGATCCGCGACAATACATTGTCAACGATCGTGGGTGCCGGGGCCTTTTCATTTTTCTGGGGAATCGGGGAAGTGATTGCTCAAGAGAAACGTGTGCTCAAGGGATGGTTCCCCGAGAATCCCAAGCGGCATGAATATTACGAAAAACTCAGGAAACGCACAGATGCGTCCGAATAGACATGTCGCGTATCTGCTTTCCGTGGTCCTGATGGTGGCTGCGGCATTGCCTTCGGCTGCGTCCGGAAATTATCGGAAACAGCTGAAAGTGCTGGATGATGCCATACGGAACCAAGCCAAGTATCATGAAGCAGCGGAAGAAGAAATACGCGGTCTGTTGACCGAAATGAAGGCCGCATCGTCCGATTCGATGAAATGGGTGCTGGCTGACAAACTCTACAAGGAATACCACCATTACAGTCTGGATTCCATGGCCAAGTATCAGAGGGAGATGGAGTTGCATGCGGTGACGCAGGAACAGAAGACATTGTCCCTGTGCGCGAAGATCAGGGTTTTGCTCACCCATAATGAAGCGGACATGGCAGACGAAGTGCTGAAATCCATTTCGCCGGATGAATTGCCGAATCGGAGAGTCCGGCTGGACTATCTCCGCTGCCGGATATTGGTGAACTCCTCACTTGCGGACGAGGCTTCCGGCGAGGCGGAACGTAACCGGTATCTGGAAATCGTTAAGCAGGAACGCCTGGCATATATGCAGTTCGACTCCACTTCCTTCTACTCCAAGAGGCTGATGTCCATGTTCTACAGGGATAACGGCAATGTGAAGAAGGCATTGGAAATACTGCTGGACCTTTATCCGCGGCAGAAAGACGAACACAACAAGGCCTCGGTGGCGTACAATATCTCCAAGCTTTATGAAATGGCGGGCGACAAAGACAGCCGCTTCACGTGGCTCGTCCGTAGCGCCGTCCATGATTTTCACAATGCGGAACGCGCGTATATGTCTCTGTATGAGATGGCTGTGATTCTATATGAACATGGGGAATACGCGAAAGCCGAGCAATACATCAACAAGAATCTGATGGATGTGATGGCCGGCGGCTACAGCAACCGGTTCTACAATTCAGGAAAAGCCAAGTTGATCATCGCAGATGCCGCGGGCAATGCTGCCAGAAACAGGGTGCGCTGGCTCGCTGCCGTGACAGGTGTGATCATGCTCCTGCTTATCTCCATTCTTATGCTCCTGCGCCGCGAAGTCCGGCTTCGTAAGCAGCTGAAACTGACGAACAAGGAACTGCTGGATGCCAACAAAATCAAGAACAGCTACGTGTTCCGCTACATGGAACTCTCCGTAGGCTACATTGACCGTATCGCCGAAACTAGGACGGAAATCCGGTCCATTGCCAAGAATGAGGGACTGGAAGCCGTCATGCGGAACCTCAAGTCGCCGTCCGTGATGTACCGCGAATACGACGCATTCTACCGCATCTTCGACGAAACATTCCTCGGACTCTATCCGGATTTCGTCACCAAGGTCAATGCCCTCCTGCAGGAAGAGGGCCGGTTCAATGTCGAACCAGGAGTGTTGACCACGGAACTCCGCGTCCTGGCAGCCATCCGAATCGGCATAACGGAGAGCGGAAAGATAGCCAAATTCCTGAAATGCTCCCCGAATACCGTCTACACTTACCGCACCAAATTGAAACGTCTGGCGCTATGCCCTAAAGACGATTTCGAGACTGAAATTGCCCGGATTTGACATAAAAATCTTCGCTTAATCTATATATTAAACGATACAAAAGCCAATACGTTACAAGTGTAATATGTTGATGAATAAAGAATTGCGATTTTAAAGCATCTATATTCAGTCCATATCCGTCTATATTCGACAAACCACCTATTTTCAGTTAGCCCGAGAATCCTCAAATTTGTGTTACCGAATTTTTTAATAACACACGTATGAGGATTCGTATATTTCTGTTAACGATTATCTGCACTTTGCTCGGGGCAGCCTATTCGGGAGCCCAGGGACAAGGCGGCAGAGTAACCATCACGGGAACCGTCGTGGACAACAACGGCGAACCGCTTCCGGGAGCATTTGTTCTCGTAACCGGAACGACTGATGGGACCAGCACGGATGCTGACGGCAAGTTCTCCATAAACGCTCAAGCCGGCAGTGTGCTTGAAATCCAGTTTCTTGGTTATGAAACCAAAAAAGTAACTGTGCCGAAAGACAGGCGGAACATCTCCGTCGCATTGATGCCTGACAAGAATCTGACTCTGAATGAATCAGTTACCATTGCCTATGGCTCGGTCCGGAAACAGGACCTTACAGGATCGGTAACCAATGTGAAGATGGGTGACATCAAGGATGCACCTGTCCTTTCCGTGGACCAGGCGCTGCAGGGCCGTATTGCCGGAGCGGACATCATGACCACTTCCGGTGAACCGGGAGCCTCCACATCCATCCGTATCCGTGGAACCCGCTCCATCATTGCATCGAATGAACCGCTCATTGTCGTAGACGGCGTCATGGATGCGGTATCTGACCTTGGCGACCTGAACTCGGCTGACATTGAGTCGATTTCGGTCCTGAAAGATGCCTCATCCACAGCGATTTACGGTTCGCGCGGTTCCAACGGCGTCATCATTGTCACGACCAAACGCGGCGACAGCGACAAGCCGAGGATTGTCTTCAAGGCGGAAGCCGGCGTCAGCCAGCTGCCTAAGAAACTCGACGTGATGAAAGGCTATGAATATGCGCAGTACCGAAATGACATTGCATATTTCACCACCGGCAACACCGATGCGGTCGAGGGAGCACCGCTTTCGAAATACCCTTACAAGGATCCGCTTTCATACGGCGACGGCACGGATTGGCTCGGCTCTGTTACCAGAACCGCTGTGTATCAGAACTATAACCTTTCCGTTTCAGGCGGAAACAAGAAGAGTTCATACTATATGTCATTCGGTTACAATGACACCGAGGGCATCATCAAGAACAGCGGCCAGACACGTTATTCAGGCCGTCTGAATCTGGACAAGCAGCTCTTCAAATGGCTGCGCGCCGGATACAAGGGCTCGTACACATACCGCCATCAGGACAAGAACCTTGCAGCTATCGGCGGTACCAGCACCCGCTCCACCATATACCTCAGCCCGCTGCTTAAAAAGAATGACTACTACATCACTGACGATGAGGACAATGTGACCACCACATATGACCCTCCGACAGCGCTGGTAGCACTCAAGACGAACTATGAAAACAAGATTGCCACGAACCATTCCGTTTACGTGGAAATCGAGCCTGTGAAAAACCTGAAGCTGCGTTCAACGAATTCCTATTACAGCTATCAGTCGCATGCGTTCACTTATAACCCGAGCACTCTTCCGGCCAAGAATCCGGGAGAAGGCGGCGACGCTGCGAGAACTGAAAGGGACGATGTGACGCTCTCCAGTGAAAACACATTGACCTGGAACATCAGCAAGAAGAAGCACAAATTCGATGTGCTGGGCGGTTTCACGGCTTACTCTTACAGGTCCAACATATTGGGACTCAGCGGCTCAGGCTACATGGTGGACGATGTGAAATGGAACAATATGGCAGGCGTCACGGACAAGAACACTCTCGTGCCGAGTTCTTCATACGTCTCGACCACCAAGATGTCCTTCCTCGCGCGTGCGAACTACAATTACAAGTCGAAATACTACATTACGGTCACAGGACGTGCCGACGGTGCTTCCAACTTCGCTGCCAACAACAAATGGGGATTCTTCCCTTCAGCAGCATTGAAATGGAACATCAAGAAGGAAAACTTCCTGAAATCAGTGGATTGGCTGGACGAACTTTCGCTCCGTGCAAGTGCAGGCCGTGCCGGCAATGATGCTGTGGCTGCCTACAGGAGTCTCGAACGTCTTTCGACCAATTCCAAGGGATATATCTTCGGCGGAAGCCAGGAGGCTGCATATTACAGAGGCCAGCTGCCTAGCCCTGACCTGACATGGGAAAAGACTGACCTGTACAATGTCGCGCTCGACATGTCCTTCCTGAACAGCAGGCTGAACATCACCGCCGAGGCGTATATGGCGAAGACCCGTGACCTCCTCATGGAAGTGCAGGTGGCATCCCAGACCGGTTACGACTCCCATTTCGTGAACCTGGGAAACACATCCAACTACGGACTCGAATTCTCACTTGAAAGCCGCAACATCGTGAAAAGGAACTTCACCTGGACCACCAATTTCACATTGTCCCACAACAAGCAGAATGTGGACAATATCGGTACGTCGGAGTATGTTTCCGTGGCTGATTCAGGCGGAAACAACCCGTTCATGATGCATGGTTTCGTGAAGGGCTATCCTCTGAATGCGCTCTGGGGCTTCCGCTATGCCGGCGTCTGGCACAATGTCCAGGAATTCGAGCGCAACGAGGTTACCCACGCCTACACCTCGGCATCTGTCATCACCTCCGACAAATACGCCACGAACCTCGGAACTCCTCGTTACTATGATATGAACAATGACGGCACACTCGACCAGAAAGACCTTGTCTATCTCGGGAATGCCGATCCATACATCTACGGAGGACTCCAGAACTCATTCACCATCGGGAACTTCAAGCTCGGTGTTTATGTTGCCTATTCATTCGGCGGAAAGATCTACAACTACTCGGAACTCTACATGGCCGGCGGAAATACCACGAACCAGTACCGCTATATGGTGAACTCCTGGCATCCGATCCGCAACCCGGAATCCGACTATCCAAGGGCTGGCGGTTCAATGACCAAGGACGTTCCTAGCGACAGGATGGTCTACGACGCCTCTTATGTCAGGCTGAAAAACGTATCGCTCGGTTACACCTTCGACCTCTCGAAGAAAATCAACTGGCTGCGTGACCTCACATTGAACCTCAGCGGCGAGAACCTCCTTCTCTGGAAGAAATACAACGGATTCGACCCGGACGTATCATCCTCGGGAGACTCTTCCACATTAAGAAGACTTGACATGGGCGCATATCCGAAGGCCCGCACCGTCGTCTTCAGCATACAGTTAAGATATTAATACTCACGGAAATGAAACTTAAACATATATTTATCATGTCAGTGGCCCTCTGCACGCTCTCCGCATGCAGTCTGGAGGAAGATTCGTCCTCATTCGCCACTTCCGCCAATTTCTACAAGAATGCGCAGCAGTGCAGGGCGGCATTGAATACATGTTATATTCCGATGAAGAGCATGTATTCCTACAAGATGATGCTTGCCACTGAATGCGTCACGGACCTGGCATATTCACGTTCCGCCACACAGGACGCGCAGCTGGACATTTCGCCGGCCAATCCGCGTTTCGGTGCCGATGTCTGGAAGCAGGGCTATCTGGGCGTGCGCTATTGCAACGGTGCCATAACCGGAATCGAAAATTCCAGCCTCAGCGACACTGAAAAGGCACCGCTGGTAGCTGAAGGCAAGATAATGCGCGCGTTCTACTATTGGCTCATGACCTCATTTTTCGGCGACATCCCGTTCTACACCGACGATGTCTCAGACGAGGCAATGCTTGAGAAAGTGGCGAAGCTGCCGAGAATGTCAGCTGTCGAGACCAGGGACTGGCTCATCAAGGATTTGCAGGAATGTCTGCCGTCAATGTCGCAGGTCCGTTCCTCCGAAATCACCGACAACAGGGCAGGCGCGGCAGTCGGCTACATGCTGATTTCCAAGCTGGCGCAATGGAACGGAGAATGGCAGGTTTCACTGGACGCCTGCAAGAAACTGGAAGAAATCTATGGCGATCTCCAGCAATATCCGCTTACCGACATTCCGTTCAGAATGAAGAACACCCCGGAGTCGATTCTCGAAGTGCAGCATGCGTATTCCGCTGGGGGACTGGAGTATACGTCCAATGTCGCCTGCCTCTGCATGCCATATAAGAGAAGCGGCAACAAATACGACGGCGTGGTAATCGAAGAGCTCGGTGACAATACCACCGTATATGCGCCGGCCCAGGCGAACAACTACCTCGTGAACAACCTTCTGGCGGAAGAGAACAATGACAAGAGACGTCCGATGTCCATCGTGAGGGAATGGAACGGCCAGACATTCAATTCCATGAAGAACACCACGACCACGGCGTTCTTCGGTCCGAAGTTCTGGTGTCCGAACATGCAGGCGAACAATGACTACAACAACTACAAAGTCTTCCGTTATGCCGATGCAATCCTGATGATTGCGGAAGCGCATTGCATGCTCCAGGATGATATGGACGAAGCACTCAAGTATCTGAATATGACCAAGGAACGTGCAGGCGTGAGACTTTTTACCAAGCGTTCCTGGAAGAAGATTATGGAGGAAATCCAGGCAGAAAGGGGTAGGGAACTCTTCGGCGAATTCCAGCGCAAGTTCGACCTCGTGAGATGGGGGACATGGTATGAGCGCACCGAATCCGAAACCAGATCCGTGGCCCTCAAGACCAATATCCTTCCTTGTCACAGATACTATCCGATACCTGCCACGCAGGTCGCTTATTCCGGCTACGCCCTGGACAACAAGGAGTACGAAAATTATGGACTATAATTGAAAACAAATGATCATGAAAACTATATCTATATTCAAGAAAATGTTGGGCGTGGCCGCTGCAGCTGCCGCCATGCTGATGGCCGGATGTCAGGAGGAAAAGGAATCTCCTACCCTTATGTCATTGGCTGTCAATGATACTACGATGAACATCACGGCGAAAGCCGGATCGGAACACGTCCTGGTCTATTCCAAGAGCCGCTGGAAAGTCGCTTTCGAAGAAGCTGCCGACTGGCTGACATTGGACAGGGCCGAAGGCGAGGGCAATGGCGAATTCATTGTCAAATTCACTGAAAATGCGGGACTTATGCGTCGCGCGAAGCTCCTCATTTCCGCATCGGGCGTCGACAAGGTGATACCGTTTACCATAAACCAGGAAGGCGCGCTCGGAAATCCGAAACTCAGTTTCGCCGTTACCGAAAAGACCTACATCGCATGGGCGGTTTCCGATGCGCTCGAATTCAATGCCAATGTCCCTGAAGATGAAATCAAGGCTGTCGCATCCGAAGACTGGATTACGGACCTCAAGATAGAGGACGGAAAATTGAATTTCAATGTTGCCGAAAACACTACCGGACAGGATAGGACAGCGGCATTGTCATTGGAATACACCGACATTGACAAGAACGTTTATCGGGCGGTAGCCACTATTTCGCAGACGGCTCAGGCCGGACATCTTGTCCTGGACGAGACGTCGATGACGGTGGAGGCTTACGAGGCAGTGAAATATGTTCCTTGGGACTGCGTCCTGGGTACGTTCATGCCGGCTCTCAAGCTCTCTGTGGAATACGAAGGCGCTCAGTCTGACTGGATTACGGACCTTGTCGCTACGGAAGAAAACCTCACCTTCAAGGTGGCGGAGAATACCGTAAAGGCAGAGCGCAAGGCAGTCATCAAGGCGGAACTTGCCGAGAAAAATGTTGTTGCGACATTGAGCATCACGCAGATGCAGCCGTCCAAGCAGTACACCTTCGAGGAACTCCGCGGCTTGCTTGCCTCTGCCGGTGAATATACATTTGACGGCGACTGGTTCGAGGCTGTGGCTGTGGCAGATGCCGGAATGGAAAACATGGAGACCAATCCGATGACCGCTCCAGATGCCTACGATGCTGATGAATCCGCGAAGACCAATTACGTGCAGTCGGCGGACGGCAAATACGGCTTCCGTCTGAAGTTCGCTGCCGCTGCGGACAATACTCTCAAGAAAGGCGACAAAGTGAAGATTTCGCTCAATGGCCTTACGCTTGTCCGCGAGGATGCTCCAGTGCGCTACACTCTCAAAGGGCTGAATGCCAATGCTGTAGCGGTCGAGGAAAATGTAGCGGTCGCTGCGCGTAAGAAAACTGTCGGCGAACTTACAGATGACGATATCTACACTTGGGTAACACTCAAAGATGTGGAAATCGCATTCAGCTATGGAAGTTACAACAACATCAGAACGACCTGGATTGACACCAAGTACCAGAATCTCGACTACAGGATATTGAATGACAAGTCCGGAGCCAAGATCAATATGCTCGTGAACAGCGACACCAAGTGGTGGCTTACTGCCAATGGCGTTCCTAAGGGTTCCGGTGATATCTCCGGCGTCATTGTGAGCACGACTACGGAATTCCACGATGCCAAGCTTCTCGGGAAATATCAGATTCGTCCGATGGAGCTGTCGGACATTGCATTAGGTGATACCGGATTCAGCGGCACACTTGTGGAATGGTTCTTCCCGGATGGTCCTGGCAACCATAAGGATGGCAATACTTTCCCTTCATCTTCCGGTACCGGCGCTATGAGCAGTGACGCTGTAACAATCAATCAGACAGACTCTTTCCTGAATTACGAAGGGAAGCCTGATTCGGCAAATGACAGATTGCGCGGAATGCGTTATGACGGAACATGGTGGAAGGACGGTGCGGCCGACAATTATGTGGCGTGGGAATTCTCCACCAAGGAATGCGCCGGCAAGAAACTCTATTTAGTGTTCTCTTCCGCTCTCGGAAAAATGACAGAGGATATTACTGGGCAGGCACCTGTGAACTGGAACTTGATGTATTCTGTCAATGGCGGCGAATACAAACTTGTCGAAAAAGTGTTCATCCGTCCGCTTCCTAATAAAACTTCTGCCCTGATGTGCCTTCCGGCTGCTCTTGACGAATACTGCATTGACCTCCCGGCGGAAATCGCAGGCCAGGAAAGGGTTTCGCTCAGGCTTACCGCCGCAGATGATACCACCATTGATTTCGGTACAGGAGAGTATACGGCGCATGTCACCTTCGTTCCGGACAAGAAGAACAAGGGTCAGTACTTCCGTTTCGGCGCCGTTGCAGTCAAATATGTAAAATAATGGATATGAGACGATTGTCATATATTTTGCTAGCCGTTTCTTCAGCGTGGGCCATGACGGCCTGCACTGAGGAAAAGGTGGAGAAATTCGAATTCAAGGAATTCGGAATATCCCAGTCTGAGATTCAATTCCCGGCGAAAATCGAATATTCCGACGGCAAGGTAGTCTCTGACCTGAAGAAGGAAATTCGTGTACTTTCGAACCAGGAATGTGTCATATCATACGTCGACGGCATCGAGGCCGACTGGATGCGGATCCGTGACCTGGACACATATCAAGTCTGCAGGCAGATAGCGTTCGACGGCGATTGCAGTTTCCGTATCGAATGTGACCAGAACGATGATTATGCGCGTATGGTGAAACTCCTCGTACAGACAAGTTCACGTACCGACACCGTATATGTGAAGCAGCTCGGAAAACGGGAGCCTTCCATCAAACTTGCGTCCGGCTCGCTTGTCCTGAACGGCAGCACCGCGGGCAACGGCGAGGTGGCATATACCTCCAATATCTCTGATTATCAGGACATCAAGTATCATATATCCTATTCCGGAGAAGAAGGGTGGATAGACGCGGTAAGCATCGACGGCGACAAGGTAAAGCTGGACTACAAGGCTAACCCGTCATCGGACAACCTCCGCACAGCCTCCGTAAAGGTCTACTATACAGACGGTTTCGGAACGGAATACGGCCAGACATTGTACGTTATCCAGAAGACCGGAAACGACGGCATCGGCAAGACGATGTCATTCGCGGACGTGCGCGCCATGGGCAAGGACGGCCAGACAGTGGAAATCAATGATTACCTTATCGTTGAGGGCTATGTGGTCAGCAACCGGGCCTCCGGCAATGTCGGCGAGAACGAGAAACTTTCATTGACCGCCTCGGACAATACTTCCTACAAGAAGAAATTCTACCTCGAAAGTCTCGACGGCAATTATGGCTTCCTCGTGCAGACTGCGACCGAAGAGGACAATGTCTTCACATTTGCGGACAAGGTGACGCTTCTTCTGAAGGGCACCTCATTGACCAAGGAAACGGACCCTGAACGTTATGAAATCACCGGCCTGACATCCTCCAACATCGTCGGTCGTGAAACCGGATTTTCAAGCAATTTGCCGGAGCGCGAAAAATTTATCTCCGAGCTCACGGATGCTGATATCTATACTTATATTACGCTGAAAGACTGTGAGTTTGCGGTACGTAAAGGGGCATTGACACCGCTCAATGACGCATATACATTGTCCTCGGGCAAGGGTATGATTTCGAAATATCCGAGGCTCGTGCGCGATGCAGAAGGCAGCAGCATATACACTTATACGAACACCACTTGTCCGTACCGCAGGGACGGCGTGAGGCTCCCGTACGGTTCGGGAACATTGTCCGGCGTGATCGTGCATGAACTTTTCCCTAACTACGTATATGGGGACAATGATGATGAGGAACTTAGCGGAAATATCGGCCGCTACCAGATCCGTCACCAGTCTTATTCCGACATTGCCTTCGACAAGGAAAAATCCTTCTCCAATATTCTTGCGGAGTTCCGCTATGCTACGGGCTTCCGGACCGGGGAAAACGGCATGTCATATTTCAATGCCACTGACGGCCAGGCTTCCGCACGATTCTTCCATACATCAGGCGATGCCGTAACTAATTGTCCTTCAACATTCAACTATATCGGCTGGACAGGAACCAATTCAGGAGTCGCTCCGTTCAAGGGCCATATCGGTTTCGACAGCTCCATCGACCAGCCTCTCGGCTACTCGTTTGCGGACGGATATGTCTTCGACTATTCCGGTACGAACAGCGACGGCAAGGGCAAGGTCAGCTCTACCAAGAAAAACACATACAATGGAGTGTCCGTGAAACTATATGACGGCTGGATGTCGAAAATCTGGTGGAAGGACGAAGATGCCCCGGCTGAGTCATGGATCGTGGAATTCTCTACGAAAGACATTGCTGCACAGCACCTTTCGATGCAGTTTACATCGTACAGCGCCATAACCAGCAATGTGGGCAATGCTCCATATAACTGGACGGTTTCGTGGTCCGATACCTTCGACCTGAATGATGAATCCGTGTGGAAAAAGGTGGCGGACTATGTGGTTCCGGACGGCGTGCTGAACGGCCAGGAGCGCGAATGGCAACTCCCTGCATTCAAGCAATACGATTTCGTCCTGCCTCTGGAAATGCTTGGCAAGGACAAGGTCTATCTGCGTCTTCGTCCGGCAAGCAGAGTTTCCAACACCCTGTATTTCGGAGAGGGAACGGTGACTGACGGAACGCAATCCGGAAATGGTATCGACTACTTCGCTATAAGATATAACTGATTATGAAAAAGACATTTATAATAGCTGTGGCTTTTTTGGCAGTGATGTGCTCGAAAGCAGAAACCGAAAAACCGCAGACCGAAATATCCACACTTCCAGACGGCGGCAGGACTGTCATAAAAGTCATGTCTTCCAATGTAAGGAATGGTGAAGGTGATACCGGAGACTCCCTCTGGTGCAACCGGCGCAATGCTTATATCGCAATGCTGAGCGACACTCAGCCGGACATTGTCGGTATGCAGGAGGCCAAGGCCGAAACTGCCGCTGACATGGCGCTTCTGCCTGAGTATGAGGTTTTCCGCGTGGCTGAATATGACGGCTCGAACCCGACCGTGCTACAGGACCATCTTCCGCCTAACCTCATCATGTTCAGGAAGTCTCGTTTCGAGAAACTTGATGCCGGCGTATTCTATTACAATGAAGAAGACCCCGGGAAGCCTGTCCATTATCCTTTCGGCGCTTCCGGGTGGCAGGTCCGCGGCTGCGTATGGACTAAACTGAAGGTCAAGGCCAATGGACAGATAATATATTTCTTCGACACGCATTTTACCCATGACCCGGAAGTCACGGATGCCGAGGGAAACAAGATCTTCAACATTGAACCTAGGCGTAAGGCATCGCAACTGATTGTCTCCCAGATAGAAAAGCTTGTCGGGGAACAGAAGGCGTCCGTCTTCGTGGTCGGCGATTTGAACTGCTCGCTCTATGACGGATCGACCAGAAACGGCGCCTACAGCCTGGAACCGCTTACGGAATACATGTGGTCTGCGCGGGACGAAGCGGCATACTATGACGGCGGTGTCAGCTTCAACGGATTCGACCTGACTTACAACAAGAAAATCGGAAACATCGACCATATTTTCTATCGTGGAGCGGAAGCCATGGACTTCATCACCGTGAACGGCCATGATTATGGAAAGACATTCATTTCCGACCATTATCCTGTGACCTGTACCTTTAAACTTTGATAGACATAGACTTATATGAAGAACTTGCTTACGTTTCTGCTTGCCGCGTTCATGACCTTGTCGCTTGTCGCGGCGCCGAAACAATATAATCTAACATCACCGGACGGCAGGCTCGAAATGAAGATCCATGTCGGGGAAGGCCTCTCGTACGATGTCCTCCACGATGGCGTTCTGCTGCTTGAAAACTCCAGAATGTCAATGACTTTGCAGGACGGTACCGTTTATGGAGCCCCCGGTCAGACATTGAAACGCGCCCGCACCCGCAGTGTGGACCGGACCGTGAAATCACCGGTCTACAAGAAATCCGAGGTCGAGGAAAAGTTCAATGAACTTACGCTCGAATTCAAGGGCTTCAAGGCTGTGTTCCGCGCCTATGACGAGGGTTGCTCATACCGTTTCATCTCCGGTTCCGAAAAGCCGTTCATCGTGTCTGACGAACAGGCAGATTTCCGCTTCCCGGAGGACCGCACCGCGTACATCCCGTATGTGAACAAGAAATGGAAAGGCTCGCTCCAGGATATCCTTATCAATGATTTCCAATGTCCTTATACCTGTTCCAAACTTTCGGAATGGATTGACAGATGGAGCATTGCGCCGATTCTGGTACAATGTCCCGAGGGCAAGAGCGTGGTGATTACCGAGGCCGACCTTATGGATTATCCCGGCATGTTCCTGTATAATTACAAGAAGGGGACTGGGGAGACCCTGAGCGGCTATTTCGCCCGTGTGCCTGACGATGTGGAAATCGGAGGACACAACATGGTGCAGGAAATGGTCAATTCCAGAAAGGACTACATTGCCGAGTGCAAGCCCGGTGCGGAGTTCCCGTGGAGAGTCATTGCGGTAGCCTCATCCGACAAGGAATTGACGGACTCCGACATTGTCTGGAAACTTGCGACGCCGGCGGATGCTGACGCGGACTGGTCCTGGGTACGCCCGGGAAAGGTAGCGTGGGAATGGTGGAACGCGTGGAATATCAAGGGCGTAGACTTCGAGGCGGGCGTGAACAACGACACTTACAAGTACTACATTGACTTCGCCGCCGAGAACCGGATCGAGTATGTGATTCTCGATGAGGGCTGGGCCGTAAAGTATGCCAATGATCTTACGCAGGTAGTGCCGGAGATTGATTTGAAGGAACTTGTCGAATATGGCAGAAAACGTGGAGTCGGCATTATCCTCTGGGCGGGCTGGTATCCGTTCACCAAGGACATGGAAAATGTCTGCCGCCGTTTCTCGGAAATGGGCGTGAAGGGCTTCAAGGTGGACTTCATGAACCGTGATGACCAGAAAATGGTGGAATGGTATCGTGATGCTGCCGCAATGTGTGCCAAGTATCACATGCTCATGAACTTCCATGGAGCATACAAGCCTACGGGACTTCAGCGCACATATCCCAACGTGGTGAATTTCGAGGGCGTTTTCGGTCTGGAGCAGATGAAATGGAGCGCCACGGATGTGGACCACGTGACCTATGACGTGACCATTCCGTTCATCAGGATGGTGGCAGGCCCGATGGATTACACGCAGGGCGCCATGCGGAATGCCGTCAAGAAGAATTACCGCCCGATCCGCACCGAACCGATGAGCCAGGGAACACGTTGCCATCAGCTCGCCGAGTACGTGATTTTCGAGTCGCCGCTGAACATGATGTGCGATTCTCCGAACAATTACCGTGCGGAGCAGGAGTGCACCGATTTCATCTCGGCAATACCGACTGTGTGGGATGAAACCGTCGCGCTCGACGGCAAAGTCGCCGAATATGTCGCCATGGCCCGCAGGAAGGGCGACCGCTGGTATGTCGGGGCAATGACCAATTGGGACAGCCGCGCATTGGAGCTCGACCTCAGCTTCCTTCCGGCAGGGGACTATACCATGACAATATATCAGGATGGGGTCAATGCTCACCGTATAGCTACTGATTACAAGAAGGTTACGTGCTCTGTTCCGGCTTCCCGCAAGGTTGAGGTGAAGATGGCGCCTGGCGGAGGATGGGCTGCGGAATTGAAACCTGTAAAGCCGGTTTCCCGCGAATTCGTACTGCAGGCTCACAGGGGAATTGCTGCCAGATACCCTGAAAATACATCTTTGTCCTTCAGCAAGGCTGCGGAAATTCCGATCTACGGCGGCATGGAAACCGACGTGCAGATGACGAAGGACGGGATTATCGTCTGCATGCACGACAAAAAACTGGACCGCACCACTGACGGCACCGGCATGGTGTCGCAATACACTTTCAATGAATTGCAGAAATTCTGGATTGACGGTGGCTACGGCTGGGACGAGAAATATGCCAAGACATTGAAAATCCCTACGTTCGCGACATATCTGGAGGCTTGCCGCGAGGGTGGATTGACGCCTTATGTCGAGCTGAAAAGGGTGAATGAGGAAGGCATCCGCAAGACAATCGAGATGCTTCACGATTTCGGCTTCGACGGGAAATATGTGCTTACTTCGTTCAACTGGAATTCCATCTTGACCGCCTCGAAGCTTACTGATGCACCGTTGCAGTTCATGAAGGCTGGCGGACGTTATACGAAAGAGGATGTGGACACTTGCAGTCTCAGGGTCAAGAACTTGGTAATCAGGCCGAAATCGACAGACCTGACCAAGGAATTCGTGGATTATTGTCATGCGAAGGGCTTGACGGTGGAGTGCTACGGCATCCCTGTCGGCGATGAAAAACTTGTGGAGCAGCTCATCGGATGGGGCGTGAAAGGCGGCACCTGCAATGATTGGAAAGGCCTTGGACTTGATGATTGCCCTGATAAGGTGCAGACCTATCCGAAGTGGCTTGACAATGCTGCCATCTATCACATTTATCCGTCTTCGTTCAAGGACAGCGACGGCGACGGTTATGGCGACCTGGAAGGCATCCGTTCGAAGCTGGACTATGTGAAAACGTTGGGTTTCAATACAATATGGATTAGTCCGGTGTTCTGCAGCATGTTCGAGGACGGCGGCTATGACATCACGGACTACTATAAGGTCGACCCGCGTTTCGGGACCAATACTGATTTGGAAAATCTGGTCAAGGATGCCCATGCGAAGGGACTGCGCATCTGCCTGGACCTGGTTGCCGGCCACACTTCCGACAAGCATCCGTGGTTCGTGGAATCTGCAAATGGCGACAGGAACGGCCATTACAGCGACTATTATATATGGATGGACAGCAAGGACGGCAAACCGCGTGACTCTGAAAAGAAGAAATGGGTGGACTGCAATTATCCCCGAGGTGTCCGTTACATGAAGAACTACTACGATGTTCAGCCTGCATTGAACTACGGCTATCTTTCTCCTGATCCGTCGCGTCCTTGGGAGCAGTCCTACGATGCGCCGGGCCCGAAGGCTGTACGCCAAGAACTTAAGAATATCATTGCCTTCTGGTTCGACAAGGGGGTTGACGGTTTCCGCTGTGACCTGGCATGGTCGCTGGTGAAGGGTGATGATGAGGAATTCCATGGGGTAAGGAAGCTTTGGGATGAGATATTTGCCTGGACTTCGGCGAATTATCCTGACAGAATATTCCTTTCCGAATGGTCCAGCCCGGTCGAATCCATTTCGTGCGGCTTCGATATTGACATCATCCGTCACAATGGCTGCGGCAAGACGATGTACCGTGACCTGGTCTATAATACTCGCCGCAATGCCGATCCTTCAACCGGGATTTATCCGCCTTGTGACTGCTGGTTTGACAAGGCAGGGAAGGGCAAGATTTCCTCTTTCGTGATTCCTTTCACGGAGATGTATCGCAAGACTCTCGGCCAGGGCTTCCCGTGCATGCCTACATCAAGTCATGACACGTGGCGTATGAACCGTAACCAACGTTCTGACCCGGAGGAGCTTAAAACCATGATGACGTTTTTCCTGACAATGCCGTGGGTGCCGATTGTGTATTATGGCGAGGAAATCGGCATGAGGTCGATGGATGGCGTACCGGCTGTCGAGGGTAGCCGCGACAGGTCCGCGGAGCGTACCCCGATGCAATGGGGCGCAGGCCCGACCGCAGGATTTTCCACCTGTGCGCCGGAAAAACTCTACCTCCCGATCGACCCGAGCCCGACCCGTCCGACCGTCGATAATGAAATCAATGATGCCAGTTCAATGTATTCCTGGACTAAGGGTCTTCTGGCTCTCAGAGCGTCGATACCTGCCCTTGGCAATACAGGTGACTGGAAATATGCAAGTAACCCCAATCAGCCGTATCCTGCTGTGTATGAGCGTTCTGCCAATGGGGAGAAATATCTTGTGGTAATAAATCCCCGCGCGGAAAAAGCTAAATGCACCATTACCGGATATGACGGTATGGAATCTGTGGTTTGGGGTGATCCGGAGAATATTTCCATGAAATCTTCCGGACAGGAACTTGTGATTACCATCAAGGGTGTCAGTTCCGTAATCTGCAAAATGAAATAGTGATGAAGAAAATTAAATTGGGACTTTTCCCCAAGGTGGTGATTGCCATACTTTTGGGCTCACTTCTGGGCATTATCGCGCCTGATGTGCTGGTGCGCATCCTGAAGACTTTCAATGTCTTTTTCGCACAAATCCTGAAATTTATCGTGCCGCTTCTGGTGCTGGGCCTGGTGACGCCGTCAGTGGCGAATCTGGGACGCGGCGCCGGGAAAATGCTGATCGCCGTGATGATTATTTCATACATCTCTACGGTCGGTGCCGGATTGTTTTCATACGGCTTCGCCACGACATTGTTCCCTCATTATCTGGAAGTCGGGGAGATTGCGACGTCCGCTGCCGAAGGGAAGACTTTCGCTCCTTTCATTGAACTGAAGATCCCTCCGGTGTGCGACATCCTGACAGCATTGCTGCTGTCTTTCATGGTGGGTGTCGGCATTATCGTGACCGGCGCGACCGGATTGAAAAAGGGCTTCGATGAGTTCGGGGAGATCGTGAAACTCACCATTGAGAAGGTGATCATCCCGCTTCTGCCGTTCTATATTTTCACGATGATGTGCGAAATGAGCGCTGCCGGAAAACTTTCCGTGGTGCTCGGCTCGGGTGTGAAAATCATCGGTACAGGCGTGGCGCTGTCCATCTGCTATCTGGTGCTTCAATATCTGATTGCCGGTGCCCTTTCCGGAAAAAATCCGTTCAAGTGTTTGTGGAACATCCTTCCGGCTTATCTTACGGGCTTTTCCATTTGTTCCAGCTCGGCGGTGATTCCGGTTACGCTGGAGTGTGCCATAAAGAACGGGATTCGCAAGGATATTGCTGATTTCGTGGTGCCGCTTTGCTCTACAGTGCATATGTGCGGTTCTACGATAAAGCTTACAGTTACCTCAGTAGCAATAGCTTACATGTGCGGTATCCCGCTTTCTTTCGGACTTTTCCTGAACTTCGCTCTTCTCCAGGCCGTGGCAGCCGTTGCCGCTCCGGGCGTGATGGGCGGTGTTCTCATGGCTTCCATCGGGCTGCTGGAGTCGGTGCTGGGTTTTACGCCTGACCAATGCGCTCTCATGATGACCATCTACCTGGCTCTTGACGGCTATGGTCCTGCCTGCAATGTCAGCGGAGATGCTGCCATCGCTCTGGTTATCGACCGTTTCTTCGGAAAGTCGCGTAGCGCTGAAGTGAGTGAGTAGTTCTATGAGTGGTTCGTGCCGTTTATGATACCATCCCGGCAGATGAAGGCTGCTTCGCTGTCGGGAAGGCAATCCATCGCGAAACAAGGCGTGGTCATGGCTATCTGCGACATCAGGGATGTGATTTCATCCATGATCTTGCGTGACCAGCGGATGCTTGACACGGAACCGACGATGTTTGCGTAAGCGTCCAGCCCTTTCAGCCGTTTGATGCTGTTCTGCGGTGCCTGGCTGAGTTTTACGATAGCCCCGACAGGTACTTTCACATTGCGGTAGCAAGGCGTCTTGCCGCTCCAAGGCGTGCCGTAGACGAATACCTGCCCGTTTTCGACGCGGAGAATCGGGTTGTCGTCATTGACCAGCTCCGCCCCAGGAATATTGTCCAGCCAAAGTCGGCTGTGCGTGCTTTTTCCTGTTCCGCTCGCGCCCAGGAAAAGGTTCGCTTTACCGTCAATGCTGACGACCGAGGAGTGTATCATCAATGCGCCGTAATGTGATGAGATATAGGTGCATGCGATGCGTAATGCGAAGTCTATCAATGACATTGCAGCGTATGGCCTGGTTCCTGCCTCTGCCGTGAATTCGCAGACGCGGCAGTTCTCCGGAACTTTCAGAAATCCGCTCCGCACGCCATCAGTTTTCAAAAACTCGAATATGGTGTCGCCCCCGCGTCTATAGATTTTATATCCGGGATCAATGTTCGACACGTCCATTATGAGTTCCGCGTCGCTGATGTCCGCAGCCCATTCAGGCGTGTCTCCAGCTACCTTGAATCTCAGCATTTCTTCATCGGACGGCACTGTCGCAAATGGCTCATATTGAGAGAAATCCAATGTGTGTGCATTGAAATTTTCCGGCAATTCGCTTCGGCTTTTCACGAGTGTCCGTGCCGGAATTTCATCTCCCGCTCTGATGGGCAGCAGGTCCGGCACTTCCCCGGCAGCCGCTTTCTGTATGCGCTCCGCTACCGGTGCTGTATATTCCATGAAATGCCAGGGTGCATCCAGTTCGACACTGAAGTGCAATCCTCCTGTACAGAAATGCTTTATCTCGTTCATTATTCTTCGACTATTCCTGCTTCTACCAGACTTTTGCAGAGAGCCTCGGCGTCTTTGGCAGCGATTTCCTCTGAAATTTCATATTCCTCACAGAGCAACTTTGCCAATGTCTCTGCCGAAAATTCTTCATGTTCAACCTTCTTCAGCAGAAATGCCGCAGAGTCATTGAGCCTTATGAATTTACTGAAATTTACCTGGTTCAGTCCTTCTCCGGAGATGATTTTTTCTCCGCAGATTTCGCGCAATACGAAGTCGTCCTTGATTTTCATGTTCTTAGTTTCAGAATGGTCATTTGTCCGCCGTGCAGGTGTCTCCTGCCTCGCAGAAAAACAAAGGTACTGATTTTTTCGTAACTTTGTATTATAGTCCGGGAGATAGACCGGCAGACAGTTATGGAGAAAGTAGTTATCAGCAACGACATATTTTTTGCGGAAGTCCTCCGGATCCTCCGCGAAGGCAAGAATGTAACCATCCCCGTCAAGGGCGTGAGCATGCTCCCCTTCATACGTGGAGACCGGGATTCCGTGGAACTTGAGCCCCTGGCCGATGCCCGCCCTCTGGCTGTAGGGGACATTGTCCTTTTCCGTGCAGACGGCCGATATATTCTCCACCGCATTATCCAATTGGATGGTAACCAAGCTGTTATGCAGGGTGATGGCGCCATCTGCTGCGAATATTGTCCCACTTCCGACATTTTCGGCCGCGTAGTGACCATCCTCAAGAAGGGCCGCATTCCCATAAATCCCTACACCCGCTTGAACCTCCTGAAGGCCTGCATCTGGCACCGCATCCCTCTCCGCCGCTACCTCCTGGCTATCTACCGCCGCCTCTTCCGCCTCCACGCGTGATCCTGTGGAACCCTACAGCAGCGCCGCGAACAGCCTGATGACCTTCTGGCCGAACTTCTGGTACCATGGCCGGGCCATCCAGTCCTCCAGGGTCACCTCGTGTGACGCCTCCATGTCCTTGAGGAAAATGGCCTTGTTTACCTTTGCCGCCGTGACATCGTAGACATAGGCATTCAACTCATAATCCAGGTTGAAACTCCGGAAATCCATATTTGCGGAACCGATTTCGGAAAGATAATCGTCACTTACGAACGTCTTTGAATGGATGAACCTTCCGGAACGCTCATAAATCTTTATCCCCGCCTCAAGACACTCCGTGAAATACGACCTGTTGGCAGGGCCCATGAAGAAAAGGTCCGCCTTTTTCGGCACCATGACCCGGACATCCACACCGCTAAGTGCCGCAGACTGAAGTGCTTGCAGCATCGGTTCAGGAGGAATGAAATACGGCGTCTGGATATAAATGTACTTCTTCGCATGCTGGACGGCCCAGACCGCACCCATGTGGATGTTCGGCCAACGCGACTCCGGCTCGTCCGGGACGATCTGGATGAGCTTGTCCTTCCCCTTCAGCTTGAAATTCATGTCCAAACTCTGGATCGGAGCCTTCGCCAATACCTCTGCAATACCATTGCCTTCGGTATCGTTGTCTATATCAATGTTCTCATTTTCAATGCTTTTCGCAGCGGATTCCGTTATCGGTACGGTCGGCTCATCCTCCTTGCACATCGGGAAATACTTCGTGAAATCATTGTCCACTTCACCATCTGCCGTAATCCAGGAATTGAGAAAACTGTACTGCAATCCTGCCACGGCATTGCCCGTGATTCTCATGTGCGTGTCGCGCCACCTCACGAAGTAGTCATCGCTGATATTCATGCCTCCGGTATAGCCGATACGCCCGTCGATTACCACTATCTTACGATGGTCGCGGTAATTCAGCTGCGTGACGAGATTCACGAGCGGCCACCTCGGCTTGGTGAACTTCTCCACCTCGACACCAGCCTTTTTCATCTCATTGTAATACTTCGGACGGATGACGATATTGGCGATATTCTCGTGTATGAACCTGACCTTCACCCCTTCACGAGCCTTCTGCATCAGCATTTCCTTGATCTGCTTGCTGCCCTGGTCCTGACGGAAATAGAAATATTCCATGTGGATGGACTCCTTGGCATTGCGCAGATCCTCCATCAGCAACTCGAACTTGCGATGCCCTGACGTGATGATTTCCAGACCGTTACCATCGGTCACGCATGTGGAACCGTCGCAAGCCAGAAGTTTGGTAAGCGTCTTGTAATCACGACGTATGAGATTGTCCTTCTCGTGCCCGAAAAGCAGTTTGAGTACCTTGTCATTGGCCTTTTCTCCGAATACCTTGATGAACTTCTGATGCTTCCTCTTGAAAAACCACGAGTGGCGGAAATTGATGCCGACCATGAAGTAGAGCAGAAGCCCCACTATCGGCAATATCGTGATAATCAGAAGCCAGGCGATTTTTTTCGATGAGTCTCCGTTGTCGAAGATGATGACGATGATGGTGCCGATTATGAGCAGCGCCAGAAGAATCGAGAAAAAAATGGAGATAAGGGTCATTTCATCAATATTTAAAGTTTGCAAGTTGTCAAACTTGTTGAACGTTAGTGCGAATTTGAGGGTTGTCTCTCGTTCGAAGGCTGTAAGCCCAACGCACTTTTTATGTGCACGTTACCCTCACCCTAAATCCCTCCCCTCGGGGAAGGGACTTACCATCGCCCTCGCGGGCTCCATAAGCGGTGTTTCGCCATTGCGAAACTATATTTATCATTAATAAACTATCAGATAAATCTCTGCTGCCAAAATCGCGCCGACAAGCGGGCCGAATACAGGAACCCAGCTGTAGCCCCATCCGCTGTCACGTTTTCCCTTCAGAGGTAGGATTGCGTGGGCGATACGTGGAGGCAGGTCTCTTGCCGGATTCATTGCATAACCAGTAGTCCCGCCCAGCGACATGCCCAGTGCCATGATAAGTGCTGTTACCGGGAACGCTCCGATGCTTCCCGTCGTCACCGGACTTCCGTTGAAAGCCGCGATGTTTCCGGACGTTCCGAGCGCTAAAATGCAGAATACCAGGACGAAAGTGGCGATAAGCTCGCTGATGAAATTGATGCTTTTATGCTCTATCGCCGGCATTGTGCAGAATACTCCCAGCATGCCGTCAGGATTCTGTGAAGAAGCATTGAAATGATCATAATAGAACAGGTAGACCAGCAGCGCGCCCGCGAAACCGCCTAGCATCTGCGCCGCCATATATGGCAATACCGCATTCCATGCGAAGCCGCCGGCTACCGCAAGTCCCAGAGTTACAGCTGGATTCAGGTGCGCGCCGGAATAAGGACCGGCCACGAAAACACCGCACATCACCGCGAAACCCCAGGCCAATGTTATTACTACCCAGCCGGCGCCCTTGGCTTTCGATTTCTCTAATGTGCAGGCTGCGCAAACTCCGTCTCCGAGCAATATAAGTATGAGAGTTCCAATGAACTCGAACACACATTTGTCAAACAAGGTCAGTTCCATGTCAAGACGTATCTTAGATCTTTATTCCTTTCCTGAAAGCGTTCTCTTGATGGCGTCGGCCCAGCCTTCCTTCATTTTCAATACCTTGGTAGCCGGTGCCAGCGGTTCGAACACCTTGTCGGCGTCCCATTGGCGTTTGATATCGTCCAATGATTCCCAATACCCTGTGGCAAGTCCTGCGAGATAGCATGCGCCCATAGCCGTGGTCTCCGTGACCCTTGGCCTGATTACTGTGGTGCCCAGGATATCTGCCTGGAATTGCATCATCAGATTGTTCCTGGATGCTCCGCCGTCGACTTTAAGTTCGGAAAGCTTTATGCCGGAATCCTGTTCCATCGCATTGACGATATCCATTGTCTCGAACGCGATTCCTTCGAGTGCGGCTCTCGCGATGTGCGCAGCCTTCGTGCCTCTGGTGAGGCCGCAGATGGTGCCCGTCGCGTATTGATCCCAATAAGGCGCGCCCATTCCGGTCAATGCCGGGACGAAATAGACTCCTCCGTTGTCCGGAACCGTCATTGCCAGGCCTTCTATCTCGGATGAAGACTTGATGATGCCGAGTCCGTCCCTGAGCCATTGGACTACAGAGCCTCCCACAAAAATGCTGCCCTCAAGCGCATAGTTTACCTTGTCGCCGATTTTCCATGCGATGGTCGTGAGCAGGTTGTTCGATGACATGATGGGTTTCTCGCCGCTGTTCATGAGCAGGAAGCAGCCGGTGCCGTATGTGTTCTTTACAGAACCGGGAGTTATGCACATCTGCCCGAAGAGAGCGGCCTGCTGGTCTCCTGCGATACCGGCAATCGGTACCTTATGTGCGAACAATGTCGTCCTGGTGTGGCCGTAAATCTCTGAAGATGAACGCACTTCCGGCATCATTGACGCGGGGATGCCGAAGAGTTCAAGCAATTCTTCATCCCATTTCAATGTATGGATGTTGAAAAGCATTGTCCTGGAAGCATTGCTGACGTCGGTGACGTGGATGTCTCCTCTGGTGAGGTTCCAGATGAGCCAGGTGTCTACCGTTCCGAAGCGCAGTTTTCCCGCCTCGGCCTTGGCACGTGCGCCCGGCACGTTTTCCAGGATCCAACGGATTTTGGTCGCGCTGAAATAGGCGTCCAGGATGAGCCCGGTCTTCTCACGTATGAACTGCGTCAGGTTCTGTTCCTTGAGGCTGTCGCAATACTCCGACGTCCTGCGGTCCTGCCATACGATGGCATTGTAAACCGGCTCGCCGGTCTCCGCATCCCAGACAATCGTCGTCTCGCGCTGGTTGGTGATGCCGATACCGGCAATGTCCAATCCGTTGATTCCCAATGCTGTAATGGCCTCGGCCACCACGGATGCTTCTGATGACCAGATATCTTTCGGGTCATGTTCCACCCATCCCGGTTTCGGGAAATGTTGCGGGAATTCTTTCTGCGCCGTAGAGCAAATCCGGCCGTCGTGGTCAAAAACGATGGCGCGTGACGAGCTTGTGCCCTGGTCAAGTGCCAGAATATATTTGGTTTTCATTGTGTTATTTTGTTTCGCAAGTTGTCTGGCTTGCTGAATTGTCGTTCAAATCGTGGCATCAAAGCTCTTTTCTGAGCCTTGCTTTCGGAATTCCAAGCTGGTCGCGGTACTTGGCGATGGTCCTTCGGGCCACCTTGTAGCCCTTGCCGTTCATTATGGTCACCAGCTCGTCATCGGTAAGCGGCTTGTGCTTGTCCTCTTTGTCGACGCATTCCTGGAGCACCTTCTTCAATTCCCTTGTGGAAACCTCTTCACCCTGCTGGTTTTCAAGACCTTCGGAGAAGAAATACTTCAGCGGGAAGATGCCGAAATGAGTCTCGATATATTTGCTGTTCACGACTCGGGAGATGGTCGAAATGTCGAAGCCGGTCTTGGCTGCGATGTCTTTCAATACCATCGGTTTGAGATTGGACTCGTCCCCGTCCATGAAATAATCGTGCTGGTAATCCACGATGACCTGCATGGTGCTGAGCAATGTGTTGTGTCTCTGTTTCAGCGCCTCCACGAACCACTTGGCTGAATCCATCTTCTGCTTCACGAAGGTGGCCGCCTCTTTCTTCTGCCTTTCGGAAGAATTGGCCGCATCCATCAGCAGTTCTGCGTATTTCTTGTTGATTCTTATCTCCGGAATCGAGAATCTCGGCATTGAGAGCTTCAGTTCGCCGTCCTCCAATGTGAGGATGAAGTCCGGAACGACCTGCTGTGCCTGGTCATTGTAAGAATCGTCTATCTGGCCGCCCGGTGACGGGTTCAGCTTGACGATCTTGTTCATCGCCGCCTTCAGCTCGTCCTGCGACAGGCCCAGCTTGCTCATTATCTTCTGGAAATGCTTGTTCGAAAACTCCTGGAAATAATCTGTCAGGATTCTCTCCGCATTGATGACCTCCGGTGTCTGCTTCAGCCCTTTGAGCTGGATGAGCAGGCATTCGCGCAAGTCTCTGGCGCCTATTCCAGGCGGGTCGAATTGCTGTATGATATGCAGCATGTCCAGCACTTCCTCGCGGGTCGTCGTGATGTTCATCCTGAAAGCCAGGTCATCCACGATACTGTCGATGTCCCTGCGCAGGTATCCGTCATCATCCAGGCTTCCGATTATGAACGCCGCCACGTTATGCTGCTGTTCGCTCAACTCCCTGAAACCCAGTTGGTCCATAAGGCTTTGCGTAAAACTCTCCTTGACGGAAAAAGTGTTGTATTGCGGTTTCTCGTCCTTGCCGTAATTGTTTACATGCAGCTTGTATTCCGGTATGGAATCGTCATCCTTGATTTCCGACAATGACACGTCACGCGGCTGCTCATCTCCGTCTTCATCCTTGCTCTCAGGCGCATCGTCGTCAAGTACCGGATTCTCTTCCAGCTCCTTACGGATGCGCTGCTCCAGTTCCTGAACCGGCAGCTCGATGAGCTTGATGGTCTGGATCTGAAGAGGGGAGAGCTTCTGTACCTGTTTTAGTCCTAGTTCCTGTTTCAGCATGATTGATATGGATTACAGATTGGCGGCCGGCCTGGCAACCATGATCGTATCTACTACATAATTGTGCTCCTTGTCCACTGCAGGGAATTTTATATTTTCCTTGACTACGAGGGCCGACGGATAAGACGATTTTATCTTCTGGAGGAATTCCATGGCTTCAGATTTGGTCCTGAAATCGCCCGCGACCACTCTGAAGAAAGGATTCTGGTAATTCCTGTATGCCGGAACTCCCGGGCAATTCATCCTGAACGTCCTCATTATGTTTTCCGACATTTCCCTCGCATTCTTGCTGTTGTCGAAGAAAATGCGCACCCTGTAACCGGTCAATGTACGTGCCGGGTTCTTGGCAATGTGTTGCTTCATTGCGCCTGTTATCGCCTGCGACTGGTGGATCTTCACGTCGCCGGTCCCATAGTCGTGGGCCGTCAGGAGATTGAAGATGGATTTTCCTACCAATGCGGAATCCACCGCCGACGCCTGTCTGTAAACAAGCGAATCCACCATTACTTTTTCCTCTGTCCTGTTCTGTGCCGCAGCTATTACCGAAAATAGCATTGCACACAATATCAATATCTTACGTCTCATTTTCATTTATTTTGCGGCATTCATCAGCTCTTCCAGCGGAATTCCCTTCCTGGTGATGGTCTTGTGCAGACCTTTCGCTTTCACCGTGGTGGAAACATCGATAGTGTATTGTTCCGCCTTGATGTTCCGGGCCAATCCTAGAACCGTGAACAATGATATTCCGGGAGCCAATGATGCCCTTCCCGTCAAATTGTATTTCTCGTCGCAATGTGGTTCCACTGCGAAATCATCCACCGTAAAATACACCAGTTCAGCGCCTTTGTAGTAGACGATGCCTGAAGTGTTCGTGACCCTGAACCCGAACATCGGGTTATGTATGCCTACGGCCACAGTTCCGTCAATGCTCTTGAGGCCTGACGGTGACAATGATACCAGTTCGCACGAGGTTACACTTATTTCCTTCGCCTTGCTGCATCCGGTCAGGCATACGGCAAGTATCGCGATGAACAATATGTAAATTTTTCTCTTCATAATCTTCGAAAATCGCCTCATCCGCATAAGGTCGGTTTTACAAAAATAGTGAAAAATTAATAAATGTCATATCTTTGCATGCGGTTTTGGAAATCAGAGCCGTAACATCTAAAGGAGGTCCTAAATGGGAAACAAGAAAGTATATATAGAGACTTACGGGTGCCAGATGAATGTCAATGACACCGAGGTTATTTTTTCCATCCTGAAAAAGGCTGGATATGACCGCACGGAAAATATGGACGAGGCTGACGTGATAATGGCCAATACCTGTTCCATCAGGGACAATGCCGAGCAGCGTATATGGGGCCGCATTGACCAGTTTTATGGACAGAAACGTCTGCACGAGGGCGTGGTCTCCGGCATCGTCGGCTGCATGGCCGAGCGCCTGAAGGACAAGCTCTTGGAGAGCGGGCGCGTGGATTTTGTCGCCGGTCCGGACTCGTACAGGTCTCTGCCTCTGCTTCTTTCCCGGATTGCTCCCGGCAAGCCTCAGATCAATGTCGAGCTTTCCCGTGAGGAAACTTATGGCGACATCGAGCCTGTCCGTATCGACAAGAACGGAGTTTCCGCGTTCATCTCCATCATGAGGGGATGCAACAATGTATGTTCGTATTGCGTAGTTCCTTATACCCGTGGAGCGGAGCGCAGCCGTGACCCTCATACTATCGTGAGGGAGGCGTGCGACGTGTTCGCCAAGGGCTACAAGGAGGTTACTCTGCTCGGTCAGAACGTGGATTCATACCTCTGGAAGAATCCTGACGATCCTCAGGAGCAGGTGGATTTCGCGGACCTTCTTTCAATGGTTGCGGAAATCAGTCCGGAACTTCGTGTCCGTTATTCGACTTCCCATCCTAAAGATATCAGCGACAAGGTGATAGACATGATGGCCAAGTATGACAATGTCTGCCGTCATATCCATCTCCCTGTCCAGTCCGGCAGCAATGTGATGCTGGAGAAGATGCGTCGCCGCTATACCAGGGAATGGTATCTGGACCGTGTCGCAAGAATTCGCCAGGCCATGCCGGATTGTGCCATAACTACCGACATCATAGCAGGTTTCTGCGGTGAGACGGAGCAGGATCATCAGGACACTCTGGACATCATGCGCCGCGTGAAGTACGACTACGCCTACATGTTCCAGTATTCCGAGCGTCCGGGAACATTGGCTGCCCGCAATTATCCTGATGACGTCACTCCTCAGGAGAAGACCCGCCGTCTCAACGAGATAATCGCCCTTCAGAACGAGCTGAGCCTGGAAAGCAACAAGCGTGATGTCGGCAAGACGTTCAAGGTCCTCATCGAAGGAACGTCCCGTCGCAATGACGAGGAGCTCTGCGGTCGCACCACGACGAACAAGATGTGCGTGTTCCCTGCCTTGCTCGCCACTGAAAACAACCCGGCCGACGGCCGCAAGTTTTTCAATGTAGGCGACTACACCACCGTCAAAGTCCTCTCCTGCACCTCCGCCACCCTCATTTGCGAGCTGGTGTAGTGAATCAAATCATCGTGATTTGTTCGTCGGCGAAGCTGTAGAAGCAGCCGTTGGCTATTATCAGGTGATCCAGAAGTGATATTCCGAACGTGTTGGAGGCTTTCTTCAGACGTTCGGTTTCTTTGATGTCCGCTTGGCCGGGATGCGGGTTGCCGGAAGGATGGTTGTGTGTCATAATAAGGCCATCCGCCCTCTTTTCCAGAGCTTTCCTCATTATCATATTCGTGTCAATGGATGTGGAAGAGAGCCCTCCGGATGTCAGTTTCTCCTTGAAAATCACGATGTTGGACCTGTTGAGGTACAATATCCAGCATTCTTCATGATCAAGCCCTTTCAGTATCGGGGCCATCAGTTCATAAACTTGTTTCGATGTCGTGATAGGTGTTCTCGGCGACGTGGAACTTTCGGAAGCGAACCTGCGCCCAAGTTCGAAAGCGGCAGTTATCGTAACAGCCTTGTCTTTTCCTATGCCGGGCACTTCCATCATCTTGTCGATTGACATTGATGACAATCCGGTCAGGTCGCACGCGTTGTGCAGGAGCTCATGCGAGATTTCCAGGACATTCTTCTTTCCATAACCAGTCCGCAGCAGAATTGCCAGCAGCTCGGCATTGCTCAGGGCCTCCGCCCCTTTGGTGAATAGCCTTTCCCTAGGCCTTTCCTCTTCATTGATATCTTTCAGTTTCATCATGTAGGTTGTTTGAATTTCATCGGCAAGATACAGAGGAAAAAACGAAAAAATCTGCATTTGTGGACTTTGCACATGCAGATTTTTATGATTTTTATGTTCCGTGGAAGATTTTTATCTCCCATGTGACAAAATTATAATTTTTCAGAGCGATTTTTTATATTCCCTTGCTCCGTAAAATCAGGTTACCCAGCTCCCTGATGTCGCGCACAATCAGATCCGGAGGGAAAAATTCCGGGGCCGGATTGTTTCTTGCGTCCTCTGCCACCTTCAGCGCGGTCTCCAAAGTGGTCTCGCCGGACAGCACCAGCACACCTACTGCCCCTGCGTTATGAGCCATGGCTGTGTCTGTATAAATCCGGTCTCCCGTCATGATGATTTCTTCCGGTTTGAGTCCATGCCTGTGCATGATGCCGTCCAGCATTGTCGGATCCGGCTTGCCGAGAACGATGTCCGGTTTCCTGCCGGTAGCGTGTTCAATGCATTTCTGCAGGGAGCCGCAGTCCACCAGCACGGTTTTCTGGTCGGTAGGGCATACGCGGTCAGGATTCGTCGCCACGTACGGAATGCCCTGGCTGGCCCACCACGCTGCGCGGCAGAGTCTCGGATAGGTGAGCGTAGTGTCGAATGCTACGACCAATACATCAGGCACATCTTCCGGGTCGTCGCTGCAAGCTTCGAATCCGGCCTTCTCGAATTGGCTGACCATGCTTGGGGTCCCGAGCATGAAAAGCTTCTTCGCCTGCGGATAAGTCTCTTTTATATAATCGATTGCAGCAAGAGATGTCGTATACATGTTCCCTTCGTCGGCTTTGATTCCCAATCCGTCCAGCTTATGAAGATAATCTGCAACGGATTTCGTCGGGTTGTTTGTCAGGAATGAATATCCCACCCCGGCCTTCGTCATGTCCTCCAGGAATCCCGGCGTGAAAGGAAACAGACGGCTTCCCATATAAATGGTCCCGTCCATATCCAGGGCAATATGCTTGATTTTGGCAAGCTTCTCCCTGATCTCCGGCGTCAGTTCCTTGTTGTAGTCATTTGTCATTACGATATGATTTTTAGTAATCCTTAAAAAATAACTTGGTAATCTTTGCTCGTCTTTTCGGTCTATATTTCTCTTCTCATCAGTCGTGTACGTCCAGTACACTCCTTCTTCGAAAAGAAATCTATCCTCGAAAATACTTCACAAATCTTTACCAACTTATTTTTTCATGCTTACTTAATTATTTTTCCAAAATTCGATATGATTCGTAAAGATAATGAAAAATAATGAAACGAAGTGCAAAGATGTCCTCCGCTGGCAATGCGTCCTGCGTTGCTACTTTGTACCATCTAAAACGTTTTTGCGGAACAAAACGCATTAAATTGAACACTTTGTTCCGCTTAAAACGTTTTCTCGGAACAAAATGCGGGGTACATCAGATTTTAGCCGTTTATGACGCGAGGTTCGGGAAAGGAGAGAAGTGATGAGATTAGCCACGCTGCGCGTGCCTTTTCTCTGCTCCTTGCCGGAGGGGCCCTTGCACGCGTCATGAAGCTCACGGCCGGAGGCCGTGGGGCTTTTACATTTGAAGGCCTTGACAGGAGCGAGCTCCTGACGGCCTTCAAATGAAAAAGCCCGGCGCGATGCGCCGAGCTTCATGACGTTTGCGGAGAGAAGGAGATTCGAACTCCTGATACCCTTTAGGGGTATACACGCTTTCCAGGCGTGCCTCTTAAGCCACTCGAGCATCTCTCCAATAACAACCCTGTCGGCGTACGAAACGCGGAAACAGGATTGCAAATATACTAATTATCTGTAAAACTACAATGTTTCGCGTTTCAGTTTTTCCACATATCTGTCGATATGCCTGAGAGCCCTCGGAATATCTATGCTCTGTGGACACTTGGGACGGCATTGGCCGCAGCCTATACAATGATCCGCCTGGCGGACGGTCTCCACGGCTCTGTCGTAGCTGACAAGATAACGCCTCTTGAGCCTCTGGAAATGATCCTGTTCGCAACTCTGGGCGATTTCACCGGAATTCACATGGTCATTGTAATGCCTGAAAATCGTCGGGATGTCGATGCCGTAAGGACAAGGCATGCAATAGCTGCAGGCGGTACATGGCACGGTAGGGTAGTCCTCCATGAGGTTCGCCATCTCCATCAGGAACGCTTTCTCCTCGTCATTCAACGGCTTGAAATGCGAAAACGTCTCCACATTCTCGATCAGCGGGTCCATGGACGACATGCCGCTCAGCACCGTGAGAATATTCGGATACGAACCACAGAACCTGAACGCCCATGACGCGATGGACATCTGCGGCTCACGCTCTTTCATTTTCTCCGCGATGGCAGCAGGCAGTTTCGCCAAGCGCCCTCCGAGAAGCGGCTCCATGATGGTCGCAGGAATATTGCGCTTCGCCAACTCCTCATACAGATAATCCGCATTGACATTCTCCGGGACCTTCGCATGCTCCCAATCGACATAATTCATCTCGATCTGCACGAAATCCCAATGATATTTCTCATGGAGCTCCATGAATTGGTCGAAAACCTCCTTCCTGCCATGGAAAGAAAAGCCGAGATTGCGGATACGCCCTGCCTCACGCTCCTCCAGAAGGAAATCAAGCAGGCCGTTGTTTATATACCTCTTCTCGAAACCCTCGAAACCGGAAGTCCCGATGGCATGAAGCAGATAATAATCGAAATAATCGGTGCGCAATGCCTTCTGCGAATCACGATACATCTTCAGACCGGCCTCGCGTGAAAAATTATTGAAATTCGACAACTTGGTCGCAATGTAGTATGACTCACGAGGATAGCGGCTCAATGCGATACCGGCAGCCTCCTCCGACTGACCCTGCAGATAAGCCGGAGACGTATCATAATAATTGACGCCGTTCCGGTAAGCATAATCCACCATCTCATTGACAGCCTCCTGGTCGATATGGTCCTTGCCGTCCTCGCCCTTCTTCATCGGCCACCTCATGCACCCGTAACCCAGCAACGACACCTTTTCCCCGTTTTTCGGACTCGTGCGCATTTGCATCTCAGCATCCCCGGAAACCTCGGTCCGCTTGTCAGACGAAAACGAACATCCTGTCAATGAAGTCGTTCCGACAGCCAATGCACCTGCGCCGGCTGTCTTGAGAAAATCTCTCCTATCCATAAATCCGCTCATAGCTAGTCTCTCCTATGTACTTTAAGCCCGTTGACCCGGATTGCGCTCAAAGGCCTTGACGGACAGAGGAATTCGCACGCGCCGCAACCGATGCACCTGCTCTCGTCCACCGTCGGGATTCTCAATGAATCTTTATCCGAAGGATCCTTTCTGACCATCAGGATAGCCCCTGACGGACAATGCCTTGAACAGTTTCCGCATGAAACGCCATCTCTGTTCACCACGCACAAATCCAGGTTCACCTTCGCCACACCGATATGCATTGTGGTCTTCTCCTCGATGCTGTAATTCCTGATCGGTCCGGAAGGGCAGACCTGTGCGCAACGGTTGCACTCCACACGGCACCATCCGCGCTCATAAGACATCTCCGGCTGCATCAGATGCTCCAGCGACGTCGACGGACGCAGAACCCCGTTAGGACACTGTGACACACAAAGTTGGCACGCGGTGCAATGCTGGTAGAAATCCTTGACGCTCAATGCCCCGAAAGGAACCAGCGGAGTCTCACGCTCAGGCGCCTTCTTGCCGAGGACCGTAGCCAGACCGCCGTCCACCTTCTTGTTCTGCGCCTTCAGGGTCAATGATCCCAGGACCAATGCTGATGTGCCGATGAAAGCACGCCTGCCGCTGTCTTTTGCCGGAACGGACTTTTTGACTTCCTGTGCCTCAGTCTGTTTCGCTTTCCAGAAAGGCATGTATCGTATAGCTCCGTGCTTGCAGGTGTCTATGCAGTCGAAGCAATCCACGCACCTGCTGTAATCTATCTTGTGGTTGTCCACGTCAATGCACGCCGCCTTGCAATTCTTCTCGCAGAGGTGACAATTGCCGCACTTGGAAGTGTCGAAGAACGGACGGAAAATCGCAAACCTGGAGAAGAAGCTCAGGACCGTTCCCACAGGGCAGATGGTGTTGCAATACGTCCTGCCGTTGCGGGCGGCCAGAAAGACCAGCACCGCGAAAGTGACAGAAGCGATGATGAATGTAGGCAAACTCTTGATCCACACCTCTTTATGCTCGAATGCAAATCCCCCGGCCTTCTCGGCAATCCATGCGCAAAGATTGTTGCCCCAAAGCCATACGGGCGCGAAAAGATTCTGGGCAATGCGGCCGAACGAGCTGTATGGAGCAATGAGTGCCGTAACCGCGCTGAACCCGGCTATGAGAAGAATGATGAAAATCACCAGCACGCCATATCTCAGCCATTTTTTCTCGGGCGACCAGCTGTAGGACTTCTTATGGGTCTTTCTCCAGCCCTTGAATGACCGCGCGGCGATATCCTGGAAGATTCCGAGCGGGCAAATGATTGAGCAGTAAAGTCTTCCGAAGACCAATGTCAGGAGGACCAATGCCAGGACGACGCCTGCATTCACTGCCAGGACAGCAGGTAGGAACTGGATTTTCGCCAGCCAGCCGAACCATTTGGCAGCCAGGCCCGTAAAGTCCAGAAACAGAAGAGTGCAGAGGATAAACACGGCTCCTGCTGCAATTGTGCGAATCTTTTTCAGCATAAACTGTTTTTAATTCATTACTCAAGTTTCGCAAGTTGTCAAACTTGCTGAACGTTAGTGCGAGTTTGAGGGTTGTCTCTCGTTCGAAGGCTGTAAGCCCATCGCACTTTTTTATGTGCACGTTACCCTCACCCTAAATCCCTCCCCTCGGGGAAGGGACTTACCATCGCCCTCACGGGCTCCATAAGCGGTGTTTCGCACTTGCGAAACTTGAGATTCATTATTATTATCAGGACCGGGGCGGGGTGGCTCAATTCGAGCTTGACCTCATCCTTGTCCGCGACGTTCAATGTTGCCTTCCACCAGTTGTCAAAAACCACGCCCGAAGTCTGCCATTTCAGACCTTCCGACTTGATGGTGAGAGTGTTGTCCGGCGAAAATATGGAAATCTCCCTGCCGTTCCCCACGAAAAACGAAGTGCTGGAACAGATGGCGAAAGATGTGGTCCAATCTGAAATCATGTCCACGTCCAGTTCGTGCGGAATCTCCACGCCTGCCAGCAACTCCCTCTCTTTCAGACCGTTGAGTTCCTTGGCGTATTCCATAAGATAAGCCAGGTTCCCGATGGTGTGGTCCTCCCTTTTTCCTCCCGCTCCCAGAATATGAATCGTATCTATATCATGGTAATTCATCAGCGCGTAGCGGAAAGCCTTGTTCAGGTCATTGTAATCCTGCTCCTCCACCTGGACGATGATGCCGGCATATTTCCCGCGCATGGATTTCGGCAGCGAATCCAGATCCCCGATTATGGCATCCGGCAGCCTCTCCTCTCCGAAAATCTTCACGTTGTTCCGCATAAATGCAGTCGCCGCCCCATCGCAGCAGATGATGTAATCAGCTGTGCGAATGAGATATAGAGGATATTCCTTCTTGGGGAAATCTCCGTTGCAGATGATTGCTGCGCTTGCCATATCTTATTTTTTACGAATTATGCCCAAACCATGTCTTACCGGAATGATGACGGTCTCCACCCTCGGGTCGTTCGCCGCCAATTCATTGAATCTCACGATTCCCGCGGTCTGCTTGTCCTCCGGCACGTGCTCCGCGAACACTTTCCCGTCCCAAAGGACGTCGTCGGCGAGAATAAATCCTCCGCTTCGCGTCAATGCTAGCGCAAGTTCGTAGTAGTCAGCGTATTCTCTCTTGTTTGCGTCAATGAATACCAGGTCGTAGACTGTCTTCCCGTCCTGCTCCCGCAGATATTCCTTGGCATCCCCTATGTGGAGCGAAATCTTGTCTTCCACGCCGGCGCGTGTGAATCCCTCCATTATCAGGTCTTCCATCTCGTCATTGATTTCGAGCGTGTCAATGTGTCCGTTTTCCGGCAGTCCGAGTGCCATGCAGATGGCGGAATAACCTGTGAATGTTCCGATTTCCAGCACGTTACGTGGTGAAAGCATCTTCGCCAGCATATATAGAAATGCGCCTTGGGTGCGTCCGGACAGCATCCTCGGGTAATTGGTCCTGATATTGGTCTGACGCTCCAGCCAGTCCAGAGCCTCGTTCCTGAACGAACTGTGAATTTCAATATATTTCTCAAGTGGACTTTCCATCTCCAAACATATTACAACATTATCAGCGAGCTGGTGCGGCCCGGGGCGAAAATCCGGCATGCCATGTTGCGGATTTCGGCGGCTGTGACCGCCTCCACCTGCCTTCTGGTCTCCTCCGAAGAAGAAACCATGCCGTAAGCCAGGAGACTTTTCCCCATGCCGAGACATTGGGCCTCCCCGTTGTCCGAACTGATGGCGAGCTGGCCCAGAAGCTGTTTCTTGGCCGCATTGAGCTTTCTGTCAGACAGTTCCGACTCCTGCAGCTTCGCCAGTTCCCTGTTTATGGCAGCCATGCATTTCTCCAGATTCTCCCTCTCGCATCCGAGCGATATGGCCAGAATTCCGGTATCCGAATACTGCGTATATGAGGTCTCCACGCCGTACACCCAGCCGTGTTTTTCACGCAACACGCTGTTCAATATCGAATTCATTGCCGGCCCGCCCAATATGTTGCTCATCAATACGGTAGCGATTCTTTCCTTCTCCTCGTAAAGCGACGGGGCGAAACCTCCGATCACCGCATTGGCCTCATGATTCCTCTTGTTCAGCACGTCGCTGAAGACATTGTCCATGACCACGGGCTTCAGCATGGCCTGTCCGCCGGAGACATTAGCATTGTCCCCGAAGAACTTGCTGAACATTTTTCGCGCGTCAGCCTCCATCTTTTTCTCGTCGATGTCGGCGACGATGGTGAATGCCATTGACTGCGGTACAAACTTGTCTTTCATGAACTTGCGCAACTCTTCCGCGGTGATGGCCTTGACCGATTTCACCGTCCCGAGTATAGGCATTGAAAGCGGATGCCCCATGAAAAGCTTCTCCTCGAAGCGGTCGTAGATGTCGTCTGCCGGGCTGTCCTTGTAAGACTTGATTTCGTCTATCACGACGCCCCTTTCTGTGTCGACTTCATTGTCCGGAAACATGGCCGAAGTCGCGATTTCCAGCAGCAATGACTCTGCTTTCGGCAAATCTTCTTTCAGTACCGTCGCATGGAGCACGATTTCCTCTTTGGTCGTGTAGGCATTCAGTTCTCCGCCCAACTTGTCGAGGTAACCGTTTATCACTGAGGAACTTTTGTTTGCCGTACCCTTGAAAAGCGTATGCTCCGTAAAGTGGGCGATGCCGCTATGGAACCCTGCCTCGGACCTCGTTCCGCAACTGATGCCCAACGCGCAATAAGCTACGGCGGATCCGCCTCTCTTCACTGCATATCTGATTCCGCACCCTGCTTTCCCTGTAATCATAATATGCTGTTTATCTGGTTTTTGCGATCTTTTTAAGATCTCCCTTGAGAAAGCCGGCATTCTCCGTGCCTGTGACAGTATGTTTCTTGTAATAGAACAGCTCGTGCGTTCTCGCGTCAATGAGAATCTTCCAGCATACAGCGCCCTTGTGCGGCTCCGTCGGGGTAATCACGTAGCTGACCAATGTCCTGCTGTCGCCGGCCAGAAACAGGCTGTCCGCCACATCTCCGCTTTCTATGTCAATGCCTTTCTGTGCAATCTTTTCACGGAATGCGGAATCCGCTGCCGGTGCGATGTCCTCTTCAGCTATGACTGCCTTGCGTCGCGCCGATTTGCTGAGAGGGGTCACGTATGAACCGATGCCGGAAAAGTTGCCCTGCAAGGATTTGGCAATGTAGCCCTGCATGATGTCCACCAGTCCCGGAAGCATCGCGGCCTCACGTCCGGAAGGAAAATCGGCAGCGCAGACAGGCATGCTCACGACCTCCACCATGTCATTGACAGTCTTGGCATTGGCCTTGCCTTTCACGATGGTGAGCATCATTATGCCCGGCTGCTCCTCCTTTTTGTATTTCACCTTCACCGGAAGCATGAAATAGTATTCTTCATTGTTTTTCAATGAGTTGAACTCGTCTACCGAACAGAATTCGAAGGGGGAGAGGCTCCAGGTGTTGTTCAGCGCCTCCTGCAATATCGGGTCAATGAAATTGGTGCCCGGCAGGACGACTTTCATTGTCCTCGTGGCGAAGTCGCTGAGCTTTTCTTTTCTGGTCGTTATCTGGGCCTGTGAAAAAGCATTGACACTCATCATCAATGCCGTCAGGAATATTGCTATTTTCTTCATCATAACACGTCTCGTTTAAGTTGCGCACGCATTGTCCGGCCTAATTGGCGTCACATGCTGCGTGATAGGAAACAAAGTTACAAAATTTATGTTTATCTTTGTAGAGAATGTCCTAATATAAACAGCTTTCAAGCTATGCCGGAAAATTCGCAATACATAGTCTCCGCGAGAAAATATCGCCCGGATTCTTTCGAGGATCTCATCGGGCAGGATAACATTGTCAAAACACTGAAGAACTCCATTGTCAGGGGAAAATTGGCGCATGCCTATCTCTTCTGCGGCCCGCGGGGCGTGGGCAAGACGAGTGCCGCACGCATCTTCGCCAAGACCATCAACTGTTCTTCGCCGACGGCGGATATGGAGCCTTGCGGCCAATGCGAGTCCTGCGTTTCTTTCCAGGAAGGACGTTCGTATTGCATCCATGAGCTCGATGCCGCGTCCAACAATGGTGTCGAGGACATCAAGACGTTGATGGACCAGGTGCAGATTCCGCCGCAGGTAGGAAAATACAGCGTGTATATCATCGACGAGGTCCACATGCTGACCCAGTCTGCGTTCAATGCTTTCCTGAAAACGTTGGAGGAACCGCCTGCACATGCGATTTTCATCCTGGCGACCACCGAGAAGCACAAGATTCTGCCGACGATCCTGTCCAGGTGCCAGACCTACGATTTCAACCGTATCAGCATTCCGGACATAGTGAGGAATCTGCGCGACATCGCGACCAAGGAGAATATCAATATTGATGACGAGTCGCTCCACATCATCGCCCGCAAGGCTGACGGGGCAATGCGTGACGCGCTCACGATTTTCGACCAGACGGTGGCGTTTTGCGGTACCGATGTGAAGTATGAGGACGTCATCAGAAATCTCAATGTCCTGGACTACGAGCATTGCTTCCACCTCACTGATGCAATGCTTGCAAATGATTATGGTTCAGCGCTTCTGGAGTTCGACAATGTGTTGTCCAAGGGGTTCAATGCCCTGTATTTCGTGGCTTCGCTCAGCACTCATTTCAGAAATCTGATGGTGGCGAAGAATGGTGCTCTGGACGCTTTGCTGGAATTCCCGGATTCATTGAAACTGAAATATAAGGAGCAGGCGGACCGCTGCCCGATCCAGTTCCTGTACGATGCGCTTTCCGTGACCTCCCAGTGCGAGTCCGGTTACAAGGAGAGCATAAATCCGCGTCTGCATATCGAGTTCGCGTTGATGAAACTTTGCTTCCTTACGGGAGGACCTGTTTCATTGCGTCCGGCGGCTCCTGTTACGGCTCCTCAGGCCGCACCTCAATCTGCGCTGAGGACAGCTCCTCAGCCGGCGCCGAGACCTCAGCCCCGGCCAGAACCGGCCCAGCCTGATACGGCTCCAGCCAAGCCTGTCAATGTCGCAGAAACGCCTGTAGCACAGCCTGTTGCTGAAACGGCTGCTCCGGCACGTCGGAAAAGGACTTCCAAGTCGGCAGCACTTTCACTGGATGCGATAAAGGAGGAATCCAAGGCGACCTCATCGGAAGTTGCTGACAGCAGTCTTTCTGACAGGATACCTGAAAATGCAGAGATTACCGGACATTGGCAGAAATTGCCTGAACAATACCGTTCCCGTCCGCGCCTTTATTCGACATTGGCCACTACCAAGCTGAATGTCAAGGAGATGGATGGCTACAAGCTGCTGGAATTCTATGTCATGAACCTGGCGCAGAAGACTTGGGTAGAGCAGGAATTGCTCCGCGAACTGGAGGACAAGCTTCAGAAGTCATTGGGTACCAAGCGGGTAAGATTGGCTGTAGAGGTCATTCCGGAAGAAAAAGTCGAAAAGAAAATATATATGCCTGAGGATAAGGCGAAAGCCATGATGGCAGGTAATGAAGAAATCAGGAATCTGGTGAAAGACCTGGATTTGGATGTGAAATAATAAAACGAAGGGAAAATGAAACTCCGTTGCGAAAATCTTGTTAAGAAATATGGTGTAAGGACTGTCGTCAAGGGCGTGTCCATGGAAGTTGAGCAGGGCGAAATCGTCGGATTCCTCGGTCCTAATGGAGCAGGTAAGACTACGAGTTTCTATATGATTACAGGTCAGGTGGTTCCGAACGGCGGAAGAATCTATCTGGATGATGAGGACATCACGGATCTTCCTATGTACAAGAGGTCTCTCAAGGGGGTGGGCTATCTTCCGCAGGAGGCTTCCGTGTTCAGGAAGATGTCTGTCGAGGACAATATCATGTCAGTCATGGAACTATCCGACATGACCAAGGAGGAACGCCGTGACCGTCTGGAGTCGCTTATCGACGAATTCAACCTTTCCAAGGTGCGCAAGAGTCTGGGAATCCAGCTGTCAGGAGGTGAGCGACGCCGTTGTGAAATCGCCAGGGCGCTTTCCATTGACCCTAAGTTCATTCTTCTGGATGAGCCTTTCGCGGGCGTAGACCCGATTGCTGTGGAGGATATCCAGTATATCATTGCGAAGCTGAAATACAAGAACATCGGCGTGATCATCACGGACCACAATGTGGGTGAGACCATGGCGATCATTGACCGTGCCTATCTTCTTTATGAGGGCACGATTCTCCAGTCCGGCACGCCGGAGAAACTCGCGAATGACGAGGATGTCCGCACAAAGTACCTCAGTTCCGGATTTATCCTGAAGCGTTCACCGGCCGTAGAAAAGGCCCGCCGCGAACATGCCGAGATCATGGCTGCCCGCGCTGCCGCTGCCGAGAAACTCTAGCGTACGATTTCCACTTTGTCCCCGCAGTCGTATATTGCATCCTTGTCCATGTACGTCACGGTGGACGGAACATGCACCTTCCTGAGATTCAAGCACTTCTCCACGGCATAGGCCTCGATTCTCTCTGTCCCCTCCGCGAAAACTATCTCCTCCACGTTTTCCAGGCGGTAGATGAAATTCTTTTCTATTACCTTGACCGGCTTGAGTTCCAGTCTGGTTATAGCGGGCGGGATAAAGTGCGGAGCATCGTTACCTATATTGTATAACACATTCTTGTATGCAGTCAGGAACTTGTTGGCAGGATCGACATTGATTTCGCGGAGAGTACTGAAGTTGCTGCTCAGATGAACCGTGTTCTCTCCGACACTCTCCACATTGCTGCCCAGATACAGCTTGTCATATGACCCGTTGACCTTTTTGACAGGGCAGAAAGACGTGATTCTGAAGCCGTTGATGCTGAACGGCACCAGCACATAATCGAGCCCGGAGTCCTTCACCTCTGCAACATTGAGCCTGCCCTCCTCGAAATTATACGCGAACTTCCCGTCCTCGAAGAGATTGAAATCCGCCCTGATAGGCTGGAGAGCATCGCGATATTTCCCGGTATCATCCATTTTGTAGTCAATGCCGTTTGTCGGGTCGCTGACATGCCACTCTTTGTCCACATATGCGTAGTTCCAGGCATGGCCGCCGACCCCGACGAGCCAACCGTTCACGCACATTGCCGGAATATCCTGGCTCTGGCACATTATCTTGAACAGGTTAGCATAACCCTGACAGATGCAGACCTTATGGATGAACACGTCATAAGGGTCGAGATAAATGGTCTCATTTCCGCTGCCGTATCTGACATTCTTCACGATCCAATTGAAAATATTCTCGTATGTCTGAATCTTGTTGCCCGCTTTCAAGTTGTTGTCAATGAATTGCTTGATCTCTGCAAACTGCTTCTCCGTAATCTTCGTTTCTCCCGGAGTCAATGTCTTTGCAGGGTCCACTGCCGTCAACAATTCGCGCAGCGCGAGTGCCCCGTCTGCCGGCAGCTGCTTAGCCCCGTCATCCTCCGGAAAGTCAATGCCGGCCGGCGGCTCCTTGTCCGGAATCCGTTCACTGCCGTTCTCTTTTCCGCATGACGCGAATCCCAGAAACGCCAACAACAGCATAATCAGAACCTTATTGCCCATGTGTCTTTCGTGTTTGGGCACAAATGTAACATTATTTTGCTGCCGTTGATGAGAATAATCCTATATTCACGGGAAATCGCTCGAAAATTCTTCTCCAACTTATTTTTTTAACGATTACTGGCAATGCCTGCCGGGTTTTCACAATTTTGTTCCGAAAAAACGTTTTAAGTTACACCGAATGCCTTGAATGATGTATTTGGTACCGCGAAAACGTTTTAACTGGAACAAAACGTCGTGTTCGTTTCGAATCCACGTCCTCAAAAGAGTAGCAGGGCAAAAATGGAGGAGCGTTTTACCCGATATTCACGTAGTCGCGGATGTCCTGAGGGGATACCGGGTTGCTGCCCAGGATCAGCAGGCGTTCTACAACGTTGCGCAGTTCACGGATATTTCCCGTCCAGCTTTTTTCCTGGAGCATCTTGATGGCTTCCGGAGAAAAATCCTTCTTAGGCATACCGGATTCTGTGCTCACCTGGTCGTTGAAGTACTTGACCAGCAGCGGAATATCGTCACGTCTTTCGTCCAGTGACGGCACGTGGAGGACGATTACGCTCAATCTGTGATAAAGGTCCTCCCTGAATGTGCCCTTCTCGATTTCCGCTTTCAAATCCTTGTTCGTGGCAGCCAGAACCCTGACATCCACGATGATATCCTTGTCGCTGCCGACACGTGAAAGTTTCTTTTCCTGCAATACGCGCAGCACTTTCGCCTGGGCCGCGAGGCTCATGTCGCCTATTTCATCCAGGAACAATGTACCGCCGTCGGCCTGTTCGAATTTTCCTTTATGCTGTTTGATTGCAGATGTGAATGCACCCTTTTCATGTCCGAAGAGTTCACTTTCGATGAGTTCTGACGGGATGGCCGCACAGTTGACCTCGATGTAAGGCATGGCGCTGCGGTTGCTCTGCTGATGCAGACTCCTGGCTACCAGCTCCTTACCGGAACCATTAGGTCCTGTAATCAATACACGGGCATCAGTCGGCGCCACTTTCTCTATCATCTCCTTCAGATGCTTTATCGGTGCGGATTCGCCTATCATCTGCTGTCCGAACACTTTCTTCTTCAGATTGGTGTTTTCGGTGATGATCTGCGTGCGCTCCGTCGCGTTCTTGATGGTAATCAGTATACGGTTGAGGTCCAGCGGCTTCTGGATGAAATCGAAAGCGCCTTTCTTTATACATTCTACGGCCGTTTCAATGTCGCCGTGGCCGGAAATCATGATGATGGCAGAGTCAATGCCGTCCTTGCGGAGCTTTTCCAGCACTTCCGTACCCTCCATGTTGGGCATCTTGATGTCGCAGAAAATCACGTCATAACGTTCCTTCTCCGCCATCTCGATGGCCGTAGGACCATCTTCAGCCACTTCCACATTATATCCTTCATCTGACAGGATTTCGCTCAATGAGTTCCTGATAGCTCTTTCGTCATCAATAATCAATATTTTCATCTCACTACTAATTTTATTCTTGTGCCTCGCGTGCGGGATACCATTGTTTCAGTCCGTTGCTGACCAAGACCATTGTAGGCCCACGCGCTTTTATATTCGTTACCCCCTCCCTAAATCCCTCCCCTCGGGGGAGGTACTTGCCCACGCCCTATCGGGCTCTAAGTTGCCTATCGGGCTTTAAGTTGCTGTCAATGCTGCCCGAGTGGAAGGCTTTATTGTGAGCTTGCGTGGAGCGTAAGGCCTTGAATGTCAGCTGTTTGACTAATTTAAGAGTTGACGAAACTCTAACTCTGAAATTAGCTATATTGCTGACTGACAAGTATTTGTGCTCCACACTAACCTCTTTCCAGCTCCCGTGCGTGAGGAGTTAACTCTGTCTTCCGCCTGTTCTGAACCAAGTGTCGGCCCTCGCGCGAGAGTACAATATAGCAAATATTGTTCTAAAGTGGTCGGACTGTCAGGATTTCGCGATATTCTTCGGGAATCGTATCGTGAAGCAGGCCCCCTGGATGGAGAACGACCTGCTGTACGAAATCTCTCCGCCGCAGCGCTCCAGAATATTGCGGCAAATGGCAAGACCCAGTCCTGTTCCGCTGCTCTTCGTGGTGAAATTCGGCGTGAACAGCCTGTTTCGGTTCTCATCCTTGATGCCGGGACCGTTGTCCTCCACCACGATATCATAGAACCCTTCCTTGGAACTATTTCTGACAGAAAGGATTATCTGTCCATGCTTCGGCTCGCGCCCGGCCTCCATGTCCTCAGTCTGCTGGTTCTCGATAGCCTGCACGGCATTGGTCAGCAGGTTCACGAACACGCGGATCAGCTGCGGCTTAGGCCCCATTACCAGCGCGTCCTTCAGTCCGAAATACTGGAAAGTGATATTGTCCTTGTCGTCGAACATTGAAATCTGGTCGGATGCCATGCGGTCCAGGTCGATAGGCACCATCTCCTCGGTATAGAGTTTTGCAAATGTCGAGAATTCATTGGCCGTATCGGTCAAGACCTCGATGCTGTCGAGCACCAGTCTGGATATGTCATCGAACTTCGTCTCCCAGCTCGGATCGTTCTTACTTTTCAGGCGTATCAGCCTCTGTATCTGCAACTTCATTGGCGTAAGCGGGTTCTTGATTTCATGCGCCACCTGACGCGCCATTTCGCTCCAGGCCCTCTCCCTCTCTACCTGCGCCACCTGTTTGCTGGACTCGGAAAGGTCATGTACCATCAGGTTGTATGCCCTCACAAGTCCGGAAATTTCATCCTCCTTATCGTAAATGATGTATTCCAATCCCGCAGTCCTGGCGTATACCATCTTGCGTCCCATGTCAATAATCGGGCGGAACATCTTGTCAACCACTCTTGTCGTGAAGAACCTGGTGATAATCAGTAATATGAAGAATACCGTCATCACGAATACGGAGTGGAATATCGCATCTGTCTTGAACGAAAGTCCGGAATCAGTATATGGTGCGCTCAAGATTGCCATGACCTTGCCCTCATCATTGAAAATGGGCGCGTACATGGTGTAGAAACTCTTGCCGCCGAGACTCTCCTTGTGGATGTAGTATCTCTTGTTGTTATACATGATGTTCCGGTACGCCTCATCATTGGTCCTGGAACCGATAATCATGTTTTCGAAAATTTCAGGAGCCGTGGTGTTGAACACTTTGCCGCCCGGACTGTACAACGTTATGTCCGACCTGGTGTAGTCTCCGATATTGTCGATAATGGCTGACACCTCGTTCGCCGGCATATCCCTGTATGAATGCAGCGCCCTCGTCTTGTTCTCCATAAGTGACTGGATAGTAGAGATTTTGCTGCTCATGAGCCTCATCACATTGGCATCATTGCGCTTGTAGACGAAGAACACCATGATGACGCTCATCGTGACCAATGTCATGAGCATGGACAGGAAAAGCACCGTGTTCACCTTGGATTTGTAATAGTTCTTCTCGAAATCGCCGCGCCTTTTCCTTCGCAGGCAGCAGAGGCTGATCCAGAAATACGTCAGCAGGCAGACGATGCCCGCCGACAATATGTATTGCAATATGCTGATTCTCGGACGGGACAATATCACCACTTCTTCCGGCGAAACATGGTTGAAGAAATGGACATATGAACCGGACGCTATCCTGTTGTGGTCAGGGTCACGACCGTCCTCCTTGAACTGTCCTGACAATATCGTCGGGTACGGGTAGTCTCCCTTATAGCTGACCAGTTTCCCGTCAATGTATTTGGCGTACGAATACAGCGGCGGTATCGTCACGGAACCCGGTGTCCCTGAATCCAATATGAAAGAGTATCCACGTTCTTCACGGTCTGCCTTGGAATTTATGCCGAGCAGCATTTTTACTGACCCCTTGTCAGGAGTATAGTACACGAACATGCCTGCATATTGCGCCCTTCCGTTCATGTTCCGGCTGTACCGGAATCTGGAATCGGAAGCAATCGGCTTTCCGTTCAGGATTCTCTCGTCAATGAATTTCAGCATCTGAGGATCAGAGGTCTTGTCCTTGTAGATGTAGAGGCTTACATCATAATCCTTCGATATGCGGCTCATGTAAGTCTCTGTGATTCTGTTCAATATCACCCTGTAGTCCCTGGTCGTGAAGATGACTTCCGGTATGGAATTGTCAGATTCTATGACCTTTTCGATGCCTCGCAGCTGCAGCTCCAGCCCGAGGTCCCTGTCTATTGACAGGCGGTTCATCCATATTTCCTCGCGGCTGAACTCCTTTTCGCGCCCCAGAATCGAGAACATGCTCATGAAATATACGGCGCAGAAAACCGAAAATGCAGTACGTCCGAATCTGGATGCCATGTTGTATTTCAATCCCGTGAGCCTGTGGACCGGCACGCGGATCATCTGCAGCCCCATTGGAGTCATCGATATGAGAGTCAGGTACGATACATATATATACAATGTGTATCGTCCAAGCTGTGTGATTTTATAGAGCTCCAGTCCAATGTTCGAGTTGAGTATGAGGCTGCGGAAAGTGAACGTTATGTAGACCAGCAGCAGTATGCAGAACGCGACAGTGGCGCCTATCATGAATAAGGCCCTGTGCCTGGTGTTTTTCTCGAAGACATATTCCAGAATGTCTCTCCTTACCATGTAGGTCGAGAAGAAAAGCAATATCAGCCAGAGGTTTATGATCAATACGGCACCGAGGGAATAAAGCATCGGTCCGTCCGCGTAAATCGTAGGCGAGAAGAGGGAAGACGACCCCTGCATCCCGTATCCGAAAAGGTAAAATGCCAGAAATATCAATGTCAATGCTACGACTGCCAATCGCAATACCTTGCGGCTGCGGTTGAAATGCAGGTAGAGCATTATTCCCAATATCATGAAAGTTACTGAGACCCAGACCATTGTAGTGTCAGGAAGAATCGGCATTACCCTGGTGGTCTCCTGTATGATTTTCATCAGCGGATAGCCGTTCACGGAAATGACCGAGCCGCCGCTGTAGCTTATCGGCTGCAATGAGAATCTGTCCGAGAGCCTGAATTTCGGGTTGACCCCGTTTATTGACCTGGAATCCAATGTGTTCCTGATTTCAAGTCCTCCGATTATGCGGCTGCCTCCTTTCCCGAAGAGCGCTTTCACCAGGTACCATTTCGGCCCGATGTTCATGAACTTGACCGTAGTGTCTGCTTCCGCGAGAGGTGAAATCAGGTTGTAACGCAGGTTTGCAAACCGCTGCACCACCATGCGGTCCGCGATATCGTCATTGTCCAATGAAAACTGGTTGCACCATGACTGCAGGGAGTCGCCGGCATAGCGGTACACGACCATGTCCTCAGGAATCCCTTTCAGGTTCAGCCAATCTGCCGGCGATGTGGCCAGCGCGGTGTTCATGTATGATTCCAGCTTGTCGAACCGCTTGTTTACCGCGCTCGTGAATCGTTTGGCGGCGAAATCCGAAAAGTCCGACCTCCTGTTCAGGAATATGTTGGCAATGATGCTCAATGCCGCTATCGCGAAGAACAGCAGACCGGCGTTCTTGCCCGTCAATGAACGGAAGAATTTTCGTGCTTTACTATGTTTCAATGTTTTGGACATGTTCTGCTATTCGTGGTGATAAGGCTCGCCCTTTATGATGGTGAATGCCCGGTAGAGCTGTTCTGCGAAAATCGTCCTGACCATCTGGTGGGAGAAAGTCATTTTTGAAAGCGACATCTTCGAGTCTGCCCTGTCATAGACTTTCTGTGAGAAGCCGTATGCCCCTCCGATGACGAATGCAATATTTCTGCCGTTGCAGGCCATCTTGTTCTGGATATAGGATGCAAACTCCACTGATCTGAACTCCTTGCCGTGCTCGTCCAGCAGGATGACATCGTCTGCCGGACGTATCAGCCCCAATATCAGGTCGCCTTCCTTTTCCTTTATCTGGTCACGGGAAAGTGCCGAGGCGTTCTTCAGTTCGGGAATCTCGTTGATAGTGAATTGTATATAGTGGGAAAGCCTGCCGGCATACAGCTCCAGGCCTTCTTTTACCCACTTCACATCGGTTTTTCCGACTGTTATCAATGTAATTTTCATCTCACTACTATTTTTTGTTCACTCTGCGCGCGGGGCTTCTCTCTGTTTTAGCCTATTCTGAGTCAAGACCCTTGTCGGCCCTCGCGCTTTTATGTTCGTTACCCCCACCCTAAATCCCTCCCCTCGGGTGAGGGACTTACTCACGCCCTGTCGGGCTCTAATCTTTTCAATTAACTTCTAACTTCACTCTGCGCGCGGGGTGCCGAATAAATACACTCTTGGGACAAAGATAATGAAAAATCATTTTCGCGGCTCGGAATTTGCAATTAGAATACCTGATGTACAACAATGTAGGAAAACAGGATGAAAAACAGACTGCTCATATTCTTATCTGCTGCGGTAGCGTTCTGCTGCTGCGGACATATGACATCTGCCCAGGATGAGGGGTACGATGTGTTCGTTCCTATTGCCAAGTACATCCGTCTTGGAGATGCGGAGAAACTCTCGGCGTGGTTTGACGACAGCCTGGAGATTTCCATAATATCCAACACCAGCGATTCCAGCAAGAATCAGGCGAAACAGATTCTTAAAGCATTCTTCGACAGCTATTCCCCGCGAGGGTTCGACATAACACATACGGCAGGCCGTTCCAATATGAAATATGCCATCGGAAGGCTCAGTGCCGGCGGCGAATCTTTCGAAGTGACCATCTTCGTCACTTTCAAGCAGGACACGTATAAGATACAGCAGCTGAAAATAATGAGGGAAAAATAAAAAAAATGCCTATTTTTGCCCCAAACCAACCGACTACAAATGCAAGTTCCAGATATAATCATTGCAATTGACGGATATTCGTCCACAGGCAAAAGTTCGTTTGCCAAACTCATAGCTAAGGGATTCTCGTTTCTTTACCTGGATTCAGGGGCATTGTACCGCGCCGTGACACTGTACGCGATGGAGCATGGCATGGTTCTTCCTGACGGCAGCATTGACATTCCCGCTCTTGACGCGGCCCTTCCTGCGCTGGATGTCCGTTTCGAGTACGCCGACGGCTGCAGTCATACTTTTATCGGAGACGAGTGCGTGGATGACAAGATCCGTACTATCGGGGTCTCTTCCCATGTGAGTCCGGTTTCGGTGATTCCCGAAGTGCGCAGTTTCGTGGACCGGAAACTTGTCGAATATGGAAAGAACAAGCGCATCGTCATGGACGGACGCGACATCGGTACGTCGGTATTCCCGAATGCAGATTTGAAGATTTTTATGGTCGCTGATGACAATGTCCGTGCGGAACGTCGTCTGAAAGAGATGCGTGCGTCAGGGCAAAACCCTGATTTTAAGGAAGTTCTGGAAAATTTGAAGACGAGGGATTATATTGATTCACATAGGGAGACATCCCCGTTGAGGCAGGCTTCCGACGCCATTGTCCTGGACAATACGGATATGACTCCCGATGATCAGATGGATTGGATTCGTAATCTTGTAAAGGAGAAATTCGGGGCTTAGTCGACATGAACGTTACGGTGGAAATCGATCCGGATTCCGGATTCTGCGGGGGAGTGATAAGGGCAGTTGACCGCGCCGAGGAATATCTTTCGGGCGCGGAACATTCCAGATTATATTCTTTGGGTTCCATTGTGCATAACGAGGCGGAACTTTCGCGCCTCCGTGCAGCCGGGCTTGTGACGATCGGCCTGTCTGATCTCTCATCCCTCCATAAAGGCGACAGCCTTCTTATCCGCGCCCATGGCGAACCGCCTTCCACATACTCCAAGGCAGAAGAACTTGGCCTTGATGTGATTGACTGTACCTGTCCGGTGGTGCTGAATCTCCAGAAAAGCATCCGCGAGGCCTATGCCCGTGTCAATGCCGCCGGCGGTCAGATCGTGATTTTCGGAAAGGTCGGCCATGCCGAGGTGCTGGGGCTTCTAGGCCAGGTGGACGGCGATGCCGTCGTGATAGAAAATATGGACATGTTCATGGACGCATTGTCCTCCGGCAAAATCCGTCTTGAAGGCCCCGTGGAAATCTTTTCGCAGACCACCAAGAGCCCTGCAGAGTATTCTGCCATCTGCTGTGCATTGCGCGAAGCGATGGCGAAGGAACATGAGTTGTCCGAGGAGCGTTTCCGCGGTACCGGTCTGCTGGCGGTGCATGATACCATCTGCCGGCAGGTGGCGAGACGTCATGAAAGGCTCTCTGACTTCGCATTGCATCATGATATCATTATTTTCGTCTCCGGCAGCGAGAGCTCGAACGGCAAAGTCCTCTGCAATCTCTGCCGCTCCCTGAATATCCGGACTTATCATGTCAGCGATGAAGAGGGAATCCGTCCGGAGTGGTTCCGCCATGACGACCGCGTCGGTGTCTGCGGTGCCACATCTACCCCGAAATGGCTTCTCGAATCTGTCGCGTCACGCATCCTGGCATTGAACGGCTAATGATATATTCGGCTCATTTTCAATGAAAATTTGGCAGTTACGCCGCATTTTTATAAATTTGCGCCGTCATTTGGAAAACTGAATCAAATTTTATTAGATATATGGCAACAACAGCTGATTTCAAAAACGGAATGTACCTGAATTTCAACGGTAAACCATGCGTGCTCGTATATTTCCAGCACGTAAAGCCGGGAAAAGGTCCAGCATTCGTAAAGACTAAACTCCGTAACCTTGAGAACGGACGAATCCTCGAGAATACTTTCACCGCAGGTGCGAAGGTTGATACTATCAATGTCGAAAGACGTCCTTACCAGTTCCTTTATGGTGATGAGGATGGATACAACTTCATGCACGAGGAGACATTCGAGCAGATTCACCTTCCTAAGGATGTTGTGGAGAACGCAGACCTTATGAAAGAAGGACAGCACGTGGAGATGATGTTCTTGGTAGACGAGGAAAGATGCCTCACCTGCGAGCTTCCTACATACGTTACATTGAAGGTTACCTACACCGAGCCAGCAGTAAAGGGCAATACCGCTTCTACCAGTGCTCTTAAAGAGTGTACACTTGAGACAGGTGCCAAGATCATGGTTCCTCTCTTCATCAACCAGGATGACGTCATCACAGTAAATACCACAGACCGTTCATACGGCCAGCGCGTATAATCTGACTGTCAATACAACATTAAAAATGAGGGTCGCCCGCAATTCCGGGTGACCCTCATTTTTGTCTCGGCGATGTGCCGTTATTTCTGGCGCATGAACATCTGCACAGGGCAGCCTGTCAGGTCGAAGTGCTCGCGGAGTTTGTTCTCCAGGAAACGCTTGTATGGATCCTTGATGTACTGCGGCAAGTTGCAGAAGAACGCGAATGCCGGGAATCTGGTAGGAAGCTGGGTCATATACTTGATTTTCACCAGCTTGCCCTTCCACATCGGAGGTGGATAATTCTCGATTTCCGGAAGCATTGCATCCATGAGCTTGGAAGTGCTTACCTTGCGCGAGTAATTGTCCCATACGTGTGCGATCTCATTCAGCACATCCATGATTCTCTGCTTCTTCAGCACGGATGTGAAGATGATAGGCACGTCATTGAACGGAGCGATTCTTGCTTTCAATGCCTTGGTATATTCCGCCATCGTGTTGCTCTCTTTAGTGAAGAGGTCCCACTTGTTCACTACCAGTACACAACCCTTTCTGTTCTTCTTGATGAGGTTGAAGATATTCATGTCCTGTGCCTCCATACCTGTGGTGGCATCGATCATCATGATGCAGACATCGCTGTGCTCGATGGCCCTGATGGAACGCATCACGGAGTAGAACTCCAAGTCCTCATTGACCCTGTTCTTCTTGCGGATGCCGGCAGTGTCCACGAACATGAACTCGTGGCCGAACTTGTTGTAATAGGATGATATTGAATCTCTTGTGGTGCCGGCTACGGAAGTCACAATGTTTCTGTCCTCACCGAGAAGCGCATTGGTCAGAGACGATTTGCCGACATTCGGCTTGCCCACGATGGTGATTCTCGGAACGCCCGGATGCTCATCCTCGGCCTCCGTATCTTCCGGAAGTTTCTTCAGGACTTCATCCAGAAGGTCGCCCGTGCCGCTGCCGTTTGCTGCGGAAATGCTCCAGATTTCTCCGAGGCCGAGTCCATAGAACTGGTAGGTGTCGAAAACTTTTTCGCCGGAATCCACCTTGTTGACAGCCACGACCACGGGCTTGCCGCTCCTTCTGAGCAGACCTGCGATCTCAGCGTCGTAGTCGGTGATTCCGGTGGAAGCTTCCACCATGAACATTATCAAATCCGCCTCTTCAATGGCGATTACCACTTGTTTTCTGATTTCCTCTTCGAAAACGTCATCGGAACCGGAAGTATATCCACCGGTATCCACCACTGAAAACTCCTTGCCGCACCATTCGCATTTTCCGTAATGCCTGTCGCGCGTAACGCCTGCGGTTTCATCTACAATGGCTTGCCTCATACCTACGAGGCGGTTGAAAAGTGTGGACTTACCCACATTCGGGCGTCCTACAATTGCTACTAGACTCATCTTTTTACTAGTTGATATCTACTCTCACGAGAAGATTGTTTTTCCCGTATCCCGGGCTTCTTGTTTATAATATAGGGCTCTGGCCCTTCTTTTCTGCTTTCTTTTCCAGCGGGTACAGGCCGCATCCTATGCAGGAGTCGCTATAAGTTCCGGAACATGTAGCTCCGGAACCGTTACCGCCGTGCGTTTTCGAAAAGCGTTCGTCGTCTTCCTCGCGCATGCACCTGATGCCGAGCTTCTTCATGTTTTCATTCGAACCGACATCCGTCTGCGGAAACTGGCCGTTCTTGCGGAATATGATGTTGAAACACATTCCCAAGACCCCGAATCCGACAAGTACCAATGCTGCCAGAAAGACTTCCATTATATATTGAACTTTTTTAGAAAATGAACTCTGGACTGATAGGCTCGTTGTCGCAGACCTTGCGTATGATTCTTGCAAATGTCTCCGTCATCGAAACTACCTTGATCTTGCTCTTGTCCACGTCAGGATTGCTCGTAAGAGGAATTGTATCAGTTACATACACCTCTGAAAGCTTGGAAGCATTGATTCTGTCGTAAGCCGGTCCTGAAAGGATCGCGTGGGTCGCACATGCGCGCACGCTCTTCGCGCCCTTCTCCATCAGGATGTCAGCGGCTTTGGTCAATGTTCCTGCGGTATCGATCATGTCGTCGACGATGACCACGTTCTTGCCCTCCACCTCACCGATTGCAGTGATGGATGCGACCACGTTCGCTCTCTCTCTTGACTTGTGGCAGATGATGACCGGACATGCGAGATCCTTGGCATAGGCATTGGCCCTCTTGGCACCGCCCATATCAGGAGCAGCGATTGCCAAATCCTTGATTTTGAGAGATTTCAGGTAAGGTATGAACACCTTGCTTGCATAAATATGATCTACCGGAATGTCGAAGAATCCCTGAATCTGGTCAGCGTGGAGGTCGCAGGTCATGATTCTGTCAACTCCTGCGGCGCAGAGAAGATTGGCTACGAGCTTGGCTCCGATGGAAACTCTCGGCTTGTCTTTTCTGTCCTGTCTTGCCCATCCGAAGTAAGGCATGACTGCGATGACTTTGTAAGCTGAAGCCCTCTTGGCTGCATCGATTGTCAAAAGAAGCTCCATCAGATTCTCTGCCGGCGGGAAGGTGGACTGCAGAATAAATACTGTAGCTCCACGTACGCTTTCAGTGAAAGAAGGCTGGAACTCACCGTCGCTGAAGACGGTAACTTCTGAATCTCCGAGGTGAATCTGTCCCTCTCCTTCCGGCTGAAGTTTGTTCAACTCGTCAACTACCTTTGCAGCAAAGTCTTTCGAGGCCCTGCAGGCAAACAATTCCATTTTGTGTGCGGTGTTCATTTTTAAGTTATTGGTTTGTTCTGTCAATGTCGATCATTTGGTTTGTTCCGCCTCGTCCTTGTTCTTCAGGTCTTCCAGCACGGAGCCGATGTAGCCCAGGATTTCCTCCTTTCCGAGACCTGAATTCGAAGAACTTACGAAGCTGAGCGGAAGCTCTTCCCAAAACTCTCCGAGCTGTTCCTTGTCCCGTTCCAGCTGCGCAGCCCTTGCCACAGGACCCAGCTTGTCGCCTTTGGTAAAGATGATGGCGAACGGTATGTCGCTGTCACCCAGCTCGTTAAGGAAATCCATGTCAATTTTTCCGATATCATGCCGAACGTCTATCAACACGAAGAGCATGACCATTTCCTGTGAGTGGTTCAGGTAATCCCGAATGACATCCTGGAGTTTGGCACGCTCTTTTTCCGGAAGTTTGGCAAATCCGTATCCCGGCAAGTCCACCAGATACCAGCTGTCGTTTATGAGGAAATGGTTCACCAGTCTGGTCTTTCCGGGAGTACCGGAAGTCATGGCCAGCTTGCCGTTTCCGCAAAGCATGTTTATCAATGATGATTTACCGACGTTGGACCTTCCGATGAAAGCGAACTCGGGCAGTTTTCTGGCCGGTTTCTGCGTAACCTGCGTGCTGCTGCCCGCAAATTTCGCGCTTGAGATTTTCATATTCGTTTTCATCAAATGACGGTTTCTAAGAAACTGTATGGATTTAACTTTTGCTGTTTAACCAAAAGCGCTGCAAATATAGCAAAAATCATTGGACCGCACACCCTGTTGTTAAAGTTTAATGAAGTTATTTTTCAGGAATGTGAAATATGTGCGAAGATTGCGAAATAAGTGGTGTCCCGATTTTGATTTGACCAAAACCAATTGTAAATTTGAAGGACCACACAATTGATGACCTTAGCCATACGGAATACACATATGGATAGAAATGCCATAGACTTATATACGTTGCAGACGCAACTCAGGACGGTGCTGGAGGATTCTTTTCCTGCGAAGATGTGGGTGAAAGCAGAAATCAGCGCTGTCAAGGCGAGAGCAGGAGGACATTGTTACCTGGAATTGTCGCAGAGCGGGGACGCAGGACTGGCCGCCAAGGCCACGGCGATAATCTGGAGCTCCAAGTTCAGAATGCTTGCGCCTTATTTCCAATCAGTTACAGGAATACCGCTCCAGGAGGGCATCAATGTTCTCGTCCATGTGCAGGTGAACTACAGCCAGCTATATGGACTGTCATTGATAATCGACGACATTGACCCGGAATATACTGTCGGGGACAAGGAGCGCGAGCGGCAGGAAACCATTGAACGGCTGAAGCGGGAGGGACTGCTGGACCGTCAGAAGCGGCTGACATTGGCGCCGTTGCCTTACAGGCTTGCTGTCATCTCTGCGCCGGACGCGGCAGGTTACCGGGATTTCATGCGTCATCTGCACGAAAACGATTACGGTTTCACCTTCCACACGGACCTCTTCGAGGCTGTGATGCAGGGTGTTGCGGCTCCGTCTTCCATAGCGGAGGCCATTGCCGCTGCATCCGAAGCAAGTCCCGGGTATGATGCCGTGCTGATTCTGCGTGGCGGCGGTGCGAAACTGGACCTTGCCTGCTTCGATGATTATGAGGTAGGTGCGGCGATAGGGCGTTGTCCCGTTCCCGTGCTCACGGCTGTCGGACATGACCAGGACTACCATATCTGCGACATGGCCGCATGGGAATACGTGAAGACGCCGACAGCATTGGCCGATGTCTTTCTGGATATCTATGCTGCTGAGGACCAGTCTCTTGTATCATACGGAACCCGTCTGAAAACGGCATTTCTGAACAAGATTTCGCTGATGTCCTCGAAAGTGGACCTGCTGGAAGCCAGAATCCAGGGCGCAGACCCGAGAAAAATATTGTCCCGAGGATATGTGCTCGTGCTGGACGGCGACGGCGTCGTGCTGAAAAGCGCCTCCGGCAGGAAGGCAGGGGACAATGTCTCCGTCATGTTTGCCGACGGGCGGCTTGACTGCGAAGTGAAAAACTACAACCCGGGAAAATAATTGATTATGGATAAATTCGATTATAAGAAAGCTGTCGATGAACTTGAAAAAATCGCGGTGAAAGTCGAGGACCCGTCCACGGGACTTGACGATATAGACAAATATGTCAGACGTTCAAGCGAACTTATCGCCTCCTGCCGGGCCTACCTGCGCACGGTCAGGGACAAGGTCGAAAATATAGATACCATATAATATATGCCAGCTATGACACGACATTCAATGATATACGAGACGGACCCTTACTTGGCTCCGTACAAGGAAGCGATAGAAGCCAGACACGCTCGCATTGAAGCGGAACGCGACAAGATCGCCGTGGACGGCTCGCTGTCCAAGGGATTGAACAACCACCTTTTTTATGGATTGCATCGTGAGGCCGACGGGAACTGGATTTTCCGCGAATGGGCGCCGAATGCCAGCCGCATATACCTTATAGGCGAATTCAACAACTGGAAGCGCACCTCCGCATACGCATTGCAGCCGACAGGCGGCGGAAACTGGGAAATCCGGCTTCCGTCTATGTTCCTGCATCACGGCGAGCTTTACAAGCTGTTCATCGAATGGCCGGGCGGCGGCGGAGAACGTCTGCCGTCGTATGTGCGCCGTGTGGTCCAGGACCCTGTGACCAAGGTGTTCAGCGCCCAGGTGTGGGAGCCCGAAAAGCCGTACGTCTGGAAGCACAAGAGCCCGGGTCCGCGCCCGCATCCCCTTATCTATGAATGCCATATCGGCATGAGCTCCGAGGAGGAAAAAGTCGCCACGTTCGAAGATTTCAGGATCAATGTCCTTCCGCATGTGGAGAAGCTCGGCTATGACACATTGCAGATAATGGCATTGCAGGAGCACCCTTATTACGGCTCCTTCGGATATCAGGTTTCCAATTTCTATGCGCTATCGTCACGTTTCGGCACGCCGGAAGAATTCAAGCGGCTGGTAGACGAGGCCCATTCACGCGGAATTGCCGTGATTATGGATATCGTGCATTCGCATAGTGTTGAAAATGAGGCGGAAGGCCTCAGCCTTTTCGACGGGCGGGAAGACCTTTATTTCTATAAGGGCAGCCAGGGGCATCATCCTGCATGGGGCTCCAGATGCTTCGACTACGGAAAATCCGAAACCAAATACTTCCTGCTCTCGAACTGTAAGTTCTGGATGGAAGAATACCATCTTGACGGCTTCCGGTTCGACGGCGTGACCAGCATGCTGTACTGGAACCACGGCCTCGGCAAGGACTTCGTCGGTTATGACAATTATTTCAATGACGGTGTCGACGAGAATGCCGTGACCTACCTTGCCCTCGCTGCCATGCTTACGAAAGAGATTGACCCTGATGCGATTACGATTGCGGAAGACATGAGCGGCATGGCCGGACTCGCTGCTCCTTTCGCATCTGGCGGACTCGGATTCGATTTCCGCATGGCTATGGGAATCGCGGACCATTGGATAAAATGGCTGAAAGAGAAGAGCGACGAGCAGTGGAGCATGGGAGAAATATGGTGGGAACTGACGAACAAGAGGGCGGATGAGAAGACCATCAGCTATGCTGAATGCCACGACCAGGCGCTTGTCGGTGACAAGACATTGATATTCAGGATGATGGACAAGGAAATGTACACCGCGATGAATGTGGAATCGAGAAATCTCGTCGTGGACAGAGGCATTGCCCTTCATAAACTCATCAGGCTCGTGACGCTCGCGACCGCAGGCGACGGATACCTTACTTTCATGGGCAATGAATTCGGGCATCCGGAGTGGATTGATTTTCCGCGTGCCGGGAACGGCTGGTCCTACAAATATGCGCGCAGGCAATGGTCCCTCTGCAAACCGGATTACCTTAGGTACAAATACCTTATGAATTTCGATGAAGACATGGTGCACTTGTTCCGTGATTCCGGAATTCTGGCGTTCAGACCGGAGCTCATCAGGGCGGACGAGGATAAGAAAGTGTTGGTATTCCGCCGCGGAAGTTATATCTTTGCATTCGATTTCAATCCATCAGGTTCTTTTTCCGATTATGGGTTCGAAGCCCCGCAAGGAGATTGGAAATTGGTGCTTGATTCTGATGAAAAGTGCTATGATGGCTTCGCCAGACTAACTACCGGAGAACTTCATCACGCGGACACGGCATTGTCGGTATATCTGCCTAGCCGCTGTGCGCTTGTTTTGGTGAAAATTAAGTAAATTGATATATAATATGGCATTTCTGAAATTCAACAAGGCCGAGCTTGTGAATCTGTCGTATTCATTGAAACGGGAGATCATTTGCGCGAACAAGACGGGTGCATATTGCAACACCTCGATTGTCACGTGCAACACAAGACGTTATCACGGTCTTTTGGGAGTCCCCGTGGATAATTTTGGAGGCAGCAAATACATGCTGCTGTCATCGGTTGACGAGAGCCTTTCCGTGAACGGGAAGATGTTCAACCTCGGAATTCATTGCTACGGAGAAATCTACGAACCTAGAGGACACAAATATATTGTGGACTTCATGGCGGATCCTGTGCCTACAGTGGTCTACAGGGTAGGTGAGATGGAGTTCGTAAAAAGCATTCTGCTGGCTCCTGACAAGGATCAGGTGATGATCCGCTATGAATTGCGCAGGTCTCCGGCCGAAGTGGAACTGTATCTGAAACCGTTCCTCGCTTTCAGGAACATCCACAGCCTTACGAAGCAGAACTCCGAGGCACGCACCGACTACGAAGATATCCGGAACGGCGTTTCCTTCAACATGTACCAGGGATTCCCTGACCTGAACCTGCAGTTGAGCAACTCCGGTTTCACATTCAAGTCATCCCCGTACTGGTACAACGGGATCACATATTCCGATGAGGCCCGCCGCGGATTCGACTGCAAGGAAGACCTCTTCGTGCCGGGCTCCTTCATCCTGAAAATGAAAGAAGGCGATTCCATAATCCTCTCGGCATCAGTCGAAGAGGAGAATCCGAGGATGATTACCCGCAAGTTCAATGCTGCCCTGAAGGGAATGAAAGGCATCGGCAATTACCATGACCAGCTGTTGCATTGCGCAGACCTCCTGACACGCGACAGAAATGGACATAAGATGATAACTGCCGGATTCTCATGGCTTTATACCGGACTTCTGAGGGAGACGATGTTCTCACTTCCGGGATTCACCCTGACCACGGGCAAGCTCGCCGAGTTCGAGGAGATTCTGGACAATATCATCGCCGACAACGAAGAAAGGTTCTACTCCAGAACCACGCAGGTCGAAGCGCCGCTGATGCTCTCCACTGTTCTTCAGGAATATGTCAATGCCGGTGCACCTGCGAAAAAGGTATGGAGCAAATACGGCGATGTGGTGAAGAAAGTCATTGAAAGCTATGCTCCCGGATGCAGAAAGGAAATTTCCCTCCAGCCGAACGGCCTTCTCTGGGCACAGAAAGACAGAACTGCATTGACATGGATGAATGCCTATATCGACGGCAGTCCTGTCACCGAAAGGGCAGGTTATCAGGTTGAGACCAATGCTTTCTGGTATGATATGCTGTGCTTCGCCATCGAGATGGAAAGCAAGTATGGCCGCAAGACAAGCGGATTCGTGGAGAAATGGTCTCCGGTAAGAGATATGGTGGCAGAGAACTACCAGAAGATGTTCTGGATGCCGGACAAGGGATATCTTGCTGATTATGTGGACAATAACGGACAGAATACAGATGTCCGCCCGAACCAGCTCTTCGCCCTTGCAGTGCACCATCAGCCGGTGGATGACACCGTGCTCGGCAGCATGATGAATGTCGTGGACAGGGAGCTCGTGACATCCAGAGGCATCAGGACATTGTCCCCTAGAGACTTGAAATACAGGGGCGTGTACGAAGGGACACAGAGGGAACGAGACCTGGCATACCATCAGGGTTGTGCATGGCCGGCATTGCTCCTGCCTTATGCCCGCATCAAGTTCAGAATGGATGGCGCGGCATTCTGCAAACGTGCGGAATGGCTGATGGAGGGATTCTATGATGATCTCAACAAGCATGGCGTCGGAATGTTCTCCGAACTCTATGACGGCGACCCTCCTCACGAGCCGCACGGAGCGATATCTTCTGCGATGAGCACCGCTGCTCTTCTCTATGTGGAAAATCTGATCAACAAATATAAGGAGGAAAGATAATGAGAGTGCTGATGTTCGGATGGGAATTCCCTCCACATATTGCCGGCGGACTGGGTACAGCCTGCTACGGTATTGTTAAAGGCTTGGCTCACAATGGGGTACAGACCATGTTCGTGATGCCGTCAGCGTCCGGAGACGAAGACAGGAGCGCAGCGGACATTATCAATGCCAGCGAAATTCCGGTCGAGGTTTCCAGTACCATGAACGTGGATGATTTTCTGGACAAGGTACAGTTCGTGCATATCGGCACCAACATGGTACCTTACCTGGATCCGGCGGAGTTCCATTCTCTGGTGGAAGAGGACAGGAAACGCCAGGTCCGTGATTTCTCCATACATTACGGCCAGACTTACAAATTCTCCGGCAAATACGGCTCCAACCTCATGGAAGAGGTTGCCAGATACGCAATGGTCGGAGGTACTATCGCAATGACTCATAAGGGCGAATTCGATGTCATCCATGCACATGACTGGCTTACGTACATGGCCGGCATCGCCGCGAAACGCCTTTCCGGAAAACCGCTCGTCGTACATGTGCATGCTACATCGTTCGACAGGAGCAGTGACAACAACATTGACACCCGCGTATACGATATCGAGAAACGCGGTATGGAGGCTGCCGACAGGGTAATCACCGTCAGCGACCTGACCAGGAACATTGTCATAACCAAGTACGGCATCGATCCTTCCAAGGTGGTCACCGTCCATAACGCGGTGGATTTCAGCGGACGAAGCGAGATACAGGTGGAGAGGGGAGTGAAAGAGAAAGTCGTTACTTTCCTCGGACGTATCACCTTCCAGAAAGGTCCGGAATATTTCATCGAGGCAGCAGCCAAGATCCTCAAGAAATGTAAGAATGTACGTTTCGTCATGGCCGGCAGCGGAGATATGATGAACCGCTCAATCCGCCAGGTGGCAAGACTCGGAATTTCCGACAGGTTCCATTTCACCGGATTCCTGCGCGGAGCAGAGGTCCAGAAAATGTTCGCATTGTCCGATGTATACGTGATGCCGTCGGTTTCCGAGCCGTTCGGTATTTCTCCTCTGGAAGCCATGCGCTCCGGAGTGCCGTCGGTAATCTCCAGACAGTCAGGTGCTGCAGAGGTCCTGAAATATGCTTTCAAGGTGGACTTCTGGGATGTGGATGCCATGGCAGATGAGATTTATGCTCTTCTCCAGTATCCTGCACTTGCGGACTTCGCGTCCAAGTATGGCTATGATGAGGTCAATACCCTCAAGTGGAACAACGCCGCTGCCAAGATAAAGAGCGTTTATGAATCAGTGATAAAATAAAAAATTAAAGATATGAGCAAAAAAAGTCTGTGCCTGTATTTCCAGATTCACCAGCCTACCAGACTGAGACTTTACAGGTTCTTCGATATAGGTAAAGATTCACATTATTATGATGACTTTACGAACAGGACAATTCTCCGCAGGGTTTCGGAACTTTGCTACCTGCCTATGAACAGCCTTCTCCTGGACCTTATCAAGAAATATGACGGCGCATTCAAAGTGGCCTTCTCCATTTCAGGTTCAGCATTGGAGCAGTTCGGGAGATATGCACCGGAAGTCATCGACAGCTTCCGCAAGCTTGCCGACACCGGCTGTGCGGAATTCCTGAGCGAAACTTATTATCACTCATTGGCTTCCCTCGCTTCCGAGGCCGAGTTCAAGCATCAGGTCCTGAAGCACAAGGCTGCTGTCGAGCAGTACTTCGGCGTTACCCCTGTTACCTTCCGCAACACCGAGCTCATCTATTCCGACGCTATCGGCGCCCAGGTTTACGATATGGGATTCAAGACAATGCTGACCGAGGGTGCAAAGCACATCCTGGGATGGCGCAGCCCTGATTTCGTGTACTCTGATCCGAGACAGCCGAGGCTGAAGCTCCTTCTCAGGAACTATGAGTTCAGCGACGATATCGCATTCCGTTTCTCTGACAGAGGCTGGAAAGAGTGGCCGCTTTCAGGCGACAAATTCCTCTCTTGGATGAAGAACGAGGTGGCCGCATCCGGTGACGTGATAAACCTGTTCATGGATTATGAGACATTCGGAGAGCACCAGAGCGCATCTACCGGCATCTTCGATTTCATGAAATATCTGCCTGAGGCTGTGCTCAAGGACGGCACATTCGCATTTGCTACACCTGCCGAGGTGGCCAAGCATTGCAAGCCGGTATCGGAACTCGAAGTCCCTGAGCCGATTTCATGGGCTGACGAGGAACGCGACGTTACCGCATGGCTCGGAAACGAACTCCAGCAGGAAGCCTTCAACAAATTGTACGGTCTCTACGAGAAGCTCGCCCTCATCAATGATCCTGCCCTGTTCAATGAATTCGGACATCTTCAGGAGAGCGACCACTTCTATTATATGTGCACGAAGTTCTTCTCCGACGGTGAAGTCCACAAATATTTCAACCCTTATGACACTCCATACGAGTCGTTTATCAACTATATGAACGTTTTGAGTGATTTTATTATCAGGGTAAATGATGAATATTCCGCAACTGTTGCTAAATTTGCGGATTCGAATGCTCCGGAAGTTAAGCCGGAGAAGAAACCTGTTGCGCTGAAAAAGACTGTAAGCAAGCGCACTACGGCTGTCAAACCGGCTGCAAAGACTACTGCGAAGCCGGCGAAGAAAACCGTGAAAAAGAAGAGTGAATAAGAATGACGAAAGAACTGAACAAACCTGATTATCTGTTTGAGGTCAGTTGGGAAGTATGTAACAAGGTCGGAGGCATCTACACCGTCATCGCTACGAAATCCCTGTTCCTCAAATCACAGCTGAATAGACATCATATTCTTATCGGTCCTGACGTCTGGATGGATACGGATGCGAATCCCGATTTCCGTGAAGACCCTTTATTGTGGCAGGACTGGCGTCTGGAGGCAGCCAAAAGTGGCCTCAGACTAAGAATCGGAAAATGGAACGTTCCGGGCAATCCTGTGGCTATCCTTGTGGATTTCAAGCAGTTCCTTACGGAGCAGAACTGGATTCTCGGTAAATATTGGGAAGTTTTCGGGGTGGATTCCATTACCGGAAACTGGGACTACAAGGAGTCTGCACTGTTCGGATACGTATCCGGAAAGGTGATAGAGAGCTTTTATAATTTCTATCTTTCATCTTCAGACAAGGTGGTCGCCCAGTTCCATGAATGGCAGACCGGAGCCGGCGTATTGTACCTGAAATACAGAAAGTTGCCGGTGGCCACCGTTTTCACGACACACGCTACCGTGGTCGGAAGATGCCTCGCAGGAAACAACCTGCCGCTTTACGATTCGATGGAGTCGTACAACCCGGATGACAAGGCGCGTCAGTTCAATGTCACTGCACTCTACTCTCTCGAAAAAAAGTCAGCAGAGAATGCAGACGTATTCACCACGGTGAGCGACATAACTGCCAGGGAGTGCGAACACTTCCTGGGCAGGCCTGTCGATGTGGTGACGCCGAACGGCTTCGAAAACAGCTTTACCCCGTCTACTGACGAAGAGTACGTGCGCATGCGCGCCGACGCCAGAGGAAAGCTGCGTGAAGTCGCTGCCGCAATGTCTTGCTCCGAAGTCCCTGAAGATGCGATACTTATAGGTATCGGCGGACGTTACGAATACAGGAACAAGGGCATTGACGTGTTCATCGATGCGGTCAGCAAGGTCAAGAACTCAGGACTGCGCGGAAAACAGATTCATGCCTTCATCATGATTCCGTCCGGCCATAACGGCGCGGACCGCGATCTTGTGGCGAAACTCTCCGGAACAGGAAACGCCGACTACAGGACTCAGGTTTCCCATTACCTGATGAACCCTGAATATGACCAGATTACGCGAAGATTCAGAGAACTTGGACTGGACAATGCGTCAGACTCCGATATAAAGGTCTATTTCATACCGTCATATCTGAACGGCAATGACGGCGTCTTCAATATGAAGTACTATGACCTGCTCATCGGTCTGGACCTGGCATTGTTCCCGTCTTATTACGAACCTTGGGGATATACGCCGCTCGAAAGTCTGGCATTCCGTGTGCCGACATTGACTACGACCCTCGCCGGATTCGGCTTGTGGGTGGATACCCATTACAACAAGGAGCACCCCGGCATCACGGTCGTCGAGCGCAATGACTCCAATTATCAGGATGTGGTGGATGCGGTAGCGGAGAGAATCCGCGAAATATCCCTCATTACGGACGAACAGAGAAAAGAATATATGGACAATGCGAAAGATGTGTCGTCTATCGCATTGTGGGAAAATCAAATACAATATTATCAGGAGGCTTATTCGATGGCCATTGACAAAGTGATTGCGGCCAATGGAGCGTTCCCTGAATCAGTAGAAAAACGAATTATGACATACGAAAAACTCCCTACCAGCACTCCTTCATGGAAGAGTGTAATGGTTACCAGGCATCTGCCTGATGCATTGAAAGGACTTGAGGTACTTTCCAAGAACCTCTGGTGGTGTTGGAACGAAAGTGCTAAAGCATTGTTCAAGGCCATTGACCCTGTCATCTGGCATGACTCGGGCCACAACCCGATGGCTGTGCTCGATACTGTCAGCCTGAAGAGATTCAAGACTCTCAGCAAGGATGCGGCATTCATGGGCCAGTACGAGAGCGTAATGCAGGAATTCAATGATTATATGGCACTTAAAGCCGAGAGAAAAGACCCTTCCATCGGATATTTCTGTATGGAATACGGTCTGGATTCTTCGCTCAGCATCTATTCAGGAGGTCTCGGTATTCTTGCCGGCGACTATCTGAAAGAGACAAGTGACATGAACGTGAACCTGGTGGCTGTAGGTCTGCTTTACCGTTACGGCTATTTCACACAGGTGCTTTCCGCACAGGGTGACCAGGTAGCGAAATATGATGCACAGAACTTCTCCAAGATTCCTGCAAGTCCTGTAATGGACAAGGACGGCAACTGGGTTACCACCAGCGTGGCATTCCCTGGAAGGACCATCACGGCCCGCATCTGGAAGGTGGCAGTCGGCAGAACCGACCTCTATCTCCTTGATACTGACTATGAAGCGAACATTGAAGAAGATCGTCAGGTGACATATCACCTCTATGGCGGCGACTGGGAGAACAGACTCAAGCAGGAGCTTCTTCTCGGTGTCGGCGGTGTCCGCGCTCTCCGCGCATTGGGCATCAATCCTCAGGTTTATCATTGCAATGAGGGACATGCAGCGTTCATCGGTCTGGAGCGTCTCCGTGAATATATCCAGAACGACAATCTGGAATTCCCTGAGGCATTGGAGGTTGTACGTGCATCATCATTGTTCACCACACATACTCCTGTTCCTGCAGGACATGACGCTTTCGACGAGGGCATGCTCCGCAAATACATCGGACATTATCCGCAGCGCCTGAAAATGGACTGGGAAACCCTTATGGGCCTCGGCAAGATCAACGGCAATGACGTGAACGAGAAGTTCTCCATGAGTATTCTTGCTGCCAACATTTCCCAGAACGTGAACGGCGTTTCAATGCTCCACGGCAAGGTGAGCCAGGATATCTTCTCCAACATGTATCCGGGCTATCTCCCTGAGGAGCTGTATATCAGCTATGTAACCAATGGCGTGCATTACCCTACATGGGCTGCCAAGGAATGGAAGGCCATCCACTCCAAGGTGTTCGGACCAGAGTTCAAGACACATCACTACGACAAGAAATGCTTCGAAGGAATCTACAAGGTTTCCGATGAGGAGATATGGAATGTCAGAAAGGAGCTCAAGAAGACTCTTATCAGGGTTGTCAAGGAAAAACTTTCCAACCCGGCTGTGGCGAACCACTATTCTCCACGTCAGGTGGTCACCATCAAGGAGACCCTCCGCGACGACGTGCTTACCATCGGTTTTGCAAGACGTTTCGCCACCTACAAGCGTGCTACATTGCTCTTCTCCGATCTTGACAGGCTTGATGCCATCGTGAACAACCCTAAGATGCCGGTACAGTTCCTCTTCGCAGGAAAGGCTCACCCGGCAGACAAGGCAGGCCAGGATCTCATCCGTCAGATCGTGGAGATTTCCAAGCAGCCTAGATTCATCGGCAAGATCGTGTTCGTTCCTGGCTATGACATTTCCCTGGCCAAGAGACTCGTTCAGGGTGTCGATGTGTGGATGAACAACCCTACAAGGCCTCAGGAGGCTTCCGGTACATCAGGAGAAAAGGCTGCCATGAACGGCGTCATGCACTTCTCCGTACTTGACGGATGGTGGGTTGAGGGCTACAAGCAGGGCGCAGGCTGGGCTCTTCCTCTCGAAAGGACATACGATGACCAGAACTATCAGAATGAACTGGATGCCGCTACCATCTACACCACGATCGAGAACGAAATCGCTCCGGTTTATTATGATGTAGACAAGGAAACTGGTCATTCAGAGGCTTGGATCGAGTACATCAAGAATACTGTCGCACAGGTTGCATGCAACTTCACCACGAACAGGATGCTTACCGACTACGTGAACCAGTATTATGCTCCTCAGTCAGTGCGCGCGGCAAGCCTTATCGCTGACAACTACAAGGTTGCCCGCGAAATCGCAGCATGGAAGAAGAACGTGCGCAGGGAGTGGCCTTCGATCGAGGTCATCTCTTACACACAGCCTGATTCATCATATTCACTGTCCCAGAACAATGTTCTCAATGCAGAAGTCGTTCTCAATATCGGCTCCCTGAAGCCTGAGGACATCGGAGTCGAGATGCTCTTCGCCGTTACCGACAACAAGGGCAAGCTCCATATCCAGGACAAGTGTGAATTCAATATCGTCGAGTCCAAGGACGGGGTGGTAAAATACCAGTCATCTATCCTCCCTGAGAGAACGGGAATGTATCAGGTGGCTACCAGGATTTATCCTAAGAATCCGCTCCTGCCTCATAGACAAGACTTCGGACTTGTAAGATGGTTATAGCGACCGGCTTTTTCGACGGTGTCCATCTTGGGCACCGTTTTGTTTTACGTCAGTTGGTGGAAGAAGCCCGCAGGCGTAATGACGAGAGCATGGTCGTCACTTTCTGGCCGCATCCGCGCAATGTGCTCCAGGATGATGCCCGGAATCTCAGGCTTCTGACCTCCATGGAGGAGAAAAAAGCATTGATCCGGAGCCTCGGCGTTGACCATATCGAGGTGATACCTTTCACGAAGGAGTTCTGCCGCTTGTCGGCGGAGGAATACTTGCGGGACTATATCGTCGGGAAGTTCGGCGGAAAGGCAATCCTGATCGGATATGACAACCGTATCGGTTCGGACCAATGCACGCCCGAGCAGACGGCTGAAATCGCGCGCCGGCTTGGACTGGACGTGATAAGACCCGAAAGATTCGTGTCAGACGCAGGCATCGTCATAAGCTCGACCAAAATCCGCAACTCATTGCAGACGGGGGATATAGAAGAGGCTGATTCAATGCTGGGGTATCAATACCAGCTCTATGGCGTGGTGGTTTCCGGCAACAGGCTCGGCCATACCATCGGATTCCCGACGGCGAACATGCAGCTTTACGAACCGCTGAAACTCATCCCGGGGAACGGCGTCTATCTAGTCAAGGTGGAGACGCTCGGCCGTGTCTATGACGGCATGTGCAATATCGGCGTCCGCCCGACCCTCGGTTCAGGAAACGCGCTGACTGTCGAGACCAACATATTCGATTTCAATGAGGATATTTATGGTCTAGACATACGGCTTTCATTCGTTTGCAAGATTCGTAATGAGGTGAAGTTCAATGATTTCTCCGTTCTTGCCGGGCAGCTTGAAAAAGATAGGGCACATTGTCGCATTCTTTTACGGGAAAAATAATTATCTTTACGAAAACGGGTAATTATGGATTTATTCGACATATTGTGGCTTGTTGTTTGTCTCGGACTTCCTGTGATTTCCGGAATTGCCGCCTCTGCCGAGAAGAAAAAGAAGGCACAGGGCCGGCCGGTTGTCACGCAGGAGCCTGAAGGGAATGACCTGCCGTCGTGGATGGAGATATTGACGGGGCAGCCGATGGAGGCTGAGTCTGTTGATGAAGTTCCTGAAGAACAGACGGTTGTAGAGGAAGTGGTGCCCGCTGCCGGGAAGACGCTTGAAACGAAGCCGACAGTAGCAGTCCCTGCGAAAAATCATTGTTCCGATGCTATTGCGGATGGCGCCATCGGCGGGGCTGAACCGGAGAAACGCATTGATAAAGAGCGTATTGATCCGGAGAAGCTCGTGGTTTACACTGCCATCATGAATCCTAAATTCAATGAATATTGACCGTTTTATCGGAAAATTGATTATATTTGTGCGAAACGTATGGGGTTCTGTCTTATGGCAGAACTCATTTTTAGTTATAATTTAGTTGTAAGAAATATATTTTATTATGGCAGAAAATCATTATATGACGCAGGACGGGTTGGACAAGCTGAAGAAAGACCTTGCTGATGCCCTTGCGCAGCGTCCTGTCATTTCTGCAGCTATTGCAGAAGCTAGAGAAAAAGGTGACTTGTCGGAGAATGCGGAATATGATGCCGCAAGAGAAGCACAGGCATTGCTCGAAATCAAGATTGTGAACCTGAAGAATCTTGTCGCCAATGCGAAAGTGATCGATGAGTCGCAGATCGGAACAGATAAAGTCCAGTTGATGAACAAGGTGAAAGTAGAAAACCTTGCCATGAAGAAAGTTATGGAATTCACCATCGTGGGTGAGACAGAGGCTGACTTCGCGAATGGCAAGCTTGCTTCCACGACACCTATCGCGAAAGCTCTTCTCGGTCATTCGAAAGGCGAAATCGTCGAGGCCAAGGTGCCTTCCGGCGTGATAAAGTTCAAGATTCTTGATATTACATTATAATTATGGCGACCATCTTCACCAAAATAGCGAAGGGCGAGATTCCTTCCTATAAAGTTGCTGAAAATGAGGACTTTTATGCCTTCCTGGATATCAATCCATTGGTAAAAGGTCACACATTGGTCATTCCTAAGAACGTGGAGGACGACTATATCTTCCATCTGGATGACAAGACTTATCTCGGACTTTGCGCTTTCGCCAAGAAAGTGGCGCTGGCTATTCAGGCCGCTGTTCCGTGCAAGCGTATCGGCGTCTGTGTCCTGGGACTTGAAGTTCCTCATACTCACATACATCTGGTACCTCTCCAGCAGGAAAGCGACATTGATTTCAGAAAAGAAAAGCTTAAATTGTCCGAAGAGGAATTCAAGGAAATCGCATCATCAATCTTCTCCGAATATGAGAAATTATAGAAATATCATGGCTGCTGCAGCGGTTGCTGCGGTGGCTTTTACTTCTTGCTGCCGTTCTGCACGTATTGAAGGAACACTTGCCGACGCTCCGGAGTCACAGGTAATCGTGAAACTGCTGGACGTGAACAAGTACAAGGTGCTCGACACCGTCAAGACAGATACCCACGGAAAATTCAGCTACAAGACCTCCATCGAGGCCGGCCAGCCGGAGTTCATCTATCTTTTCCACAACAATACCCGTATCGCGTCAATGCTTCTTCAGCGTGGCGACAAGGTGCAGGTTACGGCGGACACTCTCGGAACATATTCTGTCACAGGGTCTGACGAGACATTGAAGCTTATGGAAGTGGAGAAAGACGAGGCTGATTTCGAGAACAAGTTCATGGCTGCTTCGGCACGTCTGAATGATCTGGATCCGTCTTCTGCCGAGGCAATCCAGCTCAAGAAAGACATTTCGGCGCAGTACATCGCTTATTACAGAAGCCGTGTGAAATACATTCTCCAGAACTCACACTCGCTTACCGCCATTCCGGTACTCTATCAGAATATCGGTGAATCACTTCCTGTTTTCGGCCAGATTACCGATGCCATTCATTTCAGGAACATCTGCGATTCCCTCCAGACGATTTATCCTGAGTCCAAGTATGTGAAGGCATTGGACAAGGAAGCGACGAGAAGGCATCAGATGCTCAGCCTGAATGCCCGCATCCAGTCAGCCGACGAGTCTGCATTCCCTGATATCGAGCTCGCTGACATCAACGGCAAGAAGGTAAGACTCAGCAGCATGGATTCCAAGGTAGTGATGATTTACTTCTGGAGTTCATCCGATGCCGCACAGAAGATGTTCAACCAGGATGTCATGAAGCCGGTGTATAATGAGTTCCATTCCAAGGGTTTCGACATCTACAGCGTAGCCGCTGACGCCGACAAGGCTGCATGGGCATCCGTAGTCAAGAGCCAGAAGCTTCCGTGGACCAATGTCTGTGACCCGGCCGGTTCGACCTTGGGCCTTTACAATGTCACCTCACTTCCGATGGTATATTTCATCTGTGACGGTGCCCTGGTAAGCGCTCCGCAGGTCAAGGACGCCGCTTCCCTCCGCAAGTTCATCGCTTCGAAGTTCTAGGAATAGGTATTATAAAATAATCTCGGGTGAGAATCAATGCGATTTTCACCCGAGAGTTTTTTATTGTTTTGTCGCTTGGGGCAGAATGGGATTTTCCCCATTCTGAAATGTGCCTAGCGATAATTTATGTTGAAGTAGTAGACGTAGGTTTTTGGGCCTGTCGCTGCATAAGTGTAACATATGTTCCATTTATTGTCGGAACTGGTCATTGTCGCATTGGAGAATGTTGTCTCCAATGTCTGATTTTTTGAGAACTCTTCGTTATAAATGTAGTTCTTATTGTTGTGGTCGTTCCAAATCTGGAGATTGTAGCTAAACAATGTGCCTCTCTTGTTTCTGGTGATTTTTGTGCTTACTGAGACATTAATGTCACTTGGAATATTAAATGCGGGAGAGACTATTTGAGGGGATAGGGCGGCAGATGCGAGTGTGACGCAGTCGTCTTTCCATGCTAGCTCAGTCCCTCGTACTTCTTTCCATACATTCTCTCCATTTGTGTTGTGAACATCATCTCTGCTGTTCTTCGGCGGAGCAGCGACATACGGCAGACCGGTAATCTGCCTCGTGATGGTCTTGGACGCAGAAAACTCCTGCCCGTCTTCGGTCTTGTATTTTACGGTGGCAGTGATGTCCTTCTGACCCCAGGTGTTGTGCCCGGTCGTAGCCTCCACGTTGATTTCCCCGCTCTCGTCTCCGGAGTATGTAAACGCCTCACCATCAACTACAAGCGTAAACGAATCGAACTTCAGCAACGAAGACGGAATGCCCTCCTTGCTGACGGAGAACGTCGCCTTGCCGGCGCCCATCCAATCATTAGCCACAGCGTTCGCAGCATTCACATCTTTCGAATCAATGCCCTCAATTCCTTCATTTGCAGCGTAGTAGCTGTACGACGTCGCGAAACCGGAAACAGAAACATTGAAATCGACATTGACAGGAACGAACTTGGAAACATTGACCTTGTAATTCTGGTCGATGGCGGTCGCGGACGCGTATTTCTTGTACATGGCGCGGCCCTCGGCATCGGTGAATTTCAGCCAGAAACCGTCGTTCATGCCTGCGGGAACATTGACGAACACGGGGCCGTTTTGGAGGCTGATTCCCGTGATGCTCTTCTCGCCGGCGAAGCTGGTTCCGTCGAAAGTGCTGACTGATACGGAGTTGGCATGGAAATCGACCGCAGTCGCGCCGCAAGTGCTGATCACGCCGCTGGCCCTGACACCCTCCGGCGCTGTAAGAGCCGCGGAAATCCTGATGCTCCCATCGTCGTTCCTGTCGTAGCCTGACTTCACCGCCTCAAGCCAAGGCTTGCCGTTCTGCGCATAGCTCACGTTCCCCTCCGCGTCGCAGCAATTATAATATAGGTCAATGAACTTGCTGTCTCCGAGAGGCTCGCTGAATGTTCCGTTGAACTTGTCAACCGTTGATTCACTGTTGCTCAGCTCGGCAATGCTGCCGTTTTCAGCTACCGCAATGATTTTGTCTCCAGCCTCGAAAACATATTCGTTGCCCTCGATTCCCACCTTGGTTCCCGGTGCAATCGTCAATGCGACTGCTTCACCTTTCGGCCTATCCGCCGGAAGGGCTTCCTTGCCGCAGGAAACCAGAACGGCAAGCGTAAACATAGAAAGTATAAATTTCTTCATTTTGTTGTCTTGTTAATTTTCCTCTTCGAGATCGCCGAACACCATGTCGGGAGAGAATGGTAATGAATTGTTGACCGGGCTGCCGCAGAAGTCGTTTTCGACAGTCACATCGATGACATCGATTTCCGGCATCATGTAAGAATTTCTGTAAATCATTTGTTTCAATTTTAAACTGTACGGGAGCGAGGTGTCGGAACAGCTCCCGAAAACTATATTAGATAAAATATCTTTCGGCTACAAAGATATTACTTTTCGTCGCTGAATGAAATTATCGCACCCCCGGTCGGGGCGATGGGGCTAGTTAACTGCTTGGTTTACAGGTGATTGGCGCTGTTTTCCAGCGGTCCGTTCATGAGGTTGGTCGTTTTAAGTGATTGCTGACTAATTAATTACAGCCGCCAAAGTTGTCGTGCGCATTAAAACGTTTTTCACGCACAAAACCTGCATTTTAGCCGCTCTCGTGCGTGAAACGGGCCTTTTTACGCACGTCATTTCCACGCTGATCACAACATTGACGCAAACCCGGAGGTGAATCAGAAAACCTTCTTCTTGGAAACGGTCGGCACGAACTGCTTCAGGTAGAACGGCTCGAAATACGCCACGTCCTCGAACTGCTTATCCGCCAGCAACTTGCATCCCGGAACCAGCATTGACTCGGCCTTCGGGCAAGTCTGGACGAAACTGGCATTGGCAGAATTGATCATTTCCGCGCATTTGCCGGCGCCGTCGCCGATGAAGAGCACCGGACCCTCGGCTAGAATGTCGGCAAAGCTTTCATTGTCAATGATTTTCGGCTCGGTCTCCGAAACCTGCTTGCCGTCCGGCGTGAATACCGCGGTGTAGACCTCCATTCTGCGCGCGTCGATCATCGGGACAATGTACTTGCATCCTTCCGGAAGCAATTTCTCGCCGATGGCCTGCCATACCAGCGTGTCCAGTGAACCTACAGCCAGGAGCGGCAGTCCGGCACCGAAGCAAAGTCCCTTCGCGGTAGAGACACCGACACGCAGACCTGTGTAGGAACCGGGACCCATGCTGACACATACGGCATTGCAATCACGCACTGCAAGTCCCTGCTCGTCAAGCATTTCCTTGATGAACGGCGCTGTAAGCGATGCATGCTTGCGCTCTGCGTTTTCACGTCTCGATACGATTTTTCCGTCCTCGGAAAGGGCGGTGGAGCAGAGTGCTGTAGAAGTCTCTATGAACAATATTCTTTCCATGTCAAATGTCTTTATTGCCTGAACAGGAGTTCCTTGAAGTAAGGGAACACTCCGTACGCGATTCTCTTTATCGGTGAATAAAGTACGGATTTCTCCATAACTGTCTCATCCACAATATGGAATGACGTGTTCAGTGTGTTGAAAAGTATTATGAGTATACCTATTGTCAATGTTGCTTTCAGCAGGGCGAAAACGGCGCCAAGTAGTCTGTCCAGCCAGCCCAGCATCACGAACTTTATGCTTGCCTTGATGACTTTTCCCAGCAGGTGCATGACCACGATTACCGCGATTATCATGAGAATGAACACGATGACATGCAGGACTTGTCCGGACATGTGGAGGTAGGGACCTGCCCATCCGCAGACCAAGTCAGAGAATTTGAACGCCGCCCATGTGCCGAGAATTATGGAAACCAGTGCAATTATCTGATCCGTAAACCCCTTTACAAGGCCTTGTATGACGGATGCGGCCAGACAAATTGACAATATGATGTCCAATGTGCACATTGCATAAAAAATTTACTAACTTTGCAGACTGCAAAAATACATAAAAACTATGACATTCAAAGAGTACAAGGGCTTGAATCTCGTGTCTGTCGGCAATGAAGTACTTGACCGATGGAAGAGAAATCATGCGTTCGAGAAATCACTCGAACTGAGAGAAGGCGCTCCGGAATTCATTTTTTTCGAGGGACCGCCGTCAGCTAATGGTATGCCGGGCATACATCACGTAATGGCCCGCTCTATCAAGGATGCCATTTGTAGATACAAGACTCAGACAGGATATAAGGTGAACCGCCGCGCGGGATGGGACACCCACGGACTCCCTGTGGAGATAGGCGTCGAGAAGAAACTCGGCATCCACAAGGATGATATCGGCAAGAAGATTTCTGTGGCCGAGTACAATGACACCTGCCGTCATGAGGTCATGAAGTACACCCGCGAGTGGGTGAACATGACCGAGCGCGTCGGCTATTGGGTGGACATGAATGATCCGTATATCACTTACGACAACAGATACATTGAGACACTCTGGTATCTTCTGAAGAAGATTTACGACAAGGGGCTGCTCTACAAGGGTTTCTCCATCCAGCCGTATTCTCCGTCTGACGGTACCGGACTGAGCTCCCATGAATTGAACCAGCCGGGCTGCTATAAGGATGTCACAGATACGACAGCTACGGTACAGTTCGAGGTTATAAAGGATGCTAAATCGCAGCCTCTCTATGGCCTGGAGACATTGCCGGTGTACTTCCTGGCATGGACCACCACTCCATGGACATTGCCTTCAAACACGGCGCTTTGCGTGGGACCGGATATCGAGTATGTAAGGGTAAAATCCTTCAATCCATATACCGGTGCTGAAGCTATCTATGTGGTAGCCAAGTCATTGGTATCAGAATGGTTCAGTCCTAAGGCTGCCGAGCTCCAGCTCGAAGACTACAAGCCGGGTGACAAACTCATTCCTTTCAAAGTCCTTGACGGCACATTCAAGGGCTCTGACCTCGTGGGCATCAGATACCATCAGTTGATTCCATGGTTCAAACCGCTGGAAGGCGATGCGTTCAGGGTAATTCCGGGAGACTATGTTTCCACGGACGAAGGCACGACAGGTATCGTACACATTGCCCCGACATTCGGTGCCGACGACAAGAAGGTCGCCGCCGCTGCCGGTATTCCGCCGATGATGGTGCTGGACAAGAACGGCAATCCGCAGCCGCAGGTGGATCACGACGGCCGCTTCTGCTTGCTGGAAGACCTTGACCCTGAATATGTTGCTACGCATGTAGCTCCTGAATATAAAGAGTATGCCGGACGTTTCGTGAAGAACGCCTTCGATGATTCATTGCCGAAGGATGCTCCGACCCTGGACATTGACCTTTGCATGATGATGAAGATGGACGGCAGGGCATTCAAGATCCAGAAGCATGTCCACAGCTATCCTCATAGCTGGAGAACCGACAAGCCGGTGCTCTACTATCCTCTCGACGCATGGTTCATCAAGACCACGGCCGTGAAGGATCAAATGGTGGCTCTGAACAAGACGATTACATGGAAGCCGGAATCTACCGGAACAGGCCGTTTCGGACAGTGGCTGGAAAACATCCAGGACTGGAACCTTTCCAGAAGCCGGTTCTGGGGAACACCGCTCCCTGTATGGCGCACCGAGGATGGCAAGGAAGAGAAATGCATCGGAAGCCTGAAAGAGTTCTATGCTGAAATCGATAAGGCTGTCGCTGCCGGTATCATGGCGTCCAATCCGCTGAAAGACAAGGGATTCAACCCAGAGGACATGAGCAAGGAGAACTATGACAAGATCGACCTGCACCGTCCTTACGTGGATGAGATTTTCCTCGTTTCCGAGTCGGGCAAGAAGATGGTACGTGAGAGCGACCTTATCGACGTCTGGTTCGATTCAGGTGCAATGCCTTATGCACAGGAAGGCCTGCGTTCGCTCGGACAGTCCAAGTTCGGCGCGACCGCCGATTTCATTGCCGAAGGCGTTGACCAGACCCGCGGATGGTTCTATACTCTCCATGCGATTCATACGATGATTAGCGGCACTCCTGCGTTCAAGCGCGTGATTTCCAACGGATTGGTGCTCGACAAAGACGGCAACAAGATGAGCAAGCGCCTGGGCAATGCCGTGGATCCGTTCGGTCAGCTCGACAAGTTCGGCGCAGATGCATTGAGATGGTACATGCTTACCAATGCCCAGCCTTGGGACAATCTACGTTATGATGAGGCCGGTGTAGACGAAATCAGAAGAAAGTTCTTCGGAACACTATATAATACATATTCATTCTTCGCACTTTACGCGAATGTGGACAAGTTCGATATCAATGCTCCGGCGGTTCCTTATGAGCGTCGTCCGGAAATCGACAGGTGGATCATCTCCCTGCTCAATACATTGATAAAGGACGTGAAGGCCGCTTACGAGGATTACGATGTGACTTCGGCAGGCCGTATGATTCAGGACTTCGTTTGCGATCATGTCAGCAACTGGTACGTGCGTCTGAACAGGAAGCGTTTCTGGGGCAGTGCGGACAATGAAGACAAACTCGCTGCATATCAGACACTTTACGAGGTGTTGAAAGACATTGCGATACTCGCGGCTCCTATCGCGCCGTTCTATATGGACCAGCTTTATCTTGACCTGGTTCCGGACGGAGAGGAGTCCGTACATTACGTGATAATGCCGTCATGCGACGAGTCAGTCATTGACAAGGATCTGGAAGAGAGGATGGAACTTGCGCAGAGGGCATCTTCGATGGTGCTCGCATTGCGCCGCAAGGTGAACATCAAGGTCCGCCAGCCGCTTTCGAAGCTCATGATTCCTGTCATTTCCGACAAGGTCCGCGAGCAGCTCGAAAAGGTCAAGTCCCTGATTCTCGGTGAGGTCAATGTGAAGGAGATAGAGTTTATTTCCGACACTACAGGCATCATTACCAAGAAGATACGTCCTAACTTCAAGACTCTTGGAAAGGTTTACGGCAAGAGGATGAAGGAGATTGCAGCAGCGTTCGGTGAGATTTCCCAGCAGGAGATCAATGCTATCCAGAATGCCGAGTCTGCCGGAACTTCTTATGACCTTAAACTGGAGGGCGGCGACGTCATCCTGAATCCTGGAGATTATATGATTTCTTCAGAGGATATGCCGGGATGGCTCGTGGCTTCGGAGGGCCCGCTCACATTGGCACTCGATATAGAGGTCAGCGAGGAATTGAAGAACGAAGGCATTGCGCGTGAACTTGTGAACAGGATCCAGAATATCCGTAAGGATAGCGGATTCGATGTTACGGACAAGGTCGAGGTGGCGCTTTATGCTGATGGCGAGGCTTACGAGGAGATTTCGAAAGCATTGGTATCGTATAAGGAATATGTTGCTGCACAGACACTTGCGCTTGATATTACATTGAAAGATGCTGCCGAGGCAGTTCTTGAGGCCGTGGAGGCTGAGTGGAATGAAGGTACCATCAGAATTGCTGTGAAACGCAGCTAAAAATCACATAAGATTATGGAAGAGACTAAACAGAACATGCAGACTCCGGAGAGAACCTGCTACAGCGATGAAGAGCTCGCGGAATTCAAGAAGATTATTCTGGAAATGCTCGAGAAGGCCAAGGCTGAGTACAATACTCTCAGGCAGGTCGTCATGCATAACGGAACCAATGATATAGAGGATACCACTCCTTCTTTCAAGACCGTTGAGGATGACGGCGCAATGCAGCTTTCACGTGAGGAGGCTAGCCAGCTTGCACAGCGTCAATACAAGTTCATCCAGAACCTTGAGGCCGCGCTGGTGCGTATCGAGAACAAGACATACGGTATCTGCCGTGCTACCGGAAAGCTCATCCCTAAGGAGCGTCTCCGTCTCGTTCCTCATGCAACCCTTACCGTAGAGGCTAAGGAGAAGATGAACAAGAACAGGTAATACCATGAAAATATCCAGAGGCAGAGCTCTGCTTGTTACGGGAATATTGCTTGTGGTTATTGACCAGGTCATCAAGATCTTGGTCAAGTCCAATATGACCATCGGTGAGAATTTCAATGTCCTTGGCGATTGGTTCAAGATTCTTTTCATCGAAAATGAGGGCATGGCGTTCGGCATGAAGTTCGGCGGGATGTTCGGCAAATTCGTGCTGACGGCTTTCCGCCTGGTGCTGTTCGGTTTCCTCTGCTGGTGGATCACAAGTCTGAACCGCAAAGGCCGCAGGATTAAGGTCAATGCCGGAAAGGACAATGAGTCAGTGACTTACGAGCATGTGCCGACAGGTGTCCTGGTCGGCCTGACCCTCATAACGGCCGGTGCTTTCGGCAATATCATTGACTGCTTGTTCTACGGTCAGCTGTTTTCCGCATCGACGGCCTATGAGGTGGCCCAGTTCGGCGGTTCCTACGCGCCCGTGATGTTCGGCAAGGTAGTGGACATGTTCTACTTCCCTCTGATCGACACCACCTGGCCGTCCTGGCTCCCGTTCATCGGAGGCCATCCGTTCCGCTTCTTCGAGCCTGTCTTCAATTTCGCGGACAGCTGCGTAACCGTCGGAGCCTTCTACCTCATCCTCTTCCAATATAAGTTCTTCGCCTCCGATCAGGAGAAGTAAATTTGGATTTTCCGGAGAGATGTTTGTGCGTCTGCTGTAAAGATGCTATTTTTGCCCATAATGGTTTAGACATTTCTGCTATGGACAAGAAGAAATTGGACATCGCGTACTTTGTCTCTTTCTGCATTGAACAATACAAGAACGAGAAAGGTATGACTGGCACAGAAGCGATGCAGGAACTCGACAAATATGGAGTTCTTGACTATTTGTGCGAATTCTATGAGCCATTGCACACCCAAAGCCGGCAGTGGATTCTGGCCGACATCGACAATTTCATTAACCTCAGAAAAAACAAATAATATGAAACTGTATCACGGAAGTTCGGAAATAGTTGAAGTTCCTGAAATCCGTATCCCAAATCGCACGTTAGACTATGGATATGGATTTTATACTACTACTTCGTTTGAACAGGCTGAAGCATGGGTGCGCCGAAGAATGAAAGAATATGGAACCGAGAAGGGATTTGTCAATATCTATGATTTTGATATTGAGGTTCTTAACAAAATCAAGTCTTTGATTTTCAATAATCCGTCTGAAGACTGGCTGGATTTTGTTATGGCAAATAGAACTCAAGTAGGTTTCACACACGACTATGATATCGTCTACGGTCCTGTAGCAAATGATCGAGTTTATGCCGCTTTTGCTCTTTATGAGGGCGGTGTGCTTGACAAACAGTCGCTTATTCGAGAGCTCAAAACGTACAAGCTGGTTGATCAATATCTCTTTCACACGAGTCGTTCACTTGGATTTCTTACATTTTCAAAGGCGGAGGAGGTTAGTTTATGAATTTGAATGTAACTCAAAAGAATCTTCATTTGTTCTTGCCGTCCAAGGTCAGTCGTATGGTGGACATTGTTTCTGAAACAGAAGACATCAGTGTGGTAGCCGCTATAAAGAAGGTGTACCGTTCAGAGACTTACCGTCGTTTGGAAAACGAGAACACCAAGTTTTGGCATCTTGGCCCTGTCGCACTTTGCCAGGAATTGAAAATGAGGGGATAAGTTTTTGGCGGGACGCGGCCACGTGGGTGATATGTAACTCGTTGATAATCAGATGTTTTTATAATAGTAGCGTGGAAACGTGGGCTTTTTTTGGCTGCATTTTCACGCTGCGTTTTATAACTGGCTGATAGTCAATGCTTCTGAAAATGGGGCGTGGCTGCGTCCCGCCTGCCCGTCACGTCCGCCGGTTCCTGTCACCCCCGACCGCCGCGCCTGCCGATCCCGCCAGCCACGCCCACCGGTCAGCATGTTTATCTTACGGCGACCAAGATTTGGTACCGCCTAAAACGTTTTTCCGGAACCAAGTGTCATAATATTCACGTTTTGTACCATTTAAAACGTTTTCTTGGAACCGTTTGCTATGAACATGGGGAGTGGCCGCGTCCCGCCTGGCGGTTTTTTGGTGGTACCCCTTCAGACGCTGAACGCGTCGTGTGTTGACGCGCCCCGGCGGCGGTGGTGCCTCTGGAGGTTCGCTTCGCTCATCCCGTCAGGCTGTCGCCTGCCACCCATTCACAAGGTCATGGGCGACCATGCCTCCAGAGGCACCACCGCCGCCGGGGCTTCTGCCGTCACGTGGTTTCTCCAGATGGTCATTTCCGCGATACGCTGCTGGAAAATTGCCGTTTCTGAGCCACGAAATGTCGTTTTTGGGATATTTTATGTGAAAAATTAAAAATTTTATTCTTTTTAATTTGATAGTTTTTAAGTCGGATTTGATTAAAAACTGTAAATAAAATTCAGATTCTGCTAAAAATCAGCATTTTATTAATCGTTTTAACTTGAGCAAATATACATAATTACGAAAAGTTACACTATGTTGCATTTTAAAAATGTATTGTTTATGTTTGCAGAAATCGCATTTGATAAACGTCCTCTAGTGGGTGCTGTTAGCGCTGCGGATGTACATGAATGTGGAAACAATATGTTAAACTTACTCAATAATGCTTATGAAAAAAATCCTTCTTTTTTTCGTGACCATCATGTTGTCAGCAGGACTGGGATTTGCGCAGAGCCGCAACATCACAGGTAAGGTGACTGATGCTACAACAGGCGAAGGTATTCCATTCGCATCAATCCAGGTCAAAGGTACAATGACAGGAGCATCGGCGGACGCTGATGGTAACTACAGTATCAATGTCAAATCCAACGACGCTGTGCTTGTCTTCGTTTCTGTCGGTTATAAACAACAGGAAGTTGCAACTGACGGAAAGAAAAACATCAATGTGGAACTTAATCTGGATGCGACAGCTCTCGATGAGACAATCGTAGTCGCATACGGAACAGCTCACAAGAAATCCTTCACGGGATCAGTGGCTGTCGTGAAAAACAAGGATCTGGAGCGCAGGAACGTTTCCAACGTCACAAAGGCCCTTGACGGCTTGGCACCTGGTGTGCAGGCTACTTCCGGAAGCGGACAGCCTGGTTCAGGATCGACTATCGTAATCCGTGGTTTCGGTTCCATCAATGCTTCCTCGACCCCTCTCTATGTAGTGGACGGCGTTCCTTATGACGGAAGCATATCTGCCATCAATCCGGACGATATTGCCAGCATGACCATTCTCAAGGATGCCTCTGCATCAGTTCTTTATGGTGCGCGTGGTGCAAACGGTGTCGTTATCATCAACACCAAGAAAGGTAGCGACAGCGGTGTTACAGTGGACCTGAAAGTCAATGTCGGCATTTCTTCAAGAGCTATCCCTCGTTATGAGACCGTAGGTGTCAAGGATTATATGGAAATCATGTATTCTGCATTCTATAATAAGTACGGAAACAATGCTGCCAACCAAATGTTGAACGGCTCCATGGCGATTTTCGGAGAAGGCGGAATGTATAATCCATACGACAAGCCTGTTACTGAATTGTTTACTTCTGACGGAAAAGTTCGTGATGATGCGAATTTGAGATGGAGTGAAGATTGGATGAAGGCAATTACAGACAACAAGGCTTTGCGTCAGGAATACGGAATCAGTGTTTCCGGAGGTAGAAAGGGTACACAATATATGTTCTCGCTCGGATATCTTAACGAGGACGGTGTCCTGAAAACCACCAACTTCGAAAGATATACCGGTCGTCTGAATGTCGAGACTCATGCCAAGCCTTGGTTTGCAGCAGGACTCGGAGCGAACTTCTCCAAGACAGGTTCCAACTCATTGGGAGCAAGTGGCTCACAATCTTCCAATGTGTTCTATTCTGCTCAGTTGATGGCCCCGATTTATCCTATATATCAGAGAGATCCTTCGACGGGTGATTATATCCTTGATGCGAATGGACAGAAACAGTTCGATTACGGTGCTTCACGTCCGGCAGGACAGCAGAGTGATTTCAACTGTAATGCCACTCTCTTTAACGACAAGTATAGAGCTGACACATATTCATTGTCCGCACGTTCCCACATCGACCTCATGGGAGTCAAGGACAATTGGTCGGAAGGACTTAAATTCCAGGTGAATTTCGGTGCTGACTACTTCAACTCACAGTCCATGGTTTATTACAACCCTAATTTCGGTAATGCGGCGCAGGTAAACGGACGACTTCAGAGAGCCAATACGACTTCGTTGGGTTATACTTTCAACCAGTTGCTGACCTATAACCGTACATTCGGACGTCACAATGTGGACCTCCTCGTAGGACATGAGTACTATAACTACAAGACAGCCGATTTGTCCGGACACAAGACGGGACTTCCTGGAGCAGGAATCTATGAACTTGATGCCGCTGCCGTAATTGTCGGAACAGGCAGTTCCAGCGACGTGGACCGTATTGAATCAGTCCTTTCCCGTGTAGGATATAACTACGATGAGAAATACTTCCTGTCTGCCAGCTGGCGAACAGACGGATCTTCAAGATTCGCCGCTTCCAAGCGTTGGGGTAACTTCTGGTCAGTAGGTGCATCATGGAGATTGTCAGAAGAGAAATTCATGCAGGGAATTGATTGGTTGAATGGCCTTACCCTTAAATTCTCTTATGGTGTCCAGGGTAACAACAGCGTCGGTTCGTATTACGCTTATCAGGCACTCTATGACTTGTCTTCTCCTAATGCTACTCTTCCTGGCGCGACTATCAATGATGTTGCGAATGCTGATTTGACATGGGAGTCCAACAACAACCTCAATACCGGTTTGGAAGCCAGATTGTTCAATCGCCTGGACCTCAGCTTTGAGTTCTATAACAGGAAGACCACGGACATGCTTCTCGCTTATCCTCTGCCTGCATCTTCCGGATTCTCAAGCTATTACCGTAATTCCGGCGAGATGCGCAACCGGGGAATCGAGTTTGCTTTGACCGGTTATATCTTCGATAAGGAAGATCTTCAGTGGAGTGTGACTTGGATGGGCTCGACTGTCAACAACAAGGTTTTGAAACTTACTGATGAAGGCAAGGATATCATTGGTGGCAGCCAGATTATCAGGGTCGGAGAGACATTGTACTCTTATTATGTAGCTCGTTCTGCCGGAGTGGATCCTATGACAGGATTGAAGATGTATTGGGCAAAGGATGCTGATGGCAATGACTACATCACGACAAGTACCAGCAAGGCTCAGGAAAATCGCGTCATTGTAGGCAGCCGTATTCCTGATTTGTATGGCTCGCTGTCGACTTCATTCAGGTGGAAGAACATTGACCTGGCCGTGTCTACCAACTATTCTATCGGAGGAAAGAACTATGACGGCGTATATCAGGAGTTCATGGGATGCTATTATGTTGCTGAAGCGAAGCATAAAGATATCCTCCGCGCATGGAGAAAGCCGGGAGATATAACTGATGTCCCTAGATATGAAATCGGTGATGTTCCTATCGTGACTGATGACAAATTGATCGATGCTTCTTACTTCTCGATCAAGAACATTACACTCGGATACACCCTTCCTAAGCTTTGGACTTCGAAGATAGGATTCAAGAGCGCACGCATTGCTGCATCTGTGGATAATCTCTGGATTTTCACACACTTGAAGGGTATGGACCCGCAGTACTCACTTACCGGAGGAACCTCCTACGTCTATGCTCCGACAAGAACTGTTTCATTCAGTCTTGCGCTTAAGTTCTAGTCACATCTAATTGAGGTAAATTATGAAAAAGATACTTAATGTTTTAATAGTGGCGCTCGGCGTTTCCATGCTCTTCGCGTCATGCAAAAAAGAGGTTCTGGAGACCGCTCCGGCAGGGGCACTTTCCGGTGCGGAGATATTTGGGGATTCGCAGAAAGCGCAGAGTGCCGTGGATGGTATTTACAGAATGATGTATTCCAATGGCTGGAGTGCCAGTTGGGCACATGAAAATCCGGGATTGGCGGGATTTACCATTGTCCGTTCTCTTATGGGTGAAGATCATTTTATGTACTCGCAAGGACAGGGATGGTTCTATTTTGACTATTGTTTCAATACGACTTCTGACTGGACAAATACAAGTGGACGTCAGTATGCAACATGGAATTTGTTCTATACGCTCATATCCCAGGCCAATTATGTGACTGATGCGGAAGAATCGCTGAAGAAGGATAAAGTCGGTCAGAATGTCCTTGGGCAGGCATACGCTATCAGGGCATTTGCATACTACTGCCTCTATGAGTCTTTCTGTCAGGGCAATTATACTGCGAATAAAGACAAGCCAGGAGTCCCTATATATACGAAGGGCACCAACAAGGACACTGAAGGTGTAGGTCGTGGTACCATTGAGGGCTTGTTCAAGCAGATTAATGGTGATTTTGAAAAGTCTATCGGATATTTCACTTCCGGTGGACAGACGCAGAGCCATCCGTCACATATCGACTTGTATACAGCCTATGGACTTTGGGCAAGAGCTGCGCTTGGTCAGCAGAATTATGATAGAGCGGGCAAGTGTGCGGAGGAAGCCTTGAAGAAGCCTGGTCTTGAAAGAGTGCTGGGCATGTCGGAACTTGGTAAGTTCAATAACCGTAATATGAAGGATGTGTTGTGGGCCTTTGAGATTACGGCAGACCAGGCCGGTCTTTATGGAAGTTTCATCTCCCACATGGCTAAAGACGGCACGTATGGATCTAGAGGACCGCAGTGTATTGACTACTGGCTTTACGAAGATGGTATGTCCGATACTGATGAGCGTCGTGCATGGGGTGAAGCAGTTTTAGTGAAAGACAAAGAGGGGAAGGTGGTAGATTATTACTATGTGAACAACAAATTCGGTTATGCCAATGCGACGACAGGAGTCGCTGACATGATCAATATGAGAGCTGAAGAAATGCTTATCACTCTTGCTGAATGCAAGTGCCGCAAGGGAGAGTATGCTGATGCTAGAGCCCTTCTGGAGGAACTCTATGCCAAACGTTATACGGCGAAACGCGATATATCTTCGCTTACGGACTCTGATGAGGTCAGCCTGGATACCCATATCGCACCTGTCACTCTGATTGATGAGATTTTGCTCCAGAGAAGAATTGAACTTTGGTGTGAGGGTATGGGACGTGTTCCGGATTTGAGGCGACTGAATCTTGGCTACAGCCGTTCCGAACAACAGTCGGAACCAAAGGATGCGAAACCTAATGACCCGAGGTTCATACTTAAGATTCCTCTGAAAGAATTTGACAGCAATACTGCATTGGATATTGCTAAAGATCAGAATTAAACCTCTTAATCAATGAATAGTATGAAAAAGATAAAGATATTGTTTTTTCTTCCGGTCGTCCTCTTCATGTCGTCATGCTCTGAAGACACCGGAATGAACACCTACCCTGCGCGTGGAGATGAAGCTTTCTTCGATGACACGGAGTTCAGCTATGTCGTCAGTGCAAAGATGGAGGACGCATATAGTGTTGAGGTCTTGCGTGCGAACAAGTCGGGAGACGCATCCGTGGGCGTGACTATTGAAGTTGCGAATCCGGCTGTGAAAGAGGCTTTTACCGCTCCTGCATCGGTTGAGTTTAAAGATGGCGAAATTGCTTCGTCGGTTAAGATCTCGTTTGACCGTTCGAAACTGACAATCGGCGAGGAAAACGAAATCACCGTAAGTCTTCAGTCTGAAACGGAACTTCCATATGCTACTGAATGTAAATTGGTGGTGGTCAGAGATTATACTTGGAAAGAGTATAAGAAAGGAACGTATGCTTCCGGTTTGTTAGTCCCACTTTTTGGCAAAGCGATTTCCTGGGAGCAGCCGGTGGAAGTGGCTGAAGAAAAGCCTGATCTCTACAGGCTCAAGGATTGGTATCACAATGCCGGCACTAAGTACTCAGATAGTGGGTATGATCTCACTTTCCTTTGGGATGGCAGCTCATCTGAAGTTTCATTTACTGTGCCTGCTGATGAAGATGGAGGAGTGTCTTTCCCTACCGGTTGGTTCCATCCGACGTATGACATGTTGTATATGTATATAAATCCTGGCAAAACAAATTATGACAGCGAAAGCAAAACGTTTACATTTAAGTGTTGCGGAGATGTGTCTCTTGGAACATTGATTCCTTGGACCAATGACACCTTTACACTCGAATAAAATGTAAAATCTCGCCGGAAAGGCGACCTGATTATAAGCGTGGAACTATTTTTGCGATTCATCGTGATCGCATGAATAGTTCCACATTTTATGAAAATGGTTATGATCAAAAAATTGGCAATGACGGTTGCCGTGGCGGTGGCTGCTGCTTTGGCGGTGGCTTGCGGCAGTAAGGTGGACAAGGCGGCTAGCGTGGAAGGCGAATGGGAACTGGTGGATGTGGAATTTGCCACCAAGAGCGCTGTTGTAGGCTCCGAAACGGTGTCTGTCTATATAAATTTCGACGCGAAAGGGACGTTTGCGATGTATCAGAAGCTGGGCGAAGGACGCTTCAGAAACTTCTCCGGCACATGGTCTTGTTCGAACGGCATTCTGAACGGGACCTACTCGGACGGCAAGAATTGGGGCTGTCCATATAAGGTGTCCCGTGACGGAGATACGCTGGTGATGGTATCATCTCCTGACGGGAAAGACACCTATACTTATCGCGAATGCACTATTCCTGAAGAAGTCAAGAAAAATTCGTAGCCCGGCTTTGTCTTTTCGGCGAGATGTCGTAACTTAACGCGCTTAATTTTGATTGCGCAGTGACTGATAAAAAGGGATATGTCAATATGCTGGCTCTTGGAGTGCTCGCCGTCTCATGTACGGTCGGGACTCCGGAGACAGGCTATAATGAAGACGGAACATTGGCCAAGATAGTCAATGCTCCGCTTTGTTGTGATAATGTGGACGGTATCCTGGTAAAATTCAAAGACTTGCCTGACGATGTCGACGCGGAAACAGTGCGTGCGGCCGGGGCGGAAATCGCTGGCAGCGTCTTCCCTGAAAACGGAAGAAAGAGCATTTGCGGGCTGGAAAGGTGGTATCATGTAATACCGGAAAAAGGCCACTCCGCTTCGGATGTTGCCAGGAAACTTGCGGCAATGGAGAACATCGAAACCATAGAATACGATGCCCCGTTCCTGAAAGTGTCTGACTGTGAATGCTATCCGTGCGAAGAAGTGGCGACCAAAGCGGCATCTTCCCAGCAGGTTTTCGATGACCCGCTGCTCGTAAGACAATGGCATTACCGCAATACCGGCGACAAGTCCGTAGCGGAATCCGCAGTCGCGGGGGCTGATATCAATGTTGCCGATGTCTGGCGGAAGATAACGGGCGGTGACAACACCATCATTGTCGCGGTAATCGACGAAGGCGTGAAATACAATCATCCTGACCTTGCAGCCAATATGTGGACGAATCCTGATGAGAGAGAAGACGGCGCGGACACGGACGGAAATGGCTATGTGGATGATATCCATGGCTTTAACTTTGTTACCAACGGACCTCTCACATGGGACAAGGAGAAGGACCAGGGACATGGGACGCATTGCGCCGGAACCATTGCAGCCGTGAACAATAACGACAGGGGAGTCTGCGGTGTCGCGGGAGGAACCGGAAAAGGCGACGGCGTCAGGATAATGTCCTGCCAGATATTGGACAACAGCGCCGGAGGTACGCCGTCGGTGGTGGCGAAAGCCATACGATATGCGGCGGACAACGGCGCATCCATAATCTCCTGCTCGTTCGGCTACCAAGACGCGGCATATTATTCCGACGGCGCCTACAAAAGAGGAAATTCGGGGCTCAATACCATTGAATATGAAGCACTTATGGATTTCGAGGCGACACGGAACAATGATGTTCTGGATGGCGGAATCGCGATTTTCGCGGCAGGAAACAAGACGAAAGCCTATGCTTCGTACCCGGGCGCATTGAGCGACGTGATATGCGTGACGGCATTCGGCCCGGACTTTCTTCCGTCGTATTATACGAACTATGGCGCGGGATGCAATATCGCAGCTCCTGGCGGGGAACCATATCTGAAGCCGGTTTCGCCGAGGTCATGGGTGCTCTCCACTCTGCCTACCGAAAAATATGACTCCGGTTATGGCTACATGTACGGCACCTCCATGGCGTGCCCTCATGTCAGCGGAGTCGCCGCTCTGGGTCTGGCATACGCGACGAAGCTCGGTAAGAAATTTACTGTCAAGGAGTTCAAGAGTCTGCTGCTTTCATCTGTAAATGACATTGACTCGGGCCTTTTGGGCGCTGTCAAGGACTATGGTGAGGGCACGACAGTCGTGGCACCTCAGCCGGGAGTCTATAAGGGGAAGATGGGCACGGGCGCTGTCGACGCATGGCGCTTCATGATGAATATCGAGGGCACGCCTTGCTCGGAAGCGGTTTGCGGCAAGTCACAGGGCATTGACCTGTCGGAATGGTTCGGCGCGTCATCATCGCAGCTGACTTATGGAAAACTGGAATATTCCCAGGAAGATGTGCAGAGCCTGGGCCTGAAAGAAGCCCCATATATAAATCGCGGGAAACTCTACCTGCATCCCACCAAGTGCGGGTCAATGAAAATAAAGATCAATGCCGTGGGAGGCGGCAGCCGTGTCGGCGATGACTCGGCCATGGGCGGCATGGCGTTCAGCAGGACGGTGTCCATCATCGTGAGGTCTCATCGCAGCGGCAATGGAGGATGGCTATAAACGTGACAACATATAAATTTATGAAAACGAAAAAGTTAATATTGATGGTGGCGTTGGCTGCGCTCACTTGCAGCTGTGCCAAGGAGAACATTGTAAATGAAGGAGGCCCGAAACCGGCAGCTTCGAAGGTGATAAATACGCCGGAAAACGCTGATGCCGAGTCAATTCTGATATATGTGGCAGATGGCGTGGCCGGTACGGGAGCTATTGACTCCATCGCCAAGGAGGCGGGAGCATTGGCATGCAAACCTCTTTTCGAGTCCTATCCGGGACATGAGGAGGACGAGCGGAGATTCGGTCTTGACCGCTGGTACAAGCTGGATTTGGAGAAAGGAACTTCGCTGGAAATGGTGGCGACGGCATTGTCCTCGCAGAAAAAGATCGAGCGCGTGCAGTACAATACCCGCATGCGCAACGTCGTGACGCGCAGGCCGCACCCGTATGTCTCCAATATCCAGACAAAAGCGGTGCAGAACTCAAATGCCGCGTTCAATGACCCGATGCTTTCGAAGCAATGGAGTTATCATAATACCGGCAATGGGAATCCGGTGTGGAATTCCGTGGCAGGGGCTGATGTCAATGTCGTGGACGCATGGAAACTTACTGCCGGCGACCCTTCGGTCATCGTGGCGGTCGTGGATGAGGGCGTGGCTTACAGCCATCCTGACCTTGCCGCGAATATGTGGACTGATCCGAAGACCGGAAAACATGGCTACAACTTCGTTACGGACACGGACAGGATTACGTGGACAGATGCGGACGACTCTGGTCACGGAACCCATGTCGCGGGAACTATTGCGGCTGTAAACAATAATGGCATAGGTGTTTGCGGTGTTGCCGGCGGTACCGGGAAAGGTGACGGCGTGAGGATCATGTCATGTCAGATCTTCTCGGGAGATAAAGGTGGAGAGGCTTCGATGATTGCTATGGCTGCGAAATATGCGGCTGACCATGGCGCCTGCATTCTCCAGTGCTCGTTCGGAATAGATGGCGGCGAGGTTAAGTCCGACAAGGAATATATGTCCGACAGCGATGCGAGTGCCGAGGTTGCTGCGTACAGATATTTTGCCGGGTTGAAGAGGGATAACCCTATAAGCGGAGGCCTGGTGATTTTCGCTGCCGGCAATGAAGCTTATCCGATGTCCGGCTATCCGGGAGGCATGACGGAATTCATTTCCGTGACAGCCGTCGGATGCGACAACAGGCCGACATCTTATACCAACTACGGCCCCGGCTGTAACATTGCCGCTCCGGGAGGAGATTCCTACTCTGCCTGCACCACAAGGTCGAATCTTGAATATGCGACGTTGAGCTCAAGCATCCTTTCCACGATGCCGCTCGAATTGGAAAACGACTATTATGACGGTTCCGGTTACGATTATATGGAAGGAACTTCGATGGCTTGCCCTCATGTGTCAGGCGTGGCGGCCCTCGGACTGTCATATATGAAGGCGCTCGGAAAGACCTGCACCGTAGATGAGTTCAAGGCAATGCTTCTCACTTCAGTGGATGAGATTGACAAGTATTGCACCGGAAGCACATATTATTATGACAGTAAAGGAAGCGTCCACTCGGTAAGCTATAGCGGCTATAAGGGCAAGATGGGAACAGGTGCCGTCGATGCATGGAAACTGCTGATGAATGTTGAAGGAACCCCTTGTGAAGTGATGACGGTGGGAGACGAGCAGATATTGGACCTCGGAAAATATTTCGGAAACACTTATAAGTCATTGACATATACCGGTGTGGAAATCTCGTCGGAGGACCTGGAGGTGCTCGGGCTGAAATCGGCACCGCAGGTTGCGGGCGGTAAGCTGACATTGAAACCGGTGAGATCGGGCAATGTGAAGATTACGGTGAAGGCCGTGGCGGGCGGTCAGAACGTCGGCACCGGTTCGACGATGGGCGGCATGGAGATTTCCAGAACGGTCTCCGTGCTTGCAAGAGGCGTGAAGGCTTCCAACGGAGGCTGGTTGTAGGTCAATTTAATGAGTTGAAATCATGAAACTTTGGAAAATTATGATGGCGGCAGCTCTGGCCGTGGTAATGTCGGGCTGCGCGAAAGAAGACAAGGATATTTGCGGGGAGTGGCATCTGTCTGATATAAGTGTAGTTACCAAGGCACAGGAGCCGTATGAGGTGTCTGTTTACCTGGCATTCTCCAAGACCGGCGGCTTCGACCTGTATCAGAAGCTGCAGGACGGAAAGTATGTCCATTATACCGGAAACTGGGAAATGGTGGATGGCCAGCTCTATGGTTTCTACGCAGACGGCACGCCTTGGGGAGCGGGTAGCTATGCGGTGTCATTGTCCTCTAAAACATTGAAACTCACCGCGAACAACGGCTCGGGCGAGGTGACGACTTATAAGAGAGAGAAAATTCCTTCATCAGTGAAGGAGAGCAAATAATGAAGAAAACCGGATATATTGAAATCAGGGGAGCGAAGGCCCATAACCTCAAGGGCGTAAGCCTGGATATCCCGCGGGGAGAATTCGTGGTGGTTACGGGCCTGAGCGGCAGCGGTAAATCATCATTGGCTTTCGACACGATTTATGCCGAAGGCCAGAGGCGTTATATGGATACGTTGTCCACTTACGCCAAGCATTTCATGGGCGTTCTGGAAAAGCCGGAAGTCGATGAAATCAATGGATTGAGCCCTATCATCGCCATTGAGCAGAAGACCACCGGAAACAATCCGCGTTCCACGGTGGGGACCATCACGGAGATTTTCGACTTCCTGCGTCTGCTTTATGCCAAGGCGTCCAGGGCGTACTCGCCGGTGACGGGGAAGGAAATGGTGCGCTATACGGACGAGCAGATTGTCAGTCTGATAATGCACAATTACAATGGCAGGAAATGCTACCTTCTGGCGCCGCTGGTCCGGGGCAGGAAGGGACATTACAGGGAGCTGTTCGACCAATTGCGTAAACGTGGCTTCACGCAGGTGCGCATTGACGGCGAACTGCATGACCTCTCGACCGTCACGGCATTGGACAGATACAAGGCGCATTTCATTGAACTGGTGGTAGATAGGCTGAAGCCGGTGCCTGGGGACGACAAGCGTGTGAAGGATTCTGTGACCATTGCGCTGGGGCGCGGAAAGGGCTCCGTGGCGGTGATGGACCTGGAAACCGGGGAGCTTCAGCATTATTCGAAGCATCTCGTGGACCCGGATTCCGGCATCTCGCTTCAGGAACCTGCCCCGCATTCATTTTCATTCAATTCGCCCGAGGGGTATTGCCCTCATTGCAAGGGACTTGGAAAGATTGTGAATGTGGATATCGATGCCATCATCCCTGACAGGTCTGTTTCTATCGCGGACGGGGGTATCATCCCGCTCGGCAAGATTCGGGAGACCAAGAAGTTCGATATAATCCGCTCAATAGCAAGAAGATATGACTTTTCGCTCTATGACCCGATAGAGGATATTCCGGAGGAAGCCGTTTCGCTTATCGTCTACGGCTCGGATGAATTGTTCCGCGTGGGCGACGGGACGCTTTCGGAAATGGTGGCGTTTCCGGGAATCGTGGATGATATAGAGGAGAAAATCGTTTGCCCGGTCTGTCATGGAACGAGGCTGAATGAACAGACGAACTGTTTCCGCATCGACGGGAAAACCATATCGGAAGTGGCGGCCATGGAGATGTCCGCCCTGGCGGAATGGTTTGCTGAACTTCCGTCGAAACTAACTGACAGAGAGAACATTATAGCGCGGGATATACTCAAGGAACTGAAAGAACGCACCGGATTCATGCTGGACGTTGGGCTGGATTACCTGTCGCTTGACAGGGCTACGGCTTCATTGTCAGGAGGTGAGAGCCAGCGCATCAGGCTTGCCACGCAGATCGGTTCCAAGCTGGTCAATGTCCTTTATATCCTGGACGAACCGAGTATCGGTCTCCATCAGCGCGACAACCGCAAGCTGATAAATTCCCTGAAAGAATTGCGTGACGAGGGAAACTCCGTCATGGTCGTGGAACATGATGCCGAGACCATGTATAACGCGGACTGGCTCGTGGATGTTGGACCCGGCGCGGGCCTGAACGGCGGACGTATCTGTCTCAATGCCCCTGTGCCGATGCTGCTCCAGGGCATCGCTCCCGATGCGGAAACATTGAAACACGTCGTGGTAGGGGAATCATTGACCCTGGATTACCTGCGAGGGGTGCGGAAGATAGATGTGCCGCCGATGCGCAGGCGTGGAACCGGGAATACGTTGGGGATTCGCGGGGCGAGCGGCAACAACCTGAAAGACATTGACATAGACTTTCCTTTGGGCGTGTTCATCGGCATAAGCGGCGTCAGCGGAAGCGGCAAGTCGTCGCTGATAAACGAGACGTTGATGCCGATTCTGAAGAACAAGTTCTACAACGCGAAGATGCATCCGCTGCCGTACCGCGAACTGGTCGGCGTGGAGAATATCGACAAACTAATCGAGATCGACCAGAGCGCCATCGGACGCACGCCGAGGAGCAATCCGGCCACGTTTACCGGCGTGTTCAACGATATCCGCAACCTGTTTGCCGAGACGCCGGACGCGAAGGTGCGCGGCTTCGGGCCCGGGAGGTTTTCGTTCAATGTTCCCGGCGGCCGTTGCGAGGCGTGCAAGGGTGCCGGCATCAAGGTCATCGAGATGAATTTCCTGCCTTCGGTCAATGTCGTCTGCGATGAGTGCCGCGGCCGGCGTTACAAGGAAGATACCCTCGCGGTGAAGTATAAAGGAAAGAGTATCAATGATGTACTGGAAATGCCTATCAGCGAGGCTTATGAATTTTTCCAGGGGATTCCGAAGATTTCGCAGAAGCTGAAGGCGCTTGTGGATGTCGGTCTTGGGTATATTCATCTGGGCCAATCTGCGGTGACATTGTCTGGCGGCGAGAGCCAGCGAATGAAACTTGCGTCAGAATTGTACCGGAAGGACACAGGAAACACCCTTTATATACTTGATGAGCCTACTACAGGCCTGCATTTTGAAGATATAAAGGTGTTGCTCGGCGTGCTTCAGAAACTGGTCGAAAGCGGCAACACGGTCATTGTCATTGAACATAATCTGGATGTGCTGAAATGCGCCGATTATATTTTCGACATGGGGCCGGACGGCGGCCGTCGCGGCGGTTATATCGTGGCGCAGGGAACGCCTGAGGAATTGGCAATGAATCCGGATTCGGTCACGGGACCGTATCTGAAGGAAGTGCTTGATGGAAATTTAGTTAGCATGAAATAAAATGATTGAGACTGATAAATTCAATGTTTTTCTGGTCAATGACGGAAAGCGTTATGAGGTTCCGTTCCTGAAGAGGCTCGGAGATTTTTCCAATGAGGTCTGCAAGACTGTGACGGATGAGAAAACCGGGGTGGAATATCCTGTGCTCGCGGCACTTGTGGACCATAAGCTGAAGGAACTCGACTATAGGCTGTCGATGTCCCATGAAGTGGAATTTATCGGTTACAATCATCCTGACGGGCGCCGCACCTATCTGCGTTCTCTCTGCTTTGTCTTGCAGAACGCAGTCAGGGAACTGTTTCCGGACAAGGTGCTGATCATTGACCATTCTCTTCCGAGCGGTCTGTATTGCAATATCTGTGACGTGGAGCTGCGCGAGGACGGGCGACGTGTGCCTGTCCGGCTGAGTGATGCGGATCTGGCGGCCATCAAGAAGCGCATGCATGAGATCGTGGCTGCGGATATGCCTTTCGTGAAGAAAAAGATGGAGGCTTCGGCTGCCGAGGCGTTGTTCGAGAAAAACAACCAGCCTGACAAGGCGGAACTCCAGAAGTCTCTGGGTAAGTTTATATGCAGTGTTTATTTCCTTGACGGTCAGGTGGATACCTTCCATGGCCCGCTGCTTCCGTCGACAGGGTACCTGAAGGTTTTCGACTTGCTGCCTTTTGCTAATGGCTTTTGTCTGCAATTCCCGTCGGAGGGTGATTTCTCCAAGGTGATCCCAGTGAAGACGCAGTCGAAGATCGCTGCTACATTGGCTGCCTATTCTGACTGGTGTTCCATCGTGAGAGTCAATGGGATAGGAACATTGAACCGGGCCATTACCGAGGGCAATGCGGTGCGTCTGATCAACCTTTCGGAGGCCCTTCATGAGCGTAAATATGCGGCTATCGCGGATCAGATTTATTCGCGTCGCGACAAGGTGAAGGCGGTGTTCATCGCCGGTCCGTCTTCGAGCGGAAAGACGTCTTCGTCGCTGCGTCTTGCGTTGCAATGCCGTGTCCTCGGAATGGTGCCGAAGGTCATTGAACTGGACAATTATTTCGTCGATCGCGAGCATACGCCTAAGGACAGCGACGGCAATTATGATTTCGAGGCGCTGGAGGCGATGGACCTGAAGCTGCTTAACAGTCAGCTCAATGATTTGTTCGCAGGCAAGGAGGTGGAGTTGCCGAAGTTCGATTTCAAGGAGGGGCGTTCGGTTCCTTCCGGGAAGCGTATTTCGCTGGGGGACAAGGAGATATTGATTATGGAGGGTATCCATGCGCTGGATCCGGCCATGGTCCCGGATGTGGACAATTCCCGTATTTTCAGGGTTTATGCATCGGCTCTCACGTCGCTCAACATCGATGAGAACAACAATATTTCGACTTCTGACAATCGTCTGTTGCGTCGCATGGTGCGTGACAATCGTGTCCGTGGCATAACGCCGGAGGAGACCATAATGCGTTGGCAGAGTGTCAGGCGTGGTGAGAACCGCAATATTTTCCCGTTCCAGGAGAATGCGGATGCGTCGTTCAATTCGGCCCTCCTGTATGAGCTTCCGATGCTGAAGTATTATGCCGAGCCGCTGCTTCGTCGTATTGCTCCGTCGTCTCCTGCCTACACTGAGGCCATCCGTCTCCTGAAGTTCCTGGATTATATCGTGGCGCTTTCGCCGGATGAGATTGCGGCGATTCCGCCGACGTCGATCATGAGGGAGTTCATCGGCGGACAGACGCTGTAGTGCCGGGCATGGCCGCGTCCCGCCAGTGTGCCTGGTAGTTTGAAATGGCTGGTCTACAGGTTGAGGATTTCCAGCTCTTCAGGGGTGTAGAGTATGGAGTCGATGAAGTCCGGGGCGATGTGTGCCAGGATGATGAATGTCAGCAATGCTGTCACGGCAAGTATCACGAGGATTATCACGGTCCACTTTATCACCTGCCATGTCTTGCTGCCGGCCGGTTTCCGGCTGGTGGTCCGGACGGTCGTGGCGCTCGTTTCGGATTTCGTGTTTTCCACTGTTTTAGCATTGGCTGCCAAATCATTGACATTCACTGGATTGTCGCCAGCTGGCGTCGCATTGTCTTCAGTCGGTTCTGCAGGGGCATTGACTTCCGCAGGCTCATTGACATTGGCCTCCGCCTCTTCTGCATTGGCCTCTGCCGGTGCTGCTTCCTCGGTGTCCGTCGTCTGGGTTTCCGTCTCGCTCGCATTGATCCCGTCTTCCTCTATTTTGGCATCCGCGGCATTGACCTTGGCTTCCTCCTGATTGGCCTCCGCCGGTGCTGCTTCCTCGGTGTCCGTCGTCTGGGTTTCCGTCTCGCTCGCATTGGTCCCGTCTTCCTCCATTTTGGCATCCGCGGCATTGACCGTGGCTTCCTCCTGATTGGCCTCCGCCGGTGCCGTTGTCGTCTCCTCCGGCCTGTTGACTTCCTCGGCCTTGGCTGTCTCCGCTGTTGCCGTCTCGGCTTCCTCCGGATTCAGGATCGACCGGAGCACCGCCATTGTCGCCGACACCTCCGCCGGCGTTTCCTCGTGCGTCTTCAGCGAAATCGGCTCCAGTCCGAAGCCCTCCGGATAGATGTCCAGGTCCTCGTCGGCCACGAAAAAGAAATAATTCTCCTTCGTCGCACGCAACTTCCCGAGCCCCGGAAACACGATCGACTTCTTCGTCTCCAGCACGCGCCTCATCTCCTCCAGGAATTCCCGGATTATCCGAGATGCCGTAGGAGTGTCAATGTTGTTGCAACGTGCGTAAAAGTCAATGACCATGTTCTCGTCGCCGCTTCCTTTCTGCCTGAATGACAGGCGTCTATATGGCGGATTGATAGTGTATCCCTTGTCGGAAAATACGGACGGGACAATCTCGGCGATGAATGAGCCGACTCCCGGCAATGCCACTTCGTCATTGTCCAGAATCAGTTCCTTGACTATTTTCGATAAGAGATCAATGTCCATATTTCGTAGAATTTGAATGAAAGCGTATTCGATTGATTTTAAGGAAATTCTATCTCCTGCGCCCCGTTGCCGTAAAAATTTCTTGACAAAGGTAGCAAAAAAATAGCAAAAAAATTTGCAGAGACCGGAAATTGTTGTACCTTTGCAATCCCGATACGAAATAACGGGTAAAAATTCCTGAATAGCTCAGTTGGTTAGAGCATCTGACTGTTAATCAGAGGGTCCCAGGTTCAAGTCCTGGTTCAGGAGCCAAAGATTGAAAAATCGCTTGGGAGCATAGCTCAGTTGGTTCAGAGCGTCTGCCTTACAAGCAGAGGGTCGGGGGTTCGACTCCCTCTGCTCCCACTCCAAGAACAGCACTTCGGAATTTCCGAGGTGCTTTTTTCATTTTTGCCCGGCACGAACATGCTCTAATGAAGTTCACCCAGTGGTATAGGTGGTTCCCCTGACCCGCGAATTCTGGACTCTCGCAAAGGAATGTTTGACTTTTAAGACAGCCTTCCCAAAGTTCGGGTCAGTGGTGGGTAATCCCTTGTCGCCTAAACTCTGGCGTATCGAAATTCCGTGTCACGCCTGCTGTGGATTAGGGGGCAGGGGGGGGGTAGACCCAGGCCATGGTGAGAAACCAAGATTCTGTACCATCTAAAACGTTTTCACGGAACAAATGGTTTCTGTAAATACCGTCGGTACCGTTTAAAACGTTTTCTACGCACATCACGTCCAAAAAATGTCATGTCGTGAGTAAACCTGGCCTTTTTACGCACGAGGGGTTAGCGTTTTCTGGGGTGGCCCAAGACCGTCAGGTGCGCATCTCATGACATTGAAACCCGGCGGCGGGACGCGGCCACGCTTCGTTTCTGGGAGCGTTGACTTTCAATGAGTTATAAAACGGAGCGTGGAAACGTGGCCCAAAAAAGCCTGCGTTTCCACGCTCTTGTTAAAATCCCATCTGATTATCAATTAGTTACAAAACGCCCCGTGGCCGCGTCCCGACAGTTTGCTCCGGAGGTAATCATGGTGATGTTTATGTCGCCCTTTGACGCGCCCGGGCGGGGGTGGGACCTCTGGAGGTTCGCTTCGCTCATCCCGTCAGGCTGTCGCCTGACACCCATTCACAAGGTCATGGGCGACCATGCCTCCAGAGGCCCCACCCCCGCCCGGGGCTTCTCTGCCACATGGTCTTTACTGATGGTCTTTTCCATGTTATGTGACTCCCCGTGAGCATTAAAACGTTTTCCATACACGTCGTGGTGAAAATTCATCCTGTCGTGCGTAAATCTGGCGTTTTTACGCACGAGAAGGTCCTCCGGGGCCAGTCGCACCAAAACGCCATCACTCACCGGCAGGCCTTTGGCATTGTCCCTATTTCAAAATCTGCTCAGCGTGATTTTTGGTATTGACTTTTTCAATGATTTCTACAAGCTCTCCTTTCTCATTGAAAATAAATGTCTTACGCAATATGCCCTCATAGGTCTTCCCGTAAAGCTTCTTCTCGCCCCATGCGCCGAAAGCCTTGATGACGGATGCGTCCGGATCGGAAAGCAACGGGAACGGCAATGCGTATTTGTCGCTGAAATTCTTCTGTGCCTTCACACTGTCCTTGCTGATTCCGATGACATTATATCCGAGTGCCAAAAATCTCTCATAATTATCCCTCAGGCTGCACGCCTCCGCAGTACAACCAGGTGTATTGGCCTTCGGATAGAAATAAACCACAGTCTTTTTGCCGATAAGGTCGGCAGATGAAACAATGTTTCCATTCTGATCCTGCGCTGCAAATTCAGGAATGACATTACCAATCTCAAGCATATCTATTTTGGTTTTAGATCCTTCTGCAAAGTTAATTATTTTCTCCCGCATACTGGACAAACTCACGCCGAAGCTCAATAAAATACTCAAACGTTAAGATTTATAGGGCGACGGACGGAATTATTCCGGGATTTTGTGTAAGTTTGCGGAATATTATGGAAAACCTATGGTTCTGCTTATAATTTACATGCTGGGGACGCTGGGCGTTTCGTTCCTTTGCTCGCTTCTGGAATCGGTGTTGATGTCTACGCCGATATCTTTCGTGACGATGAAAAAAGAACAGGGATACAAGCCGGCCGATAAATTCTACAAGTTCAAATCGGATCCGGACAGGCCTCTGGCTGCAATTCTTTCATTGAATACGATTGCCAATACATTGGGTGCGGCGGCTATTGGCCGTCAGGCTACGATATTGTTCGGAAGCGCATGGTTCGGAATCATTTCGGCGGCTACCACATTGCTCGTGCTGGTGTTCTCGGAGATTGTGCCGAAAACCATCGGAACTTCATGTTGGAAGAGCCTGATGGGATTCGTGACATCGGTGATTTCTTTCCTGACCGTGCTGATGTGGCCGCTTGTCATTATCGTTCAATTGATTACACGTCTGTTGAGCAGAGATGACGATGAGGCGACCGTGAGCAGGGACGAGGTGACCGCCATGGCGAACATCGGACTGGAGGAAGGCGTGATCGACTCCGACGAGAACAAGGTCATCCAGAACATAATGAAGCTGGACAATGTGAAGGCGTGCGATGTGATGACTCCGAGGATTGTCGCAATGACTGCCCAGGAGAACATGACACTGAAGAATTTCTACAAGAATGACACGTATCTGCATTTCTCCAGAATCCCGGTCTATGCCGATTCGCCGGAATACATTACCGGATATATATTGTTGAGCGATGCCTTGGAGGGCCTGGCGGATGACGAGTTCGACAAGAGACTGGTGGAACTCAAACGTCCTATCTCATTCTTCAAGGAGGATGATTCATGCGGATTCATCTGGGAAGAGTTGCTCAAGAAGCATGAGCAGATGGCCCTTATAATAGATGAATACGGCTGTTTCCAGGGAATCATCACCCTTGAGGACATCATCGAGACAATTCTCGGGCTGGAAATCATTGACGAGAATGACCAGGCGACGGACATGCAGCAGTTCGCCCGCGAACGCTGGGAACGCCGGCAGAAACGCTTCCGCACGATCGTCCTTCCTAAGGAAGACCCGAAGGAGGACCCGAAAGAAGATCCGAAAGACGACCATTGAAATACAAACTTCATTGATATTTTGTGGTTTGGAAAATTATTGCTACCTTTGCGACCCCTATAATGTGTAGGGATCGCAAATTTTATTATTAACCAAT